>VMHT01209583.1_pt1 | contig 31188 bp, 27 predicted proteins | sample 4693611 | NCBI WGS metagenome assembly VMHT01 (sample SAMN12280063, study PRJNA550983) | marine metagenome | isolation source: seawater sampled from same location over 5 years 0.02-0.2 micron viral filtrate | place: USA: collected off the coast of southern California halfway between the port... ... | reverse complement strand
ACAGTTAGGCCAATGGGTACACCGGCAGGAGACGTAGGAAGTACAGGACGTGTATTGCCGTTAATGTATGATCCTAATCGTCGCCCCGGAAGTGGTGGACGTCGGTACTTTACTGACATTGAGTACGCGCCTACTGGAAGGGATATGGGGGAAGACAAGGCTATAGATAATACAGGTATAGCCGCCGCACAAACGCGTCAAGATCAACAGTCTTCTGACTTGTTGCGTCGTAATCTAAGTAATCTTGCTAGAGAAGAGCGTGCAAAACGTAGCGGTGCTTTACCGTTGATGGCGGGACCAATGCCTACGAACAACTACACGCCCCCGCAACCAGAGCCAGAACCAACAGATGATCCAGTAGGTCAACTTCCACCTGATCAGAGTGGTTCGTACGCACGGGGTGGTATTACCGCTCTTAAAAAAGGCAAATATTTAAACGGCAATACCGATGGCATGGCAGACAAGGTACCTGCTACTATTGAAGGTAAGCAACCTGCGGCACTTAGTGACGGCGAGTTTGTTATCCCTGCGGATGTTGTCAGCCACTTAGGAAACGGCAACTCCGATGCAGGAGCGAAAGTCCTAGAACAAATGATGGCGCGTGTACGCAAAGAGCGTACAGGTAACAAAGAACAGGGCAAAGAAATAGCCGCCCGTAACATGCTCCCCGCGTGAGGTGACACATGGCTGAAGGCGATATCAATATTGACGACCCTATGGTAGGGCAAATGACAGGTAGTTCTGATGCTTTAGCGCAGTACGCCGGTCCTTACGTCACCGACATGCTTGGTCGCGGTGCGGCACTGGCAGATCAACCTTATTATGCCTACGAAGGACCACTTACAGCAGGTGAGTCTGGGCTACAACAACAAGCTTTCCAAGGACTTGCTGGCCTAGCGGCTCCTGACACGATGGGTGCGTTCACGCCCGGTTCGTTTACGGACCAAGGCACTATGGACCAGTACATTAACCCCTATATTCAGGGCGTACTTAACCCACAATTAGACGAACTACGCCGACAAACTGATATTTCACGTCAAGCGCAAGCGGGTAAACTTACTCGTGCGGGTGCATTTGGAGGTTCTAGGCAACAGTTGGCTGATACTGAGTTAACACGCGCTATGCTCGATAAAATGACTGGAGCTACAGGTAAAGCCTATGCTGACGCATTCGAGCGCGGGCGAGATCAGTTTAATATCGAACAGCGGGCAGGTCAGCAAGCACAAGAGTACGCAAATCGATACGGTCTTGAGGCGCTTGCCGCACAACAGCGTGGTGGAGATATTCAACGTGCCATCGAACAAGAAGGTGTTATGGCTGATCGCTTGCAGTTTGAAGAAGAGCGAGACTTTCCATACAAGCAGGTGCAGTACATGCAGTCGCTTCTTCAGGGCTTGCCGCTCGAAGCTCAACAAATTTCCTATGCTCAACCTAGCACTGCGAGTAATCTCATGGGCGGTGCAGGCGGCATATTAGAGTTTTTAGAATTGTTAGGTTTTGGCGGCGAAGAAAAGAAAGAGGGCGAATAAGTGTCTATCGATAGAGAAATTAATGCGCTCAAAGAGGCTTATAGTGGCAATCCTCAAGCACTACAGAACAGGTACGCTAAAAATAAAAAACTTGTAGAACTGCTCGCTTTACAATCGATAAAAAGCGATCTAGACGAAAAGAAAAATAGTATCGCTATGATGATGAACACTAACCCTGCCACGATCAAACAACAGCGTGAGCAAGAAGTGTTCGGTCGTACAGCACAAGATGTAGCCCAACAGCTTGGTGGTGTACTCCAAACCGCAAAGAACCAACAGATGGCTCGACGTCGCCCTGCACCGCAAGGTCTAGGCGCTTTGATGCCTCAACAAGGACAACGTCCTCAACAGCCTCAACGTATGCAGGCAGGTGGTATTGTTGCTTTCCAAGAAGGTAATTTAGTCAAACCTCCAAGAACACAAGAAGAACAGATTCAATACCTTATAGATCAAAATCTTACTGATGAACAAATCAGAGAAGAAGTAAAAAAACTTGGGCTACTTCCGCAAGCCGCTGATCAAATTATTCAACAAGTTCGCAATAAAAGGCTATCAGTAGCACCTGCCGGAATGATGGAAGAGGTTGTTGTTACGGGACAGCGAGAACGAGCACAACCTGTACAGGCGATAGATAAACCTAGTTCTAAAGAAGCAGAGCCTGTAAGCCCCGGTGCCAAAATAGATGTAACTGATTACTCTCAATTATTGGGACCGACAGAAACGCGCCGCCCCAAAGAAGATAAGACTACTGCTAAAAAAGTCGCACCTAAGTTTACAGAAGTAGATGGAGTTAGACGCCAATTAAACCCTGATGGCAGTCTTGTAGTTTTACCTGCGGCAGAAACAGCGCCCAGTATGCTTGAATACATGCGGCAAGGTTCATTAGATAAGATCAGAGAAAAATACCTTGCAGGTACTCCGTTGTCTCAAAATGAGATGAGCATGTACGACGAGTATGGCCCCGGAATGACGTCACTAGAAGGGCAATTTGGCTCTGGTAAGTCGCCTCAAGGCATTACGGCAGTTACGAAAGGAACTACTGGTACGTCTCAAGTACAGCCACCTCGTGCCGAAGGTATTGAGGCAATAGCAGATCAACCTAAACCCGAACCGAAAGGTGTGCCAAGTGATACACCGCTTATATTTAGAGACCAACAAAACGTACCAGCAGGTACAGGCGGTGCGCCAAGCGGAGGTGATACGGCACCCGCTAAACCACAAGGATTTGACCTCGAAACTGCTCTTAAGGAAGTAGATCCGGTTGAATACACGCCTGTAGATAGAACAGGTACAGACGCCGTAGGTATAGAGCGTCTAAAACGTTTTGGTATGGATCCAGAATCGCTGAAGTCGCCTGAAGAAGTAGGTAAAAAAGCCTATGATACAGCGTATGAACAGTTGGGCATCGAAGCTAAAGATGCAGAGCGTCGTAAGGGGTTGGAGGCGCTTGCGGCAATTGATGCGGCACAAACTGATCCTGATAAGTTCCGACGTGATCGTTTGAAAGCGTTCTTACTGGGTGCCGCAGGTCGTGGTAGTTCTACATTAGCTGGCGCTGGCGCGGCTTCTATGAACTTAGGACGTGCTCAAGAACGTGGTGTTCGTGCACGGCAGATCAAACGCAACGAGATGGTTGCAGAAATACAGAACGCCAACACTACACTTATTCAATCGGCTCAGGCTAGAGGTGATACAGCGACAACACGCCAAGCCAACATTGTTAACAATGCAATGCAGGCGCTAGCGCAATATGACGAAACAGAACTCGCCGCTCGTAGAACCGATGCTACCAATCAAATGTCGGCTAATATCGCCAACTACGAACGAAAAATATCAGAAATCGAACTCCTTGCAGAGCAAGCACAAAACAGAATACAAGCAAGTATCGATCGTGGCGGAGTGTTAAGGGATGTGCAAAACGACGCGCGTGACGATTTAGAAGCGATAGAAGAGCAATTCAGCACCTTGCAAGCCGAAGCGATACAAGCTGACCCGGGAGTTGGAAGGATAGATAAAGAAATAGCTCAAGAATTAAAAAGACCTAACCCCGACCAAGACAGATTGAAAAGTTTACGTGAGCGTCGTGTGGTAGAGATTGAGCGTGTTAGACAAGAATTTATCATAGCGCACCCTAGATTGTACGACTTACGACAGAGTTTGGTAAATACAATCAATCAGTTGGGTTCTCAAATACAATCTACGTTAGGTGTAAGTTCAGGTACAAGCGGACAACAAGTAAATGACGCGGTGCAAAGACAACTACGAAAAGGAACGCCCGAATACTTACAACCTTATAACCCATAACGAGCACGCATTATGGCAACTATAGAACAACTACAACGTGCGTATGAAATTGCTCGGCGTGACGGTGACACTGAAGATATTCAGATACTTGAAACGGCGCTCAGGCAAGCAGGTGGAACACAACGATCTGAGAAAACAAGTTCTGAAGATGTACGACGTAGGTATTTAGAATCCCTAAAAGGTGCCTCTGATTTTAGGTACAGCAGACCCGGATTTTTAGAAAACATTGGGGCTGGCTTCGGTGCAGGTGCTGTAGGTACAGGTGAACTAGCCGCACTCGGTGCCGCTTCTCTTCTTGAGGAAGAGGAAGAACTCGCCGCACGTAAGAGAATTCAAGACTTCGCAAGTGGCGTTCGGCCTGAAGGGGGTGACCCCGATTCTATCTCGTATAAGCTAGCGTCTGGCCTTGGCTCGATTGCTGGTATTGCCACCCCTGCACTCCTTGCCGCCGCCGCACCTGTTTCGGCTCCAGTTGCTGGTGCACTCGGTCTTGGTGGTGCCGCCGCGTTAGGTATTGGTGCTGGTGCTGGTGAAGCAAGTGAGCGTGCTCGTGCCGCTGGTGCTACTGAAGAAGAGCGTGCCGCCGCAACGTTACGCGGTGCCGCCATAGGATCTTTAGAAGTAGTTCCTCTTACTCGAATATTCAGACGCCTACCTAAAATTGGTGAGTTATTCGCCAAAGGCGGAGAAGAAGTTAAGGAAAACGTAAGTACCATACGTAGGCTTTTTCAAGAGCCAAAAACAGCTTTGGGTAGGACCGGAAGGACAGGAGTCGGAGAAGGTATACAAGAAGCCGCCGCAGGCATTCTTCAGAACCTTAACGAGCGCGGTTACAACGTTGAACGTGAACTTATTGACGCAGGTGTCCTTGAAGAGGGTGCAATCGGCGCAGGATCAGGTGCAATATTACAGGCTATTGTCGAAGCCTTTACGCGTGGCAAACCTCGTGGGACACCAAGAACTGAAGAGGCACCTGCTACTGAAGAAGAGATTGTAGAAGAAGAACAGCTACTAGGCTTACCTGCACCTGTTGACCCTGACGAATTAATACAAGTGCGTATGCCAGATGGTAGTACGCAAGAAGTTCCGGCACGAATAGTAGAAGAAGCTAGACGTAAAGAGCGTGAAGCACGAGAGACTGCTACGCAACAAGAACAAGAAAGAAAGCGAGAAGCTATTCAAGAAGAAGAGCGTAGAGGCTCTGCTCGGGTACCTACTGAGTTAATCGACGACAGACTAACCGCTGATATGTCGCCAGAAGAACGTGCACGTGTTAGAGCACAAGACGAACAAATCGACGCGTTTACCGCTGAACGACAAACTGAACAAGCGAAAGTAGATCGTAAAGAGCGCCAAGATAGAAGAGCGGCAAGAAGACTAGGTTTACGTGACGACCAAATAGAAGAGCAACCTGTACTGCCCGGTTTTGAGCAAGATACTGAAGTACAGCGTGACATGTTTGGACGTCGTAGAGTGAAAGGTACGACTGAAGTACGTATGCCCGATGGTAGCGTGCAAGAAGTTTCTTCTGAAGTGCCTACAATTAAGCGTCAGAAAGTAACGCCTGAATCAGAGCGGCTTATGCCTAAGCCAGCACCTGCCGCAGAACAACAAGAGATGCGGCTTGAAGACCCGCAAGCTGAACGAAAGCAGATAGAACAACCTTTAATAGGACCGCGTGGGGGTATTCCGCGCCGTACTCGTGAACCTTTCAAAGAACCTGCACCTAAAGCACAAGAACCTGCACCGCAAGCGGACGTACTTACAAAAGAACGGTTAGATACGCTGGGTATAGCTCCGAGTATGCAGTCTGTCTTGGTTAATAAAGACGTTAACAAGCCTGAAACACAACGACGGCTACGTAATTTAACTAAAAGTAAAAAGGTTAGTGAACAAGCTCGTGCAAATGTGGCACGATTATTAGATGGAACATCCGAAAAACAAACCGATTTATTTGCGAAGACCGGCCCTAGAGTACCTAAGACAGGAGTTCCAGATGCAGGAGTTGCAGAACCTCAGCAAGTTCCAAGTGGAGTTGGCGTTCCAACTGCTGTATCAGATGTGGGGGCAGAGCGAGCAGTACCTTCTGCACAGCCAGATACCCAAGTCGCTGTCGCACCTGAAGGAACAGGAGTGGCAGACACTGGAAGAGGCGTTGGAGAGCCTGTACGAGGAGCGGTTGATGAACAACCTGCACTAGAAACTCCTACGGGTACTAAACCGGGGGAGAAAGCTACCACAGGTAAACAAGTTACTCAGAAAGCTAAGACTACTGCGGCCCCGGCAGAACAGAAAAAGAAAGTAAAGGCTAAATCAACGCCTAAGAAAGAAGCGCCTAAAAGAGCTAAGTTGGGTGATGATCCCGAGGTTCGTGCACGTCTCGAATCATTGAAAAAAGATCTCAAAGACGAATCTACGTTCAAACGGTATTCGTCGTCGAACACCAACACAATCTCAGATGATGCAGATCCTGTAACTGATAACGACAACAAGATAGTCGCCAATAAACTAAAAGTAGGTACTAAAAACAATGTAGAAGACAAGGCGATTGAGGCTTACTTGGGACGACGTGAACGTATCATTGACGGACTAGACGCCGCTATTTATGACTTGGTTGTCGATACTTCAATAGACAAAGATCAAACAGGTCGATCCGAAGCAGACAAAAAGTTTTTTGCGAACACAGGTGCTACGATCGATAAAAACAGTCCTGATGGAAAATCTCCCGCAGGTCGTGTCGTCGCATGGGCGGAAAAGAATCTAAGTAAAAACACACAACTGTGGATGAAAAAACGTCGTGCACAGCTTGAAATGCAGGATATCCGACTTACTGCAAAGCGTGCTGGCGAAGATATAGTTGTCAAACAACGTGAAGCAGACGAAGCGAAAAAACTTGCTAGTACGCAGAGAGCGCGTGCAAAAGCAGAACTAGAGACATACGCGCAAGATGATCCGTTTATGACTCCCGCCGAGCGTAGACGTGCCAAGCGCCTTATGGCCGCTATCGATGAGTTTAACGAGGACATGCCCTACGAACTTCGTACAAGAGACGTTGTATTGGGTATGGAAATTCACCCCGCCGCCGTTGCCGCATTGAACGATGGAGACATTGCAGGAGCACTGCGAATTGTAGCGGCTTCGCCCGATAAAGATGTTGCACGTTTTGCCCGTGCCTTTGCCGAAAACATTGGCGATACGAAAGTCGAGCTATTCTCATCTACTGCCAAGGACAGCCTTGCGGGTTCGTTTGACCCTAAGACCAACACGATTCGCTTGAACACAGCTAACGGAATTAGACAACACACGTTACTGCACGAGGTCGGCCACGCATTGACTTCGGCAACGTTAGCTAAACCTTCGCACCCACTAACCAAACAACTTAACATGCTTTACAACGACGTTAAGGACTTACTTGGTACAGCGTACGGCACCAAAAACCTCGACGAGTTTGTGGCAGAAGCGCAGTCTAATCGGCAATTCCGTGCAGAACTTGCGAGTATCAATCCTGACGGATCAAACATTAACGCGTTACAACGCTTTTTAAATAGCGTAGGCAACTTCCTACGTCGTTTGATTGGGCGAGATGCTAAGAGCATAGACTCTGCTATGACTAAAGTTGACGCACTAATTAACGAGATCATCGCTCCCGCACCTGAGTTCCGAGATGCAGACATACTTGCTATGGAAAGCACTCATGACGGTGTGCAGGACGAAATGCGTGCACTGGGGCGAATACAAAAAGCTGTTGGTAAGCCTCTCACTAAGAAAGGTCGTGAAGAGTTTGGACAGTCGTTTGTAGACACAGTAGCTGGTTTAGGTAAAGAGTATGGAAGCATCCCCCTAAAGTTTTTAGATATGAGTGGGTTTGTAGACGCGGCAAGAGCCACTAACGCAAAGCTAGGTGCAGTAGCACAAAAAACACTTGTTGCGATGGAGGAGATGCGAGGGTCTACAGCACGAAGGATTGATTCTACACGTGAGGCAATCAAGCCTATAGAACGATGGTTTGACAACGCAACTCCTGAAGCTACGAAACTAATAAACGACATCATCTATAGTCGTGAATACGGCGCTACTATATTCCAAGTAGACCCGACGTTGACTCGTGCAGAGGCAGAGAAAAAATACAAAGGCGAGCCCGAAGACGGAAACGATTTATGGGCTATCTGGCAAGAAAACCAGAAGCAGTGGCAAAAGTTAGATCCTAAAGGGCATAAAGTCTACAAAGACATGCAGGCGTTTTATCGTAAGCAGTTCAGCGAATTAAAAGAAGTTATATTTAGTCGTATTGAGACTATGGCTGATGGCGATACAGAAACTATTGCTAAATTAAAGACCGAGTTCGAGAAAAAACTGTTCGATAAGAAGGGAATGGATGTCTACTTCCCGCTGATTCGTGAAGGTAAATACAAGATAGGTTTCCGGTACAAGCCGGGCAAGACACCTAAAGGACAAGACAATTTTGTATTTGAGATGCACCAAAACCGAAGCGACTGGTTAGCACAGCTTCGTGAGATAGAGAGTAGCCCCGACATGGAGTTGGTGCGATCTTCTGATAACGAGTCGTTTGTTAACTACGCCAAAGAAGCGCCTTCAACGTCGTTCGTCAACCAAACTTTAAAGATGATGGCGGGTAAAAACGTAAACGAAGACGTACAAGAAGCCTTCTTACGAATGGTGGTTAGCACCCTACCAGAGTCGTCATTAGCACGTTCACTACAATCGCGTAAGAATACGGCAGGGCATGAAAGTGATGCTCTCTACGCGATTAAGACCAAAGGATTCGATTTAGGTAATCAGGTAGAAAAACTTAAGTTCTCAGGGATCATGCAAAATGTCCTGTCCGATCTAGACAAAGTAGGTAAAACAGAACTTGAAAAATTTGATCCGAGAGAAGAATGGAAACTTACTGAGTCGATTGATGATTTGCAGGGGCGGATTAGGTTCGCCATGTCAGGTGCTAAATATAAAGAAATCGAAGGGTTCGTGCGTGTTGCTAACCAGCTAGCATTTGTTGGCACTATTGGTTTTAACACAGCTTCGGCCATTGTGCAGACCGCGCAGATTCCTATGGTTGTCATGCCAATGATGATGGCTAAGTATGGCGTAAGGCCCACGTTACAGGCTATGTATCGGGCCATGCGTATTGTTATGAGCGCTCGTAACCATCGTCCTGAAGTGATGGACTTTTCTAAATTGTCAGGCAAACATTTCGCTGAAAAAGCTACTGACTTAGCAGATAAGTTTTCTCCCGCATACGGCATAGACGCGTACTACAAACGTGTAGGCGATGATTTTGTTGTGCGAGAAGACTTAGATCTAACACCAGACCACATAAAAGAATTAAAGGAGTTCGCGCCGCTAGTAAAGCGTGCGTCAGAACGTGGGCATTTAAATAGATCTTTTATTGCAGATGCAATCGGCTTGCTAGAAGGTGCTCGTGCTCAACGTAACGACACGATGGGAGCAAAATTGTTGTCTGGCTTAGATACGGGTACCGCTATATCCGCCATGATGTTTAACCAAGCTGAACGATTCAACAGACAAGTTTCTATGTTGATGAGTTATGACTTAGCTAAACAAGAGGCGGCAAAAACAGGTAAACGTGTTGATGCCGATACACTTATAGAAAACGCTTTCAGAGAAACGCACCAGCTTAATGGTGGATCTACACTAGAAACAGCGCCCCCTGTAGTGAGAGCAAACATAGGGCGCGTTGCTGGCATGTATAAAACGTACGGTATGCGTATGTACACTACGATGTTTAACGTAGGTGCTACTGCATTCGGGGTATACAACAACATACTAAAAGAACAAGGCGTACCTGATGCAGAAATAAAGCAACGTATAAAAATTGCGCGTAACCAAGCCTTTGGGTTACTTGGCTCTTCAGTATTTTTCTCGGGTATTCATGGTGTACCTTTGTACGGAGCAATCCAGTTGGCGCACGATTTATTCGCGTCTGATGAAGACGACGACTTCAACACAAAAGTACGTAACTATGTAGGTGAAGGTTGGTACAAAGGTGCGGTTAATGAGGCACTTAGTGAAGCTGGAGTAGGTATAGATGTTGCTTCTCGTATTCGCCTAACAGGTCTGCTACTACAGACTAATCGATACAATAATGATCCATCGTTAGAAGAAACGTTCATGTACTACGCAGGTGGTCCCGCATGGAGCGTATTTAAACGAGTGATGCGAGGAAAAGACGATATCCTTGAAGGTGAATTCCAACGCGGGTTGGAGAGTATACTACCAGTGGGCATTTCTAATCCGTACAAAGTGTTAGATCGCTACCAAGAAGATGGAGGTGTCTACTCTCGACGTGGTGATGCTATCTACGATGATATTACTGGCGGTGAGATGGTAGGGCAGTTCTTTGGATTTGCACCGTCAGAGTACACGCGGATTCAAGAAGATAACCAGCGCATTAAACGAATCGATAACGCGCTGTCTCGTAAAATGTCTAAGCTACGTAAGCAGTATTATCTAGCGCACCGGCAGGGTGACTTTTCTACCTTAATAGATATCAAGCAAAAGATAAGGGAGCACAACCGCAACCATCCTAGCTTTAAGATAACGCCAGATTCAATTAAACGCTCTATGCGGCAACACATGAAAACATCTTCGCAAATGCACAACGGTGTGGCTTTATCTCCCAACATGCGTGATGTAATGAGCGCTCAACTCGAAGCAGAGCGTAATGGTTTTATTGGGTTGCCAGATTAAAAAACCCCCTTCGGGGGACCAAAGGGGGTAAAGCCACATACTTTTCGGAGCCGTCAAGTAGGGCGAGGAGAACGACAGAAGTGTAAGGGGTACACAAACACTGACTGTCGTAAACACGCTATCACATTTTACGCCAAAATCGTACCCCCAGACACCCTCCTTCGATGCGTAAACGACTCTCTACCTCCCACCCTTTTTCGGTGCAGATCTTCATAACTTCTTGAGTAGCCGCTTCTGTGTTGATAGAAGGCACAAATATTGACGTGCCAATGTGCATGTTGTCCCAGTTGATTGTTATACGCACCCCGTCAGGTGCGATCTCATATGTCCTCAAGATTTTCATCGTCAGGTTCCATGTCAAACTTCATGGCAATCACATCTGATGCGGGGAGCTGAAGGTTTGTGCCCTTTGTCAGGCGTACCTTCTTACGCTTACCGTTGCACTTAGTCATGATCTCACTGACTAGGTGAGCGTAGTTAATTTGCAACTCACCACACCACTCCTTCAACGGTTTCGGCTTAACATAAAACATCTTAGTGTCTGTTTCGTACCGAGCAATGAGACGTCCACGTGCCACCTGTTCAGGTATTACATGCTGGTCTAACCCGTTATCGTGTGTACCTCTGTTATCTGCCGTGCTCTTTATCTGCAAGATGTAGCTAATGTTCTCGCTAAAGAAGTCATCCAGCACGTCATACACACTGCCACCCATCTCTGTCATGTTGCGCTTGTTCTGCGTAACGAGGTCAGTCACCGCCCAGTTAAAGACCTTCTGCACGTCAAAGTCATGTAGCCCAGCCTTCTTAGCTATGAGTAAGCCGGATATGGTGGCGGCTATAGTTGCTGACCAGAAGCGGTTCTCTGAGGTCAACTCAGCTAACTTATCTACGCGCTTCTGAACGTCCAGCACGAGCTGTCTACAGGCGTCTACGTTTCGCATTATGTACTGCACGTATATGATACCCGCGTGCCCGTAGTTATTTAACAGACCGTTCTCGAAGGCGTCAGTAACTTCTTTGTCCTGCACCGAGTCGAACATACGCTCTACACGACACTCCAGCACCCGCTGGGCCTCTGCTTTCGGCATAGCTTTCGCCATGCTGATACGCTCCACAACGCTGGTGTTGGCGGTGTACATCATCAAGAGACTCCACCTGTCACCACGATATCGCTCGACGTTAGAGCTTTGTGACATGCGGCCACGCTGTTGCCCACTAGTGCCTTGGTAAACAAGTTCTGACATCTGCTTCGGAGACATGTTGGTGATCTCGTCGATGCCGGTAGGTAGGCTGTGCATTAACTCTGCACGGTTCATCTTGAAGTTATAGGTATCGTCCTTCTGCAACACGAGCTGTTCGGGGTCACCCCAGATACCGGACGCGGCTAACAACAAGGCCGTCTTACCTACACCTGAGTCTTTGTTATAGAACGAGACTGTGCCGCAGTTGGTGTTCATAAACTCCATCAATGGACTGCCGAACCCCATACCGATAGCGAATTGTTGCAGTACAAACCTCTCGTTGTTCCACAGTTCTAAGTTGTCACGCCACTCCTGATAACTTCCTTTAGCTTCAAACGCTGGGAACAGCCCGACTGTCTGGTTGGAGGGCGGGTTGAACTCAACGCTAGTGGCAGTAACTTTCTGGTTACCCAAGATAAACGCGTCCATCTCATCGTTTGCCCAGCCAAACTGACGATGCGCTTGATCTGCTGTACTGGTGGCTTGTAACTCATCCACCCAATGCAATGTGTAGGTCATTAACTCATCCATCTTTTTTACGGTGACGCCCCTAGAAGATAGCGCCTTACGAAACTCTTCTGTAGATGTGACGGCACTCATAGGCAGTGTGAACTCACGCACCCCATCCATCGGTAGATGTAGACGCATCACTATGGCTTCGCCTACTTCAGGATCGTGCACCCGCTTCACGACATACAGATCGTTGTGGTACAGCCGCTTCTCTTCTGTGTCACCTTCTTCGTTAGTCGTCCTTACATAGACACCGCCGTTAACGCCTCGTACGTAGGGCGGAGGGAACTTAGGTATCTCGTAAGTTGTTTTAGGTTGGTTAGGAAGTTCAAGTGCCGGGGCTTCGATGTAAACACCCTCGTCGTTTACCTCAGCTTCTTTAAGCCGCCTACCCAATACAATCGGCGATTTTATCTGCCCCCACTGTGGACAGTTAGGACAAACGTCAGGGTTGAACTCATCAAACTTCGCACACGTGTACGGACCTTTGATTTGTCTGAGCTTATCCTGAGTATCTTCTGGCGTGTATTCGGGATGGTTTTTGGAGATGATGTGCATCGCCTTATCACTATCCGTACAGAACTTAGCGATAGATAACCCCGCTCGCCAGAGAGGTTCGCTTGTTTCTTCTTGGTGCCGGATGATGTTGTACAACTGCTCACAGCCATCACCACGTTGAGTCTTCACCAAGATATCTTTAAACACATTTTCTTGATTACCCATCAGGTTGTGCATTGTTTGGCTCAACTCTTTGGGTATGTGTTTAGTCGGAACTGGTATCATTTCTCCGCCAAGCAATTCGGAGAATGTGTCAAAAACGACAGTCTCAAATCGCTCACCTAAGCCAAAAAAGCCTACGTCCGACGGAGGATTAGTCTTGTAGTTATGTGTGTCAGGAACTCTTAACACGCGTGCACCATCAGCGGTTACCGCAGGGTCAGCTAAGAAGTTCTGTTTTGCACACAAGCGCTTCAGTCTTTCTGCTACGGGAAACCAATCCTCATAGCACACCGGTTCCGACAGAAACCAATAGACGTGTACACCACGCCCCGAGTTAACCATCGTCGGTGTTGGTAGTTGGTTGGCACTACAAAACTTACGCAGTGCTTTGATTGCTTCTTCTTGCGAAGCAAAGTCTTTTGTCGGGCCACAATCGAGGTCAAGAAAGAACGACTGGAGATGTTTTACATTATCAACTTTACGGGAGTTAGCTTCTTGGAACGTTGCTAGCCCGTAGTATACGTCGTACCCCTGCTGGTCAAACTGCGTTGCGGCTTCCACAACATCGTCGATAGAGCTATAGAATTTTTGTGTCTTACGCTCGTCCGCCGATTTTGCCGCAAATATGCAATAGTGCCCCTCGCTACTAAGTACCCTCTCTAAAAATGTTTTCGTTTCCATGTACCCACCCATTGCTTGCAACGTTACGGCAGAGACGTTTGTCCCCCGCCCTGCCGTAACGCGGTTCAATTACCATTGTGACGAGTAACTTAGTCGTCCCAGTTGTCGATAATTGCACTGAGGTCTTCATTCTCTGCGGGTGCTGGAGCAGATTTCTTTACAACTTTGGTTGGCTCCTCGATGGCGGGTTCCGCTGGAGCAGGTTCATCAAACCCGTCCAAGTTATCAGCCTTCGGTGCTGGAGCACTTTGTGCAAACGGATTTGACTCGCTTACATCGAAACCATCCACAGCACTAAACGGTGATACAGATTGGCGTTCTGCTAGTTTTATTACCTGCACACCGCGCAGTCTTAAAGATACCCCTGCACCCATCGATGCGCTATAGGGAACTCCAACAACAGCAATATTAATTACGCTGTCACTTGTTAACTGGAAGTCATCAGGTAACTTCTGCGTCTTGGCATCGTACTGTGCTGGCTTGTTGGTCTTCTCACCGTTGTACGCACCCTTGAGGCTGGCCTTGTACTGAAACATACCATCGTCCGTTTTCTTGAACGGGTTCTTGATATCAGGCCAATTAGACTTCTTACGCTCGTTGTATAGCGCTTTCATGTAAGCGTATAGCGAACGTGCTGTGTCCTCATCAGTCTTAAACTGTAGGGTGTATTCGGCACCGTCATCCAGTGCATCGCATGGCACCGATCTATTTTCGGTGTTATCGAAACGGTAGGGGCGATCAATCTTTGGGTAGATTGCGACCGCGTTGGGTATTACATGTTGCTCAGTTGACATATCAGTCTCCTTGGTTTGCATTCGCAGGTGAGTAAACAAAACCGCTTACCTCTGCAAAGGGTTGCCCTTGTTGGGGCGGGTTTAATGAAATCGCTTCGTTGGCCTCATTGCTTTGTGCTAACGAGACAACGAGATCTAGCTCCTCTTCATTGAGGGCACGGAAGGCTTGAAAGACTAGCTTGGGCACGGGGCTATCCTGATCAAACGAACAACGTGTCGTCACAGAAATAACAGGTGTGCTGTGAGAAGAAAGATGTTGTGCATAGGCTTGCATTGGCATCTTACCTTCTACCGCTCTACCAAATACCGATGTTGCTGGTAGTTGTAGTTGGTACACCTTGCTCAGGTCGTCCTCTAAAACAACCGCTAAACGCTGTGCGAATCGACACGCACGTCCACCAGCTTGTCCTGACCCCTTAATGTTCTGGGGGCAATCCATACACCGAGATGCTTGTCTGTTATGCACAGGCACATCAGGCGATGGCTGGTTTGTATCCGCCGACCAGCACGTAGGTGGTGATGGGGTGTTGGGATCGAATGCACCGGCGTAGTAAGAACGAGATACCTTGGCGGCGTTTACCACAACAAATTTTATTGTGTCTTCTACCGTAGATACCTGTCTCCCACCCTCGATGATGCGAAACACTCCTCCACTTAGGCTAATCCGGTCCATCAGACATCATCGTCAATAGGAGCGGTAAACATGTCAGCCCAATGCTCATCAGACTTATCAACCTCTGCCTGAGCTTCTAGACCATCAACCGTAATCTGAGCTACATCAACACCCAGTGCTTCGTTAAACGAAACAACATCGTTGTGCTGTTGAGTCAGTGCTTCAGATACATCGGCAATAGAAAACCGATAGGTGTTACCTACTTTTATGTAGGTGTTCTTGGGAATGTGTCCCTTACGCACCCAGCCTCTGATCGTAGATACAGATACAGAGAAGTGCTTGGACAGATCTTCAATTGGCACAAACGGACCGTTCATGATTTTTTCCTCACTGCTATGGTGTATTCAGAATCGACATTGAGACCTTTAGGTACGATGTCGGGGTTCTCTTCGAGGAACGCTTTCACGTTGGCTTGGTTAAGGCGCTTTTCCATAAACTCAGGAACTTCATGCTCAAGCACAAACTTGTGCATTTGCTCCCAGTCGCTGGTCCAGTACCTTGTCTTTACCGAACGGTAAAAGAGTCCTTCAGAAGTTTTGACGCTTTCGAGACCATGATCTTTGCAGTAATCGAGTAGGGCGGTCTTCACCTTATCCATTTGTTGGTTAAGGCTGGACTCCTTCTCTTTATACTCCGCAGATAGCTTGGCTTTCTCGTCGCGGATCTTTAGGTAAACGCGTGTTAGCTTCTCAGCTAACCCTGCTTCTTCGCTCATTTGAGTCTCCTTCGCACACGACACAAGTGTCGGGTTTTTCACTTTACTTACACGTTATGAGCTAGTCAAGCAGTTCTTTGTATAAATCGATCATTTTTGTGTGTACGTCTATTCTACTATCTAGTAGTGAGTAAACACGCTTTTCTACGGGCGATCCTTGCAACTGTACAACAGTACATTTGTGGTCTTGCCCTGATCGATGCACGCGAGCGTTGGCCTGTGCGTAAGTTTCGAGGGAGCTGGTTGGTCCCCACCACACCACAGTGTTTGCGGCTGTTAGGGTGACACCGTGCGCCGCTGACTGCGGCTGGATAACAAGAACACGTGGATCGTCTTGTTCTTGAAACTGTTTGAAGATAGCTGTTCTGTTTGGCGCTGACACGTCACCACGTATGACTTCAGTCGTTATGCCGTCCGCTCGTAGTTTGTTAGTCAGAATGTCTATGGCGTGCTTGAACGGCACAAACACCAGCACCTTCTTACTGCTCTCATCAATAACTTCTCGCAGTACCTTGTATCGGTGCTTGATATCAAACTCTAGCGCCTCTCCATCATCGGTGTAGACTGCGCCGGATGCGATTTGTAAGAGCTTACTCATGATGATGGCGGCATTAGCGGCGGTGATCTCCTCACCTGCGGCCTGTATAACAAGTCTCTGTTTGAGATCGTTGTAGTATTTGTTCTGCTGACGCGTCAGTTCCACCTCGCGCTTGGTGTACACCATTTCCGGCAGATCCAGACACTCTTCTTTAGTGAATCGTATGGCGGGTTGTAGTGCTTCGTACACTGTTTGCGTAGCGCTCTCTTTAGGCATCCACTTAAACTGCGTGACCTTGTGCATCACCATGTCACGGAAAGAACTAAAGAAACGCGGCACACCTGTGGGGTTTACCATCTTGGCTAGCCCGTAAGCATCGAGGGGCGACTGCGCGGCGGGTGTACCTGTCATCATCCAGAGCCACGTCTTGTCATTCAGTAGCTTGAACAGCGTCTTCCATCGTTTAGTCTGTGGGTTCTTATAGTGTGTCGCTTCATCAATGATGATGCAGTCAAACCCACCGTTCATGATCTCATCAAGTACGATCTCTACACCGTCATAGTTAATGACAACGTAGTCAGACCCTTCGTTAATGATCTTCTTACGTTTCTGCTTACTGCCGTAGGCAACTGACACAGTTCGGTGCATAGCAAAACTAAACAAGTCATTACGCCATGCACTATCCATGATGGATAGCGGACATATTATAAGTACCCGTTGTATTTGCTTTTGCTTCATCAAGAAGTCTGATGCCCAGATAGCCGAGGCAGTTTTGCCTGTACCCTGCTCGTTGAAGCAGAAAGCTCTCCGATTCATAGTGAGGAAAGCGGCTGTATCTTTCTGGTGGTCGTATGGCTTGTACTGGCCCGGCCAGTCGTAACGTCCTTCAATAGGTGAGGGCACGTTAATATTTAGATTCTTTAGGGTGTGTGCTTCGTCTACTCCCCAGTTAACAACAACTTGATTACCCGAAAGTTCCTGACTTTTCGGTAGCACCGTCGTCACTTTGTTTGGGTTTCGTAATCGTAGCAATAGAGCCTTGTTCTTTAATACTTGCACGGGGTTCTCCATATACACGACGCTCTTTTACTGGCGTGTGATTTTTTCTTTTAATCATTTGTATTTGTCTATTTGCAGACCGTACCAACATGGGTAGGTCTTCTAGCTGGAACTCATCAAGGTAGTTAGCGAACTCAAGAGCGAGGTTAGATGCCACCTCGTCCTCTCGATAACCCGATATCAGGAGAAGCCTTGTCCTCTCCCATACAACCAAAGGAAACGCCATTACTTGTTTCTCCGTGGCCCACGGCTCAAACGGCCACCATCTGCACGGTTGCGGCTTCGGCTTTGTACAGATACACCGTCCTTGTTAGACCCACCACGTGACAGCGGCTTCTTGTGCGCTACATCTTTACCCTCGCGCTTATCAGCCTTACCGTTGTTGTTAGCATCTTTACCTGTCTTATCCATCTTACGACGGGCACGTTGACGCTCCATACGATCTTCGTGTTCGCCGCGTGACTGCTGTAGCCTGTACTCTTTCTTGTAGTTACGTGCCATTAGTTACTCCCGTTGTGTACACATACTGTTACTGGACAGTGGCGCTTACATAACCCACTCGGTCGGGCATTCCACACGTTACGTTTCTCAGCCATCTGCATAATCGAGTAGATATTTGTCCACTTAGTCCACAGCATACCCGCATCGGAATCGGCGTAGCTATCTTTTACTAGGTCATTACTCACGACGAACAACAACCCAGCACGTACGTGCGTAATCTTTGGGTAGTGTGCGAACACCAACAGTGCCATCAACTCTAGCTGTCCCTTGTCGGCGTACTTCGCACTCTTACCTGTCTTGTAATCAATTACCCATGCCAACCCGTCTTCTTCGTTGATAATCAATAGGTCAGCAATACCTCGGTACCACACTTCTTTGTCGTAGAAGCTACACGGTAACAAGTTCTCAGTTACACCCAGCTTCTCTTCACACAGCTTCGCACCTTTCTTGGCGCTAAGTGAATCAAGCATGGCTTGGGCATAATCAAACATTTTAGGGAGTGGAGTGCCGTCTCGGATGTACTCTTCAGCGGCGGTATGGAAAGCATTGCCGTAGCGAATAGCTTCAGTCTCAACGAACGGATACTCTTGGAGAATCTTCTCGTGATAGAACTGTTTAGGGCACTGCTCAAAGGCTTTCGCCTTGCTAAACGACCACGGCGCTATACTCACTCACAATCTCCATACGACCTACCTGTACCACTCTCGCAGTCGATAGGTAAACCTGCCGCCCATGTTGGGACTTGGCGCATACAATCTTCGATGTACGCTTGTGCTTCGTCCACCTCTTCGTCACGTACACAGGCCACAATCGAATCGTGAACTGTTAACACAACGCGGTATCTCTTGCTAATTTGTAGCATCTGCTCACCAATTATGCAACGCGCTACTGCTTGGCACAGGTTCTCTGTAGCCTTCCCGCCGTAGATTCGAGTTCGGCCTCGACGGGTCTTGTAGCTGTACTCCAGCCCGTTCTCGGTTTGTTCTGCTGATAAGTCGTTATACCGTAGCAACAACCCTGACGGTAATCTGACAGCACGTTCCGATCCCAACACTTCCAACACACCAGCCTTACCTACCTGCATAGTGTCACCGTTGGTCATGTAACGAATCATGTTCTGGCAGTTGCGCCACAAGTGGTTGATCTTCCAGTTGGACTCGCGATAAATGTTTATGATACGACGAGCCTCATCAAGCTCCACTTCAAACCCAAAGTTCTTTAGCTGTGCTTGGAACTTGACTGCGCCCATACCGTAGCCAGCACCGAGGATGGTGGTCTTACCTACAAACCGTTGGTCTTTTGTCACGTCCGCTTCGTCACAACCGTAGATCCGCGATGCCATCTTTACGTAAACGTCCTCCCCCGCATCAAATGCCGCTGTGAGATCGTCCTGTTCTGCCAACCATGCCAGCACTCGTGCCTCGATCTGTGCACTATCCGCATCAATGAGGGTAAAACCTTCGGGAGCTAAGATACTTTTCTTTAACTTCTTACCGTTTGGCCCACGACTAGGTAGGTTCTGCATGTTGATCTTGTCATCACCACCCCAGCGTCCGGTGTGTGCGGCGTAATAACGTACGGGTACGGGCAACGTGCCACGTTTACCTATATCGATGAACCTTTGCGTGCGCGTCTCTTCCAAGGTACTTTTGTTACCTAGCCTCGCGGCTACCACTGCTTGGACACGTGCGTCCTCGTGATCAGACAACGCCTTGAAGGCTTCATCAGATTTAGCGAACGCATAAGTTTCTTTACCTGTGGTTGCACTGATCTTCATGGGCGGCTTCACACCTAACCCCTCAAGCACTTCGGCAAACTTAGGGTTAGACATGAGATCTTCTTTAGACACATTTGCCGACTCAAGTAACTGATCCTTCTGCTCCTTGGTATCTTCAAGGTGCTGTTCGAGAAGGCCGATGTCCAGATCCAACACTGGTTCAACAAACATACGTAGCGTGCAGTCAATTAACTGTAGCTCCTGCTTGGGGAACCCTTTACGCATAAAGATGTTAAAGAGTTTGTAGGTCAGCTCGACGTCGTTGATACAGTAGTCACCGTACTGCGAAAGCTCCTGTGCGGTGAAATCGGCACGGCGTTTACCTAATGCGTTTAGAACCTCGGTCCCCTTAGCGCCGATCTGATATCGTTCAGATAACGCCTTGAGACTTCCGCCAGCATCAATCCCATGTAAAGCACGGGCGATACAAAGAGTGTCAGCGTAAACCCGAGGATGAACATCAAAAAGCCAAGAAAGAATAGCGCCATCAAACATAGTGTTATGAGCGAGTAACATACTATCCGCCCAATCGAAGGTGTGTAGGTATCGCTTGATATCCTCATGTGTGCCACTCGCCCATTCAGTGCTTCCATTGTTAACCTTTACACCCACACCAATGACTTCAAATCGCGGGGCACGAATGTATTCTTCGGTCGTCATCTTTGACAAAGAAAAGTCTCTATCGTAGTACGTCTCGAAATCGAGAGTGATCAGGTTCATTACTTGGTCTCCGTATAAAGACCTGTAAGACGCATAAACTTCTTTACGAGTCTTCCCCATCGCACCGTCAATTTCCTGCCAAGTCTCTGCCATGCGGTACGCTTAGGTTTTAAAGACTCCGTTGTCTCCGAAACGTGTTTGGTTATAGCTTCAGCAGTTGCCCGCTTCGCTTGCTCCTCTTTAACAATCTTGTATGCGTAGCCATACGAAACACCGACCATCTTTGAAACTGTGTTTGGGCTTGCGTCGGGGTCTTGCTTTAAATAAGCACGAATCATCTTTGCTTTGGTCATTGCTGTTCTCCTATTGTTTCTATAGTTTGGTTTTTAAAATCGATACCACTGAATTTTTGATATTCTTCAAGGCTTCGGACAGTGCCTAGTCCGTAGTGCTGTATGTCTACCTCTTCCGCATCGCCACCTAACATAGATCTAACTCGTTGTTTAGATGTCTTGTCGGCTACACGCCAGTCTTTGTGGTCATTAAAGTGTGTTTGTCTGCCTTTTCTATCCCAGAAGTGATAAAGCACTAACTTGTTTGGGTGGTAGAAGTCCCATCCGTTTGTCCAAAGCCGAACAGTTAATGATATTTCTTCCCCGAAAAAATATAGGTTCGGGTCGTAAGGCACCTCTTCCATGTACTTTGCCCTACCAAAAATAAAACATGCTCCGCACACAGTGCCTTTTATCAAGGAGTACGGTGCTTCTTCGATAGGCATGGAATCCGATGTAAGTAAAAGAACACCCTGCGGAGAAAATTCTTTCGGTCTCATTTTAGGTAAACGAGTTTTCGTTAGGTTCATTGGAGGTTCATACGCGGGTGGGTACGTGGTTAACAAAGGTTTGTCTGAATCGCATTCAGCTAACATGTTAATTAGTGTTTCGTCCCATCCTTTTTCGAACCGCATGTGGCTGTCAATTTGAAGTGCGTAGTCTTCTCCTTTGTAAAGTTGTTGTGCTTTAGCTCTGGCCCAACACACTCCTTGGCTAGTTGCCGCATCATGATGCTCCACAGTTATTTGAGGGAACATCTTCCCAAAATAAATCATGCTGTCGTCATCTGGCGTGACTCCCTGCCAGACAATACCTATGTTCACTCGCTCTGGATGTTTCGCCTTACTTATCAGGTCAAAACACGTTGCTTCGAGTTCAGGGTCTCTGTATGCGGCTATCTGTACGAATATGGTTTCCACTTTGCGCTCCAAAAAGCTATACGCGACCGGCAAGGTCCGGCGCTATATTGATACCAGTTGTCACAATCTGGTGGGGTCGAGGTCTGCGTCAAGCTCAGGGTGGTAGGCATCCTGTTCACTCGCTTGCGCCAGCAACCCGATCGACTCATCGTCGGCATCGGTCAGGCCATACACAAAGAACCCATCAGGTGTAAACGCTTCAAACGTCAGCCCGTCAGGACGCAGTCGGTAACGATCGTCACCTGCAATGACCCAACCATTCTCGGCGTATGCCTCTGGTGGAAACTTATTAAATTCCATTTGTCCTCTCCTCCAAGACACTCAGCACATCGTCGATGTTGGTTTCATTTATGACTAACGCTATGCCGTGGTTTAGTTTTATATCATTCAGATTCTTTTCTTGCAATGGGGTAGGCGTATTTTTTCCTGCTTTACATTCGATGCCAAAGAACAACCCTTTGTAACATCCAATGATGTCAGGTACACCGCTCTTACCGTATCCCCCGGTAACCGGATAAAAGTAATAAGCCCCTAACGTCTTCAGGTGTGTCACCACTTTCTTTTTTACTTTTGCTTCGGGCGTCATCGCCATGATTCTCTCCTTGGTAGTCCACGGACTACCATTTTACGGGCACAAAAAAGGGGAGCCGAAGCTCCCCGAACGTCTCACACTACTAAGACCGATACACCCAGAAGGTATCCTCATCTATGCGCCTACCTGTATCGGGTAGACTGTCGTCTACCTTAAGCATAGTGAGTACCGCCAGCTTGCGCTGTATCCATTTAGGTAACTCGTCCACCGAATCGTATGCTCCCTCTACTGCCACGTCAACACCTTCCATACCAAAACACGAGACTAAGACACTTTTTGTATTAGGGTATACCACAATGCGGTAGATGTTATCATCTGGTGGTAACGTGTTATCAACTATGTGATAAACTTCTTCGACAACTGAACCTTCAATCGGCGAGGACATAGTAGATACCACCGCCCACACTGACACCCACACCGTCCACGAAGTCTTCGCTGTCTAGCATTTGCAGTACAGCAAGTTTACGTGTGATCTCCTCGGGCAACATGTCCTCGGTGAACCTGCTGTACTGCTCGTTGATCTCGGCACTGTACGGGTTGACCTGCGTACCTTTGACCACATCGAACACATTCTTACCACGCGACTCGTAGGTCATCACACAGTAGAACGGAATGTTCTCGACTGCCGAATCACCCATGACCTGATCAGCGTGTACCATAGCGCGAACATCTGACCCGAACTGTGGGTCTAAGAACTCGTGCCCCATGTCGAGCAAGTGCTTGAGCTCCTTGAATAGTCGCTTGTTATTCTGCCTCACGTTGCCGTACATACTTGTCACGATATCCACCACCTTAGTTGCCGTCTCGTTTGCACCCTTGCGTACCTTGTCGAACTCCTCCCGAATACCTTTCTCCAACACACCACGTTTCACGCCAGCCAACATAATCGGCGAAGGTCGGCGCAAGTACGTCTTAGCGTTTTTGATGGCGGTGCCGATGTTGGTGGACGACTTGGTGTTGCGGTTACTGTTACCGTTACCGTACTTGTCGTTAGTGATAGCCCACGAGTGCACGTTGTATGTCGGCTTCCAACCACCTGTTTTGTTGTCTCGGATATCGCTGTACCCAATCCACCCGATAGCCCAAGGACAGTCGTCACGTAACACCCATGAAGACGTTCTGGTGCGTTGCACAAACGTGATACCTGAGTCACGTGAACATAATGCGCCACCTACATCCTGCGTGAACTGTCGGAACATATCACGGTCATCCTCGTCACCAAGCCCATCGAACTTCCATGACTCCGCCGCTTGATCCCTACACTGTTGTGCTGATACCCATTTAAAGCTCATTGTTCTCTCCTCGTTTTATGAGTTAGGGAATTCCCTAACTTCTTATCCGTTGCGTACTTTGTCGTACGCGTTTTTGATTACCTCGACCTCACGCTTGGCGGTCTCGGGTGTTAGCTCGTCGTGATTCAACTCACCCCGCACGAGTAGTGCGTTGCAGTGGTCCCTCACGATCTTGTCAATGATTGCAGTTGCGAATGCGTATTCCATTATAGGTCTCCAGATTGTATGTTTACGTGCTTACCTGTGTCAGGCTTTGCTGTTTTGTTGTCGAGGATACACCATAACACGGGGCAGTCCCATTGACCCCATGATCCCCAGACGTACCCATCGGTCAACACCACACACGCTTGGGGCTTGATACTCTCATCACGCATGTAGTTAGGGACACACTCGACATTGGTACCCCCACCGCCGATAGGCTTAGTCGCCTTGGGTAGATCGTCAAGCTCGTGCATATCGTATGTCTCGTTACCACGAACCCGAGAGTCCCAGTACAAAACACGTACGCGTTCAGGCGAGAGCGATTGACAGATTTGGTGTATCTCACTCATAAAGAGTGTCAACTCACGTTGTCCAATAGACCCTGACGTATCAATGGCTATGACTAGCTCACCCACTTGGTCGTTGATACCGCTTGGCATGTAATACCCCGATGATACGTAGCGCCTGTTAGGACGGGACCATGTACTGTAGTCACTACCCGCGCACGTTGTATTGATGAACTCGCGCAATACCTCACGCCAATTGATCTGTGCTTCGAGCAAGTCACCGAACCGATCACGCTCTGAACCGTCGCCAATCTTGCCAGCAACCATCGCACCCTGACGTATGGCCTCGTCGATGTCACGTGCAAGCTCGCGCTTGTCGTCGTCGGTCAACTCTTGTGCACCCTCCCAGTCGTGCTCGTCGAACCCGCGACCTACAGCCGCATTATGCGATCCTGTGGTACCGTCACCGTCACCATTACCATCATCTGGTGAGTCGTTCTCACATAGATGCTTGAACACGCGCGCCTCGTCCCAACCACGGTACTCGTAGTCGCGACACCCTTGGGATGGCATGACAGCGAACCCGTCGGTGTTGTCGTCACTGATCTTGATGTTGATCACATGGTCACACGCGACGTTGGCAAGCTGTGCGTCCTTCTTGTACATCCACTCCCACGTGGTGAGGTGTTTGTACAACTTGTGGTACACCTCGTGCAGTATCAAGAACCGAAGCTCCGCATCGTTGAGTGAGTCAACAAACGCACGTCCGTAGGTTTCATCGCGTCCGTTGGTACATGCGGTGGGCACTGTGTCAGACACCGTACGCTCACCGATCATGATCACACCAGCCAACGCCACATACTTAGGGTTGTTGACGATATCGTAAACAGCCTTGCTCACACGTTGCTCGACTGTCAGTTGTTTACCAATAGATAGCATGTCGTTCTCCTTGTGGTAGTCCGTGGACTACTTCTTGTCCGCCGCGAACATGTGGTTGTTAGCCATCGCCCAGTCGGTGAACTTGCGATTAGTCATGATGATCTTGCGGTGTGCGTATGTGTCACGCGTCACCTGTCCACCGAACAAACCCTGTGCGCTAGCGTCGAGTCGGTCGAGGTATGTCATCCACTGGTCAACCCAGTCAGCCGACATCGTAGCCAATGACCTGTAAACAACCATGCACACAGCCGCCGCACTGTCAGGAACCTTGGCACCTAGCGGGTCATCCTTGATGGATTGGAGCGAGGGTAGCTGATCGGCCAGCTTCACAAACGCCATGAGGTCCATCGCACCACGATCACCGATAGTACCCATGAGTAAACTTGTCAGGGTCTGATCATCGAATAGGTGACGTTGCTTGAGCCAATCGGATGTGGCTTCGAGCGAGCGAGGTGTAACAAACGCCGCACGTTGCGCCCGTGGGTGGTAGATGTACGGGTTGTCGTCAGGATCTTGGACATCCTCGAACCCAGCGAATAACTGCGGGTTGTCCTTACACCAGCCGAGTACAGTCGGGTCGATGTTGTTGTTGATGCCCCACTCGATCCACTCGACGTTGCTGGATTTACGTAGCGTCACCACCGTGATGCGGTTGCGCGCGTGTGGTGGTAACAAGTCACCGACACCCTCAGCCCCGAGGTTAGTCGTGGCAAACACAATCGAGTCAGGGTGTAGCTCGTAGCCGCCGACCTTGCGCTCCAACATCACACGTAGTAACGCGTTCTTGACTGCGGGGTTAGCCTTGCCGTACTCGTCGATCATCAGGATTATCGGCTTGCCGTGGTGCAGACCCAGCTCCTCATTGGTAGCAAATTTGACGAAATCGGCGTCGTCGAGTGTCGCCATCTTGGGGATCATGATGTCGCCCAGATCCTTGGTGGTACAGTCGAAGTAACACGGTACGTGGTTAGGTAGTGTGTCTGATAACGTGTTAAGTAGTGACGACTTACCTGTACCCATGTGACCCTGTACAAGGATCGTTCGATCGGTGCCGCCATGCTGAATAGCAGTGGCAACTTGGCTTAGGTTTAGTGCATACATATTTTGTGCGTTCATTGTCATTCTCCGTGTTAGGGAATTCCCTAACTTATTAGTAGTGTGTTGTTGGTTAGATATCGAGTGATGGTAGAGACTTGATGGCACTGTCCACAGCGCGCTTAGTCTCAGCACGTAGGAACGCGTCATCACGTAGTGCGTCCGGTGTCACCCCACGAAGCGCATCCTCAAGCTGTAGCCGCATAGCTGACATCTGAGAGTCACCGGTCACGTTGCACACGTCGAGCAGATCCACCATGTCGAGCACGTTGTCCACGAGCGAGTCACGGAATATCTTTTTCTTCTCATGGTCGCCGTAGTCGAGACGCTCTGACATCTTAGATAGTGAGTCGTACACACGACGCCACACGTCATCCATCGCACGCTTGACCTGTGTCGAATAGAACTCCTCGTAATGTGTTTTTAGTTGTTCAGCGGCTTCGTTGCCAACGTCAATACGGAAGTCACCCGACTCAGGTAGTGGGATGTAGTTGATGTTGAATGCGAACTTAGACCGAATGGATTCGACAGACGGGTAGTCGTTAGGGTCGAACAACGCACCTAAACGTGCTTGTGCTTGGCTGATCTCCCACTCGTACGAATTGGCGAACACGTCTGCCAAACGATAGAACTCTTGTTGGAAGTCGGTCATCGCTGGATGGTACTTGGGGAAAGCCTTAGTAGTCAGCATACGCCAGCCCACATCTGACCAAGGCATAGTTGATGAGTAGTGGATGTTGCGCGAGTTAGCGCCGAACTTCTGAACGGCCTTTAGCTCCTCGCAATCACCTAGTAACTTCTTATGCACGTTGGCCGTGCCCGTGTCCGCACCGTTAGCTTGTACGACATCCTGAGATGCGCGCTTGTCGAGCTTGCGCCCCGTCCACGTGCTGATGGATAGCTCAACCAGCATGGCACCCGATGAAATGGATGGCACACTGATAGCTGGTGCTGTTTCGTTAGTAGGTAGTCCGTGGACTACTGAATCATTGTGTAACATAGTCGTTCTCCTCGAACACTGTTGTAGTTGGTAGTCCGTGGACTACCGTGGTTAGGACTGGGAGGCCGTAGCGTGACGCGTGTAAACATGTACAGGCGTGGGAAACACACGTACGACCCCCCAGTTGTATTATTATCTCATAAGTGACAGATGATGTCAAGTTATTACAAAACGTGGGTAGAAGTGTAATGTTCTGTTGTATTGTGTATTGTTCTTGTAATGTTCGTTTTTGAAATGGTGTAAGTTTTTGATTTACAAGTAATGTTCTAATGTTCGCTTTTTGACGGAGATAAGAGCTACCCTGAGAGGGTCCTCTCGATCTCTCAGAAAACGAACATTAGAATTAGTGTTACGTTTACAGAAGCGTGTAATTTTCTAAAAAACGAACATTATAGATAGATTGATAGATTGATAAGATATGTAACATTTTGATAGGCAAGAATTGGCAACCTTGCGCGTTCGCGCTCATCATTTGCCACGAAAATATAATGTTCGCACATGCTCTAAAAAAAGCGAACATTAGCCGAACATTACGAACATTAGCCGAACAATACAAAATCGTTTCCGAACATTGTGCTGAGGCTCGGCGCGACATCTATAACTGGTCTCAACTTGGTAGTCCACGGACTACCATTTACCCCGGACCCGGGCCCACGTCACGCATACGTGATAACACGTGAGGCTCGGCGCAACGGATATAACTGGTATCAAACGGCGGGCACAAAAAAACCCGCCGAAGCGGGTTGGTGTTAACGTGCATTTATGTAGCGGGCCAGTGAGTCGATACCGGTCAGTAGAGATACACTGAGCACTGCCGATATCAGAGCGGTGACCCACATAAAATTTAGCAGTGCCATCATGGTGGATAGAACAGACACTGCCGCGAATATAATTAAGAGAACCATCAGTATAAACATAACGTGTTACCTCAAAAGGAAAGGGCCCCGAAGGGCCCGATGGGTTAGAGTGATTTGATCACTGCGTTGATGGCCTTCTTAATGCTAGCGGCATCATAGTCTGGCGTTTCATCCTTCTCGCAAATCGCTACTGCCTTAGCGAGTGCCTCGAGGATTTTTGTCCTAGAGGTCTTGGGGGTTTGAGCATCACCGCTATTGGGTAGGTCTTTTTCATATACCCATCCGGATGTGAACTCGTCTTCGACTGCCTCACCATTCTTGAACACTGGCAATTCATCGGACCAAACAACCGAGTCCAATTTGGCCGCGATTTTACTAAGCCGCGAGGCGGGTTGTTTGTTCCAGTAAACCCAATTGCCAGTAGTCAACTCTGACTTCTTTACGGAAGCGCAGTCCGTCTTTCTCTTCATCCCCGCCTTACCGAGAGCAAGGATTTCCTGTGCGTGTTTCGGTAAGCCCTTTATCACTGCATCCCGTAGGAATTCGCGCTCCGGTTTAGTAGCACCGAGCGGGTTGGCCTCGGGGTCGTACGCTTTCACGTTAATAGCAAACTCGAAACCGGCGTCTTTCATACTGCATAGCAGTGCGAAGCGCTGTTCCTCACTGCGTAAATCAGCCGCAGTAGATTTGGTGATCAGAGTGCTCAATTCTGAATTTAACGAGCGGGTTACGATTGAATCGTTCATATCACTGTTTCCCTAAGTGATTAAAAGAATGTGGTAGTCCGCGGACTACCGTTTACGCCTAGCGGGTTGTTTCCCGAAGACATGGCCAGTATCGCTACTACGTGGTAACAAATCAAGGGATATAGCAACGCGCGGTTTATTTTTATGGTGTCATGTTAGCAAACGTAGCAAATCGTGATATCCGATGGGGTACCGCCCCCCTATGACCCCGACGTCAGCTTGTGACTCTGTATCACCTATATATTACTAATTTCCACAAACTTAGAGTCCATTTTTGAGTTCGGGCTTCACCCGTTTTTGAGTTGGAGCTCCCCCACCCCCTCTATATAGGGAACACCCCCCGTCTCTTTTAAAATCGGCGTAGCAAAAATTTTTTGCGTAAAAATTTTGAGTTTGGTATAAATTGCCACCAACGGTTAACAAACCTGCGGAAACAGTATGTCTCTAGAGATCGAACCTGAAGTCGGTGTAGCGATTTCAGAGAAAGCTCCTAATCTTGACCTTCGGACTCGCGTAGAAGCCGCGAGTAACACCGCCGCTATGCTCTCTGAACACGGGCTAGAGGTGGAACCGACCGCAGAAGACAACGATATTGCCGCCAAATTGACCTTGGCCTACGCAGATGACCCCGACAAGACGTCTAAAAAGGTGAGTGCCAAACGTGCATCGTCGTTACCCCCTGCCGCATTGATGGCAACACACGGAATATTGACCCAGTTCGGCCATTCAGTGGTTGAAAGTGCCACCCAAGTGCGTCATTTGGTGACCAACAAGCTAATTGAAGAGACTGAGAACCCTGACCCACGCGTCAGAATCCGTGCATTAGAGCTGTTGGGTAAGATTTCGGACGTAGGTCTGTTCACAGAGAAGGCTGAAGTCACCATAACGCACAAAACAACGGACGAATTGCGCGAGAGCCTGCGTGCAAAGCTAGAAAAGATCATAAAACCCGACGAAGAAGCCGAAGATGCGGTCATTATTGACGGCGATTCCATCGATGTGGACGAAGAATTGGGGTTAACGGATGGCTGAACCAGCGTTGGACTTCTCAGACGAGGACATACAGACGCTATTAGACAATCTGGAGGCGTTTTCCGCCGACGAGATCGCTGAAATAGAGAAAATCACGGGTGAATTGTCCGCGAGGAAGGAGAATAAGGCCGCATACAACGATCTGATCGCGTTTTGCCAGCTTATGATGCCTGAGTTCATCGTAGGGAAGCATCACCGGATACTGGCAGACATGCTGATGGCGATCGAATCGGGCGATAAAGACCGTGTTTGCGTCAATATACCCCCTCGCCACGGCAAATCTCAGCTTGTTTCTATCTTCTACCCAGCGTGGTTTTTGGGTCGAAATCCCAATAAAAAGGTCATGATGGTGTCCCACACCACGGATCTGGCCGTGGATTTTGGCCGGAAAGTACGTAACCTAATTGCTACGGATCAGTATAAAAGTGTATTTCCTACCACGTCACTCGCACAGGATAGTAAGTCAGCAGGTAGATGGAACACGAACGTCGGCGGCGAATACTACGCGTGTGGTATTGGTAGTGCTCTTGCTGGTCGCGGTGCCGATTTACTTCTGGTCGATGACCCTCACTCTGAGCAAGACGTCATCAATGGCAACTTCGAGGTATTCGAGAAGGCATACGAGTGGTTTACCTTCGGTGCTAGAACCCGTTTGATGCCCGGTGGACGGGTAGCCATTATCCAGACACGCTGGCACATGGACGATCTGACAGGGCGTGTGACAAACGACATGTCTAAGAATGCGCGTGCTGACCAGTACGAGGTGGTGGAGTTCCCTGCGATCCTAGAGGTTCAGAACAAGAAGACGAAGAAGTACGTCGAGAAACCCCTGTGGCCTGAGTTCTTTGACCTTGAGGCGCTCCTGCGTACCAAGGCATCTATGCCGACGTTCCAGTGGAACGCGCAGTATCAGCAACAACCCACCGCAGAAGAGGCGTCAATCGTCAAACGTGAGTGGTGGAACATGTGGGAGCAGGACAATCCGCCTCCGTGTGAGTACATTATTATGTCGCTGGACGCGGCGGCAGAGACCCATAACCGTGCCGATTACACCGCACTGACGACGTGGGGGGTGTTCCTCAACGAGGAGACTAGTGCCTATAACGTCATCCTGCTGAACAGTATTAAGAAGCGGATGGAGTTTCCTGAGCTGAAACAGATGGCGATGGAGGAGTATCAGGACTGGGACCCCGATGCGTTTATTGTGGAGAAGAAGTCTGCTGGTACGGCGCTGTATCAAGAGATGCGACGGATGGGCCTGCCTGTGTCAGAATACACACCGCACCGTGGCTCAGGTGATAAGATGGCACGGTTGAACTCTGTTGCGGACATTGTGGCGTCAGAGTTAGTGTGGGTACCACCGACGCGGTGGGCGGAAGAAGTGGTAGAAGAAATTGCTGGATTTCCGTTTATGAGCCATGATGACCTCGTGGACTCAACGGTGATGGCCCTGATGCGATTCAG
>VMHT01206172.1_pt1 | contig 31210 bp, 48 predicted proteins | sample 4693611 | NCBI WGS metagenome assembly VMHT01 (sample SAMN12280063, study PRJNA550983) | marine metagenome | isolation source: seawater sampled from same location over 5 years 0.02-0.2 micron viral filtrate | place: USA: collected off the coast of southern California halfway between the port... ... | reverse complement strand
TTTGCCGGTTTTAATGGCATAGAAATATACGCCTGCGCCCAGTGCTAATACTCCTAAGATAATTAAAAATGTTGTCATAATTTGTTATTATTAATATATGTTATACAGTTATATTTATCTCTCTAATTTTGTTTAAAAGAAAAGAGCACGAAATATTGCTATTAAGTGCTCTTTTACATGCGTTTAAGCTGGACCTCCGACTCCGAAATAAACCCAATTTGCGTGTTCGTCTGCTGTGTCTCCTAAGCGATCTAGATGTTTTCCATCATTGAAATACTCATTCAGAGTGTTTGCAATCGCTTCTTTCGTTTCCTTCAAGTGGACTCCATTTACGAAATCACTTGTAGTTGACTTTTGCGCCTTTGACTCGATCTCAGAAGGATTGCCTGCTTCTGGATTGAGTTTTTCAGCCATGATCTTAAAGATATGTTTTGGTTATGATAGTAATATTGTTTAATACCACTATATTATATATCAAGCAATCTCAAAAAGTTTTCTAAAAAAATGGTTTTTTTAAAAATTTAATTTTCTGATAACATTGGCTCACAAAAAAAGCTGCTCGAAGGCAGCTTTTAATTTGTTGTAGTTAGTAATATTTAGGCTAATTTATCGCCTGTATATTTTTTAACTCTGATTCTTTTAACTAGAGGTGCGATTCCTTCAGGTACTTTAGAACGACTCCAACCATTGAAACCGTTATATTGAACTTTTGCGTAATCGATCTCCTCTTCCGAGAAAGAGTTATTAGCGTGGTTTGTGGACGGTCCTCCAAGACGCATCAGAATGTTAACACAAACTAAATCAGAAGTATCTCTAGCTCCTAGGAATTGACAAACCTTAGCCCATTTTTTCTGGTATATAGGTGAGTCTATAACTGAACCATTTTCTTCTGCTTTAGCATCTAGACCAATCATTGGAAGATTATTAAGTCTAGGTTTTTTACCATCAAATCCATCTAGTAGATCTGCATGTATTTTTTTCAAATCTTTTTTATTACAGAGTACTACACCAGATCCCCTAGTGTGGTTATTTCCATACAGTCTAACGTCGTCAGCTTGCATGAAAGATACCATTTTTGACATTGAACCTTTAATAAATTGATAGCAATTCACTGATAGTTTGTCGTAGTAATCTACGTTATCATAATCTGTTACGTTTCCTTTTGCATCCGGGAAGTTAGGAGTAATATCGCCTAGACCGAAAATATCAGCAAACCTTGAGAAGGTTTCTACATCTTTTCCGTTTGGTTTGGGATAACTAATCATGAATCTTTTTTGACCCACAGCTTTTCCTTTCTCATAACCACCATCAGCAAATCTTTTAATATCCATATCCGGATAAATGCTTGGGAAATCTTTAAATTTCACTCCTGCACCATTAAAGTTACCATTTTCATCTTTAGCGCGATTTGAGCTGTACTTAGCTATATTTCCTGTAAGATCTGCCACGCCATCTTTAGATGGATAGCTATAACCATCGTATGGTGCTGTATCGAATGTAAACGCGATGTGATGAACCAGGTTAGCATAGGAACCCATAACATCAACATCTACTATTTTACATTTGATATTTTTTAAAATACTATCTGGTGTATCTGCAGTACTTGTTTTGTTCTCAACTCCCTCGTCAAAATGTCCGGCTAGAGATATTATATCTAAGAATGTACATGTTTTACCAATAGCTCCTTTTAGTTGATCGTTTACTTGTTCAATTTTCCATTTGTCGTCCGCTGACCCGGAATCTATATTTCCTAATTCAACCTTAGCTTCATTTAGAAAGGATTCAAATGTTGGTACGTACTTTAGTCTCATAATTGTTTGTTTTGTTTTGTAATATTAGATTATATATCTTTACTTTAAAGTTATCTTCCAACAGTTTGAAGTTGGGTTATCTTGCCATGAAGGCTGAGTGTATTTTACATTTTTAGAAAGCCAACCAGACTGATCTGTCGTTCCAACTGGAAGATATGCAAGTGTACCTTTGTTAGGTTGAACAACAAAGATACCATTGAATGGTTCTTGGGACTGGTAATACTTTATGTTTATCCACATCAGTTTATAGTTCATCATAGCGTCAGCTGACGCATTATACTTACCACTTGTAAGAGTTGAAAGTGCGTCCTCTACATCTCCACTAAACTGTGAGCCGTTTTTCCAAATACCTGAAGGTCCGCAGAACATTGTGTTTGTAATGATGCTAATTAATTCTTTGTGTAGCTTTTTATCAACTTTAGCAAATAGATCGTAAAAGCGAGAACCTTTACCTTTAGTTATTTTATTAGTACCTTTGTAGAAATTATAGGACTGGATATTGTCTTTGCTTTTTGAACCAAATTCAGTAGCATATTGGTTTAAAACTTTACTAGCTTCAAGACCATTGAAAAAGCTATTCATTGCAGGAGTTCCTAAGCCAAAACCATTTTGAGTATTTAATCTAGCTTCTAGTCCTTTTACCTCATAAGGTTGTCCGTTTACATTTACATCGCCTGTAGAAGCATTTGTCGCACCATCAACCATAAAGCCTAAGAATAATTCGCCTCTACCAACACCTTTACCTGATTTCATTTCACCAGCCATTCCAAATATCTGGCCTGTGATAGTTTTATCTAGTCCAAAATCTTTTTCCATTTGCTTTAAAACGTCTGTAGTTTTATTCATGCCTGTGAAGTACTCAACCTTAACAGGTGCGCTGATATATTTTACAAATGCTGCAATCTTGGTTGCGTCTAATTTTTGTACTATCTTTTCAATCTTAGACCAATCACCTTCACTAAAGCCTTTAGTTTCTACAAAATAATCTTTTAAAACAGATATAGGACCGAAATTATCAATGTAATCTGCCGTGTCTTCAAGTTTGCCAGCAATAATTTCTTTTTGCTCCGGCTTCATAGAACTAATCTGCTTCTTTTTCTTAGTAATTCTATCTAGCGCTGCTTGAAAATCTTCATTCAGCATACCTGCTGCAAATCTTGCTCTGAAATCTCCTTGTGTTGCCATGTTTAATATTTTGGTTTTTTTGCCTTCTTAGTATATATCTTTATGTTATCATACTCCTTCTCGAGTGATTTAACCAGCTTTAAGTTAGCTATATCATCGTCGTAGAATTTGAAGTTAGTATATCCCATATTGATATATGTTTCAAATGCCTGTTTCTTTCTGTCAGCTATTGAACCTTTAAATCCATGAACATTATCTGAAATAGCAAAGATTAGATCTTTATCAATTCTAAAACCAACATGTTCTCTCAACCACTTGTAAATCATTTCTCTATCATCTCTAGCAGTTACAATACCTACTGCAATACCTCGCTTATAGTTTCTCTTAAATATATCTAGGTAATACTCAATTAGCTTACCTGCTTTCATAATTTCTATATCAGCGAAATCAGTAAAATCTAATTCATGTTGCTTTTTAGCTTCAAACTCGTTAAATTCTTCTGGAGTTAATGAGAAACACTTGTTAGTGAAATGGTCGCATACTTTAATTTTAGCATCTGTAATTACTAGAGTATCGTCTAGGTCAAATACTACGATTTCATCTTTAGAGTATGGCTTCTCTGTTACAAGAAAGGCCTCAAATGTCTTGATGTGCCTCACTTTAGTCTCTTCTGTTGATTTTGTTGTTACCATTACTTCTACTATTTGTGGATCGAACATTGTTCGATCTGTTAGTGTTATAGTTTGTTCTGGTATTTTGTTCCACCCTCACAGGACGAGAATTGTTAATAACTGGTGGTCTATTGTTAATAGAATTATTGTTTATCCTAGGTCTTGAATTATTATTGTTAATAATTATATTGTTGTTCTGTGGTCTGACATATACTCTAGTACCGTCATTTTCATTTATTGTTGGTTTGAAAACCCTAATTGAACCATCTGCGTTTCTAATAATCAGCCCATTTCTACCGTTAGAAATAACATTGTTAGGTCTATTTTCATTATTGTTATTGTAATTTCTTCTACGGTTTGTATCTTGTTCGATATTAGAGTTAGTTCTATTGTAAATATTGACAGATCCTCTTCTACCATTAATATAAGCATAGTTTACGTTATTACTTCTCCAGTAATTTGGTTGTCCCCATGTAGACCATGGTCTATTCCAACCCCATAACATAGAGTCATGACCATACCATCCACTATATCCATATTGATACCAATGGTTATTCCAAGTATTTGAATACCATCCTCCGTGAACATTACCCATTCCCCACCATGAATTGTAAGGGTAGTTAAATGCCCAGTCTGTCCAGATCTGATGTGAATTCCACCATGCGTTATATGGACTATTTCTCCACGGTGACCAATTACGATAGTAAAAGCTTAAAGGCTGATTCATCATATAGTTGGCATAATCCCATCTAAAGTTAAAATCAGTTCTTAACTTCCATTTAAAATCTCTAACACTTAGTGTATCTATTTTTTCTGGATATTGTTCAACAAGTTCTCCATAAAGCGGGTCGTGTGCCACATGATTTAAAGTTGATACGTACCAGTTAACACCACATGATGTTAATAGAAATAAAGATAAAATTGCAATTAATCTTTTAAGTGTTTTCATATATTAGTCTGTTTTTTGTTTGTACTCTTTGTAGTTTTCGCCGTTAGGTAAATCTTTCTCTATTTGTAATGACCATAACGAGCTATTTGGTACTACGAATTTCCTTCCATGACCATATACATAAAATGTAGTTCTCCATATACTCTGTCTTACTATCCTAGCTTTTTTAGTACCTTTAATATAGACAATGTCATCTATATCAAAATCTGTACCCATTAAGAATTGTACACCTTTAAAAAAGTTTGTAATTGCATCTTTAAATGCAAAAGTAACGATTGCTGCAACTGTCAGCCATCCCCACTCTCCAATATATTGTGATAATAATTCTTCCATATTATTTCTTCAAGTGACCACTTAACCATTTACCCAATACTTTACCATACTCGATGTCTGATGGATAATGGTGACCTCCAACTACTCTAGAAAGTGAAACTTTATCACCTACTTTCATTAACTTCTCTTTTAACTCTGGATATTTCTCACTTAGAACACATGCTACTAAAACTGATTGAGCAGTATGTCCAGATGGAAATGATGGAGTTTTAGCAGTACTAGATTGATATTTAGTAACATCAATACCTAGAACTGGACCTAGTTGAAATGGTCTTGGTCTATTATACTTATATTTTAACCTAATCGTAATAGAAGCAGCTTCTTTAATTAATCTTTTAAAATAGGTTTCATCATACTCAAAACCTGCTTCCTCTACAATTTTCTTAAATGCCCAACCAAATTCATCGTCATATTTTTGCTCTAATTTACCAGGATTTTTATGAAGAGCTTCTGCCGCTGCAATAGTCTCTAACTCAGCTTTAGTCTGGTCAGATGAATTTGCAGGTGGAAGCATAACTGGAGCATCAACATAGGAACAATTTAAAATATCATAGTCCTCTGCCGAGTCTAATCTCTTCTGATGTTTATCCTTTGGTTTTACAGCATAAACTATTTTATCGATAACATATTGGCTAAATAGTTGCATATTATATTAGGTCGTCTTCTTCGATACGTCTGATCTCTTCTTGAAGTTCAAAGATTCTCCATTCGAAATCAAAAAGCTCTTGCCTTGTCATCTTACCATGTTTGAATGACTTGTGAGCTCTTCTGTATTCTTGTTGTAGTCTCTTTAACTCTTTTTTTAGATCTGCACCTGCTAAACCCGCTGTGGCTGGATTAACAACTGTAGCTTTTTTTAGAGTTGTTTTTCTTTTCTCCTTTACTACCAGATCAAAATCTGAGAATAGTGTTAGGAATTTAGTAACTTTATCCATATCTCGAGAACTTTATTTAGTTATAGGTCGAACCTATAGTTTATATATCTTTACTTAATGAGAAACTCCCAAAATGACCTACCTGTAGTATCTTCATTTGGAAAATCAAAAGATATTGTTCTTTCTTTACCATCTTCTGTCCATGTAATAGACTTTACGAAGCTAGATGGTATTCTAGCTGGATCTGAATTTGTAGTCCATTTATCTGAGAAGAACAATTCAATTCTAACATCAATGTCATAATAAAGTCCTGCTAGATTTCTTTCAAATCTCTCTAGTTGAGCCCAAGCTCCTCTATTTAAACCTTGATGTTGTAATGCACAGTTTGCATAGCTAAATGTCATTCTTAACCATTCTTCTTTACATGCGAATGTATTTGCTGGTGCCATGTGACCTTTATCATATACATTTCCAGCATAATCTGAACTAGAAGAACCACTCAAACCAGGATATGCCTTAAATGAAATACCATCTCTTTCGTATGATGGTGATTCTGGTCTACAGAAAATAGTATAATCAACTACCAGTGGTTGTTGATATTCAATATTGTAAATTGCTTCATAAATATCTGTTTTAATCTCTACGATATTTTCAGATTGAATTATCGTATTAAAATTAGACACCTCATCTTCTAAAGCGGTCATAACATGTGGTTGTGCAGATGAAATAACAGTTAATAAAAATAAAGCAGTAAGTATGTTGATTAGTTTTTTCATTTTTTCTTTTTAGTAGTTTTACGTTTCTTTGGTGGTTGGGGTTCTTTTATTATCTTGATATAAGCTTCTTTGTCCTTCATTGTACATTTCTTACAGAACATAGTGTAGTAACCTATTACATCAGGAGTGGCCCAATTACCTGACTTGCCGACCGTGTACATTTCTTTGTCAGGAAAATCATCTAGACAGTTAGAACAAACTGTCATTCTTACAGCTCTAGGCATTTTTATCCTCCTTAATCCACTGGAGTACTTTAGTCTGTGGTCTCCAATCTAATATTTGTGTTATCAATGATATATCTGCTAAAGCTCTTCTTTGCTCTTCTCTTGGATCGATATGAACTATCTCTCCACCAAAAGCTTCTGCTATATCTAAGACTTGTGTTTCTTCACCAGAACCTACATTAAATATAGGCATAGACTCATATCCTCCATTTGGTCTTGATATAGCTTTAAAACAAGCGTCTACCACATCTTCTACATAAACAAAATCTCTAGTCTGTAGTCCATCGCCAGTCACGGTTATTGGTTGGTAAGATTCATATTGTTTTTTAAAGATAGGAATTGCAGAAACATATCCAACATCATTAGGTTGTCCTTCTCCAAACACGTTAAAAAATCTAAGCGATGCACATTGCATTGTATTACAATGATATTCATTCATAACTGCTTCCATCTCTAATTTGTTTTCAGCGTATGGGCTTAGTGGGTCTGGAGTACTGGTTTCTTTGAATGGAATATCTCCATTATCACCATAGATTGCTGCAGTACTTGAAGCAACTACGGAGTGACATCCTCTTTCTTTTGCCCAACTAAAAATTCTGTTTGAAGCATAGTAGATACCTTTCCAATATTTGTCTGGATTATTTAATGATTCTTCAACCGAAACTGGTGAAGCTAAATGTAAAAGATAATCTATGTTAGGAATGTCAGGTAATGGTCCTTCCGCAATATCACACTCATAAACTGTTAGACCTCCTGGTATGTTACCGCTTGGTAACAGTAGATTCTCTAACTTTCCAGTTGAGAAATTATCGAGGACTGATACTTTCCAGCCTCTTTCTAAAGCCCTCCAAGTAGCGTGATGGCCTATAAAACCTGCTCCTCCAGTTATTACTATGTGCATATTTTAAAATTTAAACCTAGGTTTATTGTGTATTATACCATATTGCAGGCAGAAGTTTCATTAGATAGTCATTAACATATCAATTAAGTTCTGCTGTGGATGCATATCATCCTTGTCCTTTCTAACTTGCCCATGTGTTAATAAACCTTTCCATTTTCCAGCACAAGCCTCTTCTGAGAATTCCCAAGCCGAAGTAATTCCTTCATGTGGCTTTACAACTCCATGTGGTTGCGGACTTAAATTTGCAGCTATTCTTTTCATTTCACCAATTACACCTACATGTAGATCGATGCCATGTTTTTCTGATAATAAAATAAGTAAAGCTTTTAGTGACTCTATTTGTTTATCAGAATACTTGTGATAATATAATCTGCCTTTATATGGTACATTTAGAATACAAACTTGTGATGGATCTACTTCTGATTTATACCACGTGTAATATTTGCCATCTACTTTATCCAATCTACCAGCAGAACAAACTTCTATTGAAATAGATTGTCTGTGCATTGTAGCAGATTTGGTTTTACCTAAATGATAACCCCAATATTCGTCTTTGAATGCCTGTAGAATTCTACCATCATATTTTAAGTCTTTTTCGTCTTGTCCGCCTGAAGCTGGCTGCCCACCAATTACATAATGAGTTCCAATTCTACCTCTTTGGTCTCTGCCCCATTGGTCAATAACTTTATATGGATTGTGTCTACCAGCTGTGTGGTGGATGAAAATCCATTTTTTAGGTGTTTCTTGCTTTACATATTCTCCTTCTGGTAGTGGATGTTGTTCAATCCAAGTTGCACCGGTGGTAATATCTGTGTCTGCTTCTAATTCATGTGGACTTAGTCCTAGCCTTTTCCATGTCATTGGGCCTACTACACCATCTCCTACTAATTTATTATCAATTTGAAATGATTTTACTGCCTGCTCTGTTCTAGGTCCAAAAACACCATCAGCCCTCAAGCCTAATACCTCTTGCACTGCTTCAACAAGGTCACCTTTATGTCCTTTTCTTAGTACGTATTTACTTTGCATAATTCGTATGTTTTTATTTCTAATTTGTTTGTTAACTCAACTACCTCATGAATATTATTTGTAACATGTCTGAAATTAAATATGTCTTGCATGTTATCTTTCCTTGTCACGGTAAAGTTGACTATAAATTCTGGTCTTTTTTTGACGAGGTCTTTCATAAAACTAATAACTTCTGCCTGTTTCTTGGCAGCGCCTGCATAAGCATAATTAGCACTGACATTTGCATTAACTATATAATTTTCTTCATCATCTACTTCTAAAAAGACTTGTCTCTTTTTTAGACCATTTTTAATAAGATAAATTCTATGGACAATACCAGGATTGTTAGACGACAGTATTTTACCTAATGACTCTGTATCTAATGGCTCTGTAATATATCTTTTGTCCAATCTTATTTTATTTCTTACTACTTTCATTTTTTCTTAAGAATTCTTGTTTATCTTCTTCTGCCTTTTTTCTCATTGCTTCATCAAACAACTCATCTTCATTTTCAGGTGCTATAGTAGTTGTAGTCTCTACTTTAGGCGTAGATTTCTTTACAACTTTCTTAATAGGCGGTTGTATACCTCTAGCTTCCGGTGGTAAAGTTGTTGTAGTTGTTTCTTCTGGTAAATGAGGGGTTTCTATTTTTTGTACAGTATCTGGATACGTACCGAAATCATTCTTAATGTCTTTAACTACTGCGGCAACAGATGTTGGGTTATTCTCATTTGGAAATGTACCTACTCTATCTGTATTCTCATTCTCATCATAGACATTTACATTACCTTTAGTATCTTCTACTTCAAATTTACTAGATACTTCTTCAGGGTCAATAACATCTATTTTTCTAGCAGCATCATTATCATCCATTTTATCTTGGAAGTCCATGAAACCAGATTCTTTATCGTTAGATAATCCACCAACAGTATGAATTTTATCATCTTCTTCTGACCATGGTCCTGGTTCATCTGCTCTTTCTAAGAAATCTTGTACTTCTGGATCTTCAAATGGATCTTCCTCTTCCAACTCTGCACTGTCTTTAGCTATTTGGTCTGCTAAGTCATACCATGCTTGAGCATCTTCTTTATTAACTGAAACGTCAAAGGGTGGTTTTTTTGTTGGTATTTCATCTACAATACCATCTTTCCAATCTCCTTCATCGTATTCTTCATCATAGTAAACAGAACCTCTATTATCTACATAATCATCATCTAATAAATCGTCTAAGTCATCTTCGTCCACATTGTCCCATACAGAATTAGAAGGTAATGGTTCATCTTCTTCATCTTCCGGTCTTCTTGGAAATGCTTTATCAAATGCGAAGTTGGCCGCAACTACTAATGAAATAGCTAGAGGGTCAAATACGAAGATAATTACCAATAGTAACCAATTGATAATTTTATCCATTGGAGTACCAGTCAGACCTGACAAGTATTGTAGAGGTCCTAACTCTCCGACAGTATCTGATTGATTCTGTAGATCTAGGATTTTTAGTTTTATATTCTGTAAAGAATCTGCTGCTACTTCTCTTTTCGCTTGAACATCTTTACGATTCTCTTCTTCCACATTGATTCTACTCTGTGCCAAACGTAACTCAGACGTGGATATTGTGGATCTAACGCCCCCAACCACCGAGGTGTCTCGTACCTGGATTTGTTGAGACCTAGCATTGGAGAGAGTACTGATATTATTAGAAATTCTTTCAAGTTCTTGATCGTATCGATTAACGTCTTCTTCATAAAATTGTGCTTTACTGTCCAAGAATTCTATCTCATTCTGTTGGACTACTAGTTTTTGATATGTTTCTTGATATGCAGCCGATAGGAAACCATAAATACCCATTGATGTAATAAGTACCAAAGTGACTGCAGCTATTGTTAAATATGTTCTTAACCATTTGTTAATTGTGTCCCAATACTGATAAAGTAGAGAAGCTATTACCAATTTCGCGAATTCTAAAGAACCAGCCATAATAATTACTTCTAATTGTGCACCTGCAAAAAGTTTGGAGAGGCCACTAACTGAATAAAATGCAGCAGAAAGACTAACCGATAATGCAGAGAATGCTATTATGAATGGGAAGAATCCCTTTTTTAATGTTTTAAGCATAGTTTTAGTTTTTTATTTACCATTTGCCTAGAGGACATACAGATCCTGGTGAAAGTGCTTTTGCGGCTAATCTACAACCACAACCTCTTGCTTTCTGACCGGTAACAACATTTATACCCTCTTTTTGAGTAGAACATGTACCGCCATTTCTCATATCACATGGATCGCATATTTCTAGTCTTTTTTGGCCCTCCGCTTTTAATTCTGGATCTAATTCTACAAAAGCTGATTTAATATAGTTACCCCAACCAGTTAAAATTTGCTCTAGCAGCGGCGCAGGTTTGGTTTGTTTCTTAACCATATCTTCCGCTGTGATAAAACCAAACTTTTTTATGACTTTTTCAGTCCCTGGTTTCCAAACATTTTTATAGACTTTAGTATCTTTTTTTGACATTTTAATCCTATTATCTTCTTTTTATATATTCCATTTATCTTGGAACATCTTTCTGCGCTTAATAAACTCCTTTGCGTAGAACTGTAAATCGGATTGTGTGAGTGTAAATTTTTGTGGTAAATTGTCTACTTCATTAGCTATCCAGATCTCTGCACCATCAGCTTTTTTACCTGACATATCCCAATAAGCTATAAAATAAGCTGAAGCCTGCAAGTAATAATCTACTACCCATTCTTCTCGCTTTGGTTTTCTACTGTTCTTGTAATCAATGATCTTAATAGTACCATCAACTACTTCTGAGACATTATCTACAGTTCCAGCCCAACCACCTGCTTTAGTAGTCCATAAGAATGTTTCTGCCTCTATTACTTCTTTTATTGTATCAAAATAGTCTGCTGAATTAAACCAGAATTTATAGAACATCTTCCAACCCTCTTCTAGATAAAGTTCTGCATTCTCATGTTCTGAAAATTCGTTAACCTCATCATCAGTCTTGGCTATTTCTTTTAGTTCTACTAATCTGTCTTGCGCTTCACCTTCTGTCTTAGTTTTGTATAGTTCAATTAGTCTGTGCATAATTGTACCTCTAGACATACTGAGATTTGAAATTCTGTCAGCTTCTTTTTCACCTACTCTTTTTCTCCATTTATCAAGTCCTGACTTATCTTTGGTTTCCCCCAAAATAGTAGTAACCGATGGTAGTTTCGCCACGATCTTGCTACCCTCGGTTACCTGATAAAAACGAAGTCCGTTTTCTTGTACTCTTTTTATTTCTGCCATTTTACATACCTGCTAAACCTAATAGCTTATTAAATAACTCAGCTACATGGTGAAAGTTAACCCAGATTAGTCTACCTAATAGGAATAAACCAAAACCAACTGCTGCTGATTTGAGTATGTTCCCTAGGATATACCAAATACCTAAAGCATCATACTGAGGCCACATGACAACTAAATAAGCTGCTGTGCCTGTTATTCTACTTATTTCTGGGTAAATAATATCTGATAGTCCCATCTCGGTTGTGAGTGGACCCCATTTATTAATCTGTTGAAGTACGTATGCTTGTTGAACTTGTGGAGCGGCTCCTACTACCTCTTCAGGCATATTGATAACTCCGTAAATTCTACCTAACCAATCTACTCTTAGATCAGCTTCTAGAATTTTATCTAGATTGTCTTTATTTCTAGCAGTAGTTCTAAATATCCACCATATTCTAATTTCTGATACTAACTCAGACCAATAGGTGAATGTTGATAAAAACCATTTCATATATTAGTTTTTAGTTGTTAATTCTTTTAATTGTTGTATGGTCATTGCACCAACTTGTTTTTTAACAACTTTACCATCTTCAAAATAAATGAAAGTTGGGATACCTCTTATGTTGTATTCTTGTGAAATCTCTGGCTCTTCGTCTACATTTATTTTAACTACTTCTACAGCGCCTTCTGTTTCACTATATTGTTCTAAAACTGGCATCATTGCTTTACAAGGTCCACACCATTGTGCCCAAAAGTCAACAATTACTTTTCCTTCTTGTGGTATCATTTTATTGTGTTAATGTTTCTGCCCCAGCCCAGTCTACTAAAAGTCCTCTTTCGACCAGGTTAGTATATGTATTGAACTCAATTGAGACTTGTATTTGACCAGGTACCATTGCAATATCAGTATATTCCACGGCATTCTCAAATACATCGTCATCTGAAATCTCTTGTTTTGTGATTTTGTAAACCTGGTCTAACCAGTCTTTACCTACCCAAATATTTACTCGCATAGTTACTAAAATTAATTAGTAGTTATACTGAGCAACTGGCTTTTGTTTCTTTAAATGTGTTCTAAAATTAACAACCGCTTTAGACAATCTTTCCATTCTTTCCTCATGCGTGTCAACCATGATTCTCTCAGTTGTGTAGTACATTTGCCCATCATACTTCGACACGAATGGAGTTAACTTCTGTGGATTAAGCTGATAGATTGACCTATTTTTCCATTTTAAGCCTCTGATATTTTCATATTCTCTAGTGTAGGCTCTACGAATATAACCATTCTCATAAGAGAGATAGTCACAGTTTGCGATTGGGTCATGGTAGCAAACAGTACCATTATTTGCTTGTGTTTGAGAAGTTACTTCAACACATTTTAGGGCTTGTAGTTTTGTCATATTATTTAATTTCGTTAGTAGTATGCATTCTAAAACCTAGAATAGGTGTATGTCCAACTAGTTCATTTTTACGTTCAGTTATCATATCTCTTGTGAGTAGTAATGCTTCAACGTCTTTTTCGGACTTTACCCAGTCTTTAAATAGGTAAGTTAATAATTTTGCTTTTAATTTTTTCATATTTTGATTTAATTACAGTACAAATATACGAAAAATATCTGACATAAAAAAATCTAGAGGCAATTATTTTGAATAAACTTTGTTAGAATTCGTCAATCTCAGAAAGAAGCCAAATGATTAAGTATGCGTAAAAAGATCCAGGAACGAATAACATCATAATTCTAATCAACATAACATCAATTTTAAAATAATGTGCTAATCCTGCGCAAACTCCTCCAATCCATCCAGGTTTTCTATAAAATTTATTCATGTTAATTATATGGTTAAATCCTAAATTGTTTACCAATAGAATTCTTCCATAAATGAATAAGTATTGTCTGATGGAGTATTATCTGCTTGACAAACTATATCATTTGTAGCTAAATAAACTTGTAGACCTTCAAATTGATAATTAATCCAAACATCCACAGGTCCTACAATAGGTAATTGATTAAGTAAATGCTGTGCAGCCTTTCTAGTTAGACAATAACCTGACATCCACCATACGCCGTTGTAAAGTCTACTTAAGTTATTAGAGTGAGGGTCCCAAGTAAAACCCCATTTATTAGGTAGTGCAGATAGGTAAAGTATGTCCCAATCTTCAGGTAGTTCTTTCTCAAATATGTCTTTACATCTCTTCTCAAAATCATACACAAAATAAACATCATCTTCTAAGAACATTGCAGTCTCTTCTCCACTAGCCACAAAATCTTTCCACATCTGAATATGTCCACATGCAATTGCTGTTTCTGCTGGAGAGCAGTCAATTTTCCACTTTCCAATTCTGTCTATCTCTGATAGTAGAACTGGATCTGGGTCAATTACCCAGTGGAAATCAAAAGAGTATTTGTTAATATGCCAATGTTTTGGCCAACTAATTAGATTCTTGACGGCAGGCCACCATGTTACTTCATCATATAGAGTTCCAGTAGTAGTGTATACTTTTTTAAGTTCTTTTGAAAGTAGTTCCTTCCTATCTTCTCTTTCTTCTAAATGTAGAACGTAAGTTTTTTGTACATGTTGGTTCCACCTAATTTTCCAAGGTCGGTAAAATCTTTTTACCAAGGAGTGTAGCCATTTTCTAGTCTTCCATTTCACGCGTTGGAAGCCGGCCAATCCGTACATCATGCTTTTGTGGTTTGAATCATTTAGTTTATATATCATCAAAAAAAAGCCACCCGAAGGTGGCTTGAAAAGGGAGGTAATACTGTTGCGTTTTGTATAGTGGAACGAACCTGTGAAATTATCCCTTTTGTTCTTTTGAGCGAAAAACGAGATTCGAACTCGCGACCCCAACCTTGGCAAGGTTGTGCTCTACCAGCTGAGCTATTTTCGCTTGTTGTGGAGAATATCGGAGTCGAACCGATGACCTCCTGCGTGCAAGGCAGGCGCTCTAGCCAGCTGAGCTAATTCCCCATACTTAATCCCATTGGCCAGCTGGGCCAGAAGGTTCCTCAGACGTATCTGCGTTTGGATCTTCTTCTGCTTCTGGCATTGCCAAAGCTTCTACTTCATCAATTACACTGTCTACTCTGTTATTAGTACAGTCAGCTTCTGTTGAAGTTGGTGCATCATCTGCTGCTCTGTTCCAAGCGTAAATATAGCAAGTGTATAATTGTCCTACTTCTGTTGCCGATGGAAGTGGAGTCATATCTTCTGGTAACTGTGTATTTACTACTAGAAGATAACCATTATCAGCTTCATATTGAGCTTGAAAGCCCATGTTTTGCTGTAGGTCTTCATTCCAATTATCGGCTGTCCATGTTAATTCTGAGAAATTCATAAATTTGTTTTTGTTTTTGTTTAAAAAAGAGGGTCGTGTACCAGAGAATACCAACTCTGGAAGATCGTCTTATTGTATATATTACCGCATACCAACTAACTTCTACTTTATTCGAAGTTCTACTCAAGATTATTAGTCTCGTTGTAGCGCCACAACAGCTTTAGTTGTACTTTACCCCCAATAAGATAGGGTTATTCAGTCACTAGGTAGGATTTCCTGGTTTGGGTACCTACAATGCTTTTCGTGAAATAGGTTTGTTTATCTATTTCACAATCTACCTTCTTCTACTCTGTCGAGTCTCATCCACATACTTAAGAACTTAATCCGTTTAGCAGTTGAGCCGGAACTTGTCCGATGTCTGAAGTGCCTTAACCCCTCTCACGCTAGGGTTTGTTCGGCCATACACTCACTCTCCATCTGATCAGGATTTTGAGTGCCTCTTATATTTTAAATATGTAAAGAACGTTTGTGCTAATTAAGGTTTAGCTTACCCTTGCTTATTTTTTGTACTAACATAGACTCTTACATCTTGTGCTGTACCTTTAATTGTTTGCATAGCTTTACGAACTCTAGTTCCTGCAGCTTTATTACCTTTTTCGTCGAACTTAACGACGTCATCTTGGATGCTTTCAATTGCTTCCGTCATTTGATTGATTAATTCTTGCATTTTTTTTGCTTTTTTAAATTAGTTATCTTTTATATAAGTTAAAAATGGTTTGTTTCAGTTATTCTGACAATGTATTATGTCTTCCCTTGAAACCTCCATATTTAGAGTACTCCTCGTCTGCTTCTCCGATGTCAAACCACTCAGTTGAGTATTTGTCTGTACTAGATGAATAAATTTCCATATCACCTTCAAATAAGATTGCTATTTGATCTGCTAAATCTGTTCTATCTAAAGCTTCTAGCTGGTCACAAATTTCGTACCAGTCTTCCATGTATAATTCATGGATATATTCTACAAAATCTTTTTCTGAATTTATATCACCTTTGTAAGGGAATTCAGGTATTGTTACAAATTCTTCTGGGTTAAGGTCCACTATATTAGTGGCTTCCCAGTTTGTGTATCTTTCACACTTTCTAATTTGGAAATGGGGCATGTTTAAATTTATTTAGTAATTATAGTTGTTCGATAAAATTAGTTTCAACCGAAGTAGGTATCAATAAAGTGTATGGTCCATGCTATTAAACCATTCAATTGTAAGACTACTAGATTCCACTGTTTTCTAAATGTAACTTGAACTAGGACACAACAGAAACCCATAATGAATAAGACTGGTTCTACTGTCCATTGGCCTGCCATTAGAAATGCAGCACCCATATAACCAACTCTAGTTGCCATTCTTTCTGCTGGAGTTAATCTCTTTTGTTGTACCAAGTATCTGAGAAAAGATCTCCACCAGCGATACTCACAAGATTTACATGTTTTTTTCAAATCATGTTTGTAAGCTTTGGCAGGTAACTTTCTACCACACTTGTTACATTTTCTACCTCCCATTCTCAAAACACACAACTATAAACATTAGACCAGATTAGAAATGTAATTACTAATATGCCCCACCATGTGATTAGTTTCGTCCAGTTAATTCTTCTCATAAATTTTTTCAATTGATTTCTTCTATAATCTCTCTTGAGACGCTTTCCCCATTCAGGAATAGACTCATTAGGTCTTTGTCTCATTCTGTTCATTCTTTTATCTCTTTTAATAGTTGATATGCTTTCCATAAAGCATCTGTACCTTCTATTACTCTATCCTTTGCCTCTGTTTCTAATTTTAAGACTGGATGTTGTATTATATAGTTGTCTACGTTATCAATGACAATCTTTAGTCTATCCAAAACCTCATGATACTTGTAATCATCTAACTCGATGCCTATTTTATTGCTTTTCTGCGCCATTAAAATGTGTATAATTGTAATACTAAAAAAGTGGAGTTTGTTTACTCCACTTTCAAGTTTGTTTGAAACTTTTTTATTGAGACTTCCAAATTTCTAAAACATTTTCTAGTTGTTCCTCATTTAAGCTGAATAGATGTTTTGTGTTACATGGAACTTGCTTAGCCTTAAACATTGCTTCTATGTCTAGAATTAATTTTGCTTTGTAGTTTAACTCTTTAAGTAGACTCTGTTCTACTTTTGTTAAATCTTGGTGCTTTGGGTGCTTGTAGACTGAGTCCTTGACTTGTCTAATCTCATTTAGTGTTCTTCCTTTTTTTGCCATAATTTTAGTAGTTTTTAGTGTAAGTATCTATTTTATTAATATCCACTTCTTCTATATTAAAAGAAGCGAATGGTGTTCTGTGTAATTTATGCACACTCCAGTCTTGACTGGGGTGTAGAGCATTTTGATTTCTTGCGATTAGGTTTGCTTTTGCTAGTGCGGCTTTATCATTATAGCCTTCAACGTAGACTTCAAATGTTACTGTATATCTCATATTATTATTTTAAAATGTTCTTACTCCGTCATAAACAGCTTTAATAACTGGGAACCTTAGAGAATGTGTACCATTCTTGTTTGTAGTTTCCTCAAAGTATTGTACTGTAATTTGTTTTCCAAGAATATCATTAGGATTCTCAAAGTAGTATCGTCTCTGTTCGTGGCTAAAACCACTACCGACTTGAACTCTGTTACCTTTATGTTCAATGATAACATTCTTCAACATCATTTCTTCTACTTCTGAACCATCTACAATAACTCTGTGTAAATCGTTCTCAAGATCGACAACTACATATTCTTCATCAAACATCTGCTTAACTTTTAAGATGTCTGTAGATCTCTTACCTTTGTAGGTAGTGTTCTTTCTTAGCATTAGACCTTCCCATCCACCTTTCTTAGACTTTTCCATCATTAAGTCAAAGATAGCATCTGAACATTCTAATTGCTCAAGAATACCAATCATCTCTGTCTCTTGTACATGAGTTCTAAGATTAACAAGTCTCTGTGCAAAATTATGTTTAGAGACTTTATCATTAAAATCTTCTAAGTCTAACATATCAAAAATGTAGTAGTAAGGATTAGAAATAGTATGATCTTTTCTTTTGATTTCTTTGATAATACTAGCGAAGTCTTCGTTTTTGTTTTCATCAACAATACAAACTTCACCGTCAAATACCACATTTGTCAGGCCTAGAGACTTGACATCTTTCTTTAGGTTGTCAAGTGTCAAGAATTCTTTACCTTGTCTAGAGAAGAATTTAACCTCACCGAACATATCGATTACAGTCAAACATCTTACACCGTCAAGTTTTCTTGAGACAAACCAACCATCTTCCCAGTTGACTTTCTTCTGAGTCTTTTCATCGTAAGCTTTTGCAAGCGCAACGTCAAAGGTAGGAATAAGTCCTGGGATAGCTTTGTTAATCATTGAAACAGTAGACCTAGTCTTAAGATTCCTGTCAATGATATTCCAAACTATTTCTTCATATATCTTATTCTCTTCTACGAAACCATTTACAGTCTCAATAGCATCATGTCCAGTTAATTCTCTACTGGCAAGAGCATCTAGAAGTTCAAAGATATTACTGTAAGGTGTGAAAGGCATACAAAGATCTGACCTCTTCTTACAGTTTGCTGAAGTTACACCATATTGTTTGAAAGTATCATAAGTGTATTGAAGTACTTTCAACAAGTCTGGTTGATTTGCATATTTTTCGATTACTGCCAACTTGTCTGAGTTGGAGTTTGTAGAGTTACTTTCCTCTACGAATTTTTTAGTGATTGCTAATTCAGTCATATTTGTTATATTGATATTAGTTAAAAAGTTTTACAAGATTGGGTATAAGAATGGATATGTAAAGTCCAAGAGCAATAAACAAGAAAATGTCTACTGAGTCAATCTTCTTTAATGTTTGTTTGATTTTTTCCATAGTGTTTGAATTACAGTACTAATATAATAAAAATATCTGACATAAAAAAATCTAGAGGCAACTATTTTGCAAAAAAAATGAGGCTTCGAATGAAGCCCCATTTTCAAGGAAGGTTAAGTAAGTTTAGTTAAGCATTGCACCTACTTGACTTACAGTGTCCATGTGAGCGTCTTCCGCAAAAGGCGAACGAGTAGCTCCTTGGAGGTTCCACTGCTTTCCAAGAAGGTTACCAGCTTGAACCATCAACTCTGTAGAGTCTTTGTCTTGCATATTCATTGCAAACATGTCAGGCGCGTGTGTAGCAACGTGAGTCATTCCGTTTACGACAGACCAGATTGACTGATTTGACTTAGCCGACTTAGGCTCAATGATAGGAATGTTAGCTTTAGCGTAAGCTCCTTCATTCTCAGAAAGAGGAATCCAGCTTTCAGCTTTATCACCAACGTGCTTTTTAATTTGATTGTGTGCCCAAGACATTTCTCGCATAGAAGCAGGAGTTTGAATTGCTTGCTTCACTCTATCTTGGAATCCAGTAGGAATAAACTTATTCTTACGCAATTGAGACATGTGCTCGAAAAACTTTTCCATTGAGTCTGCTGAAAGATCGTTAAGTGCATAAGACTCAGAAGCCATAGCAGTTGTACATCCATTAGCACACCATAGTCGGTTTACGTATGGCATAACTTGAATACCACCAAGAGGTGAATTCTTCATTGTCAAACCTGCAGTAAATACCTCGTTTGCAACTCCATCAACTCCAAATTGAGCTTTAGGATTGAAAGCGTTAATAGTTACAGAACCATTGTTTGCATCTACACCCCAGTTAGTGATTTCAAAACCATTTTGATCTACAAGACGATCTGTAAGACTGATAAAACGCTCATGTGAAATAAGGTCTGTAGGTCTCTTTGAGAAACCAACTACTCTCTTGGTAGTGGGAGAAAGTACAATAGTAATTTCGTTTAGCTGAGTAGCCATCGCGTTCTTCATCTGGTTGATGAATTTAGCTTTAGTCTCAGGATTAAAAAGCTTCTCGAATTTAGAAGCAAATGTCTGTGACATTCCAATCATTTTCATAAGACCCTTGAAAGCGTCTTTAGTGATTTCCAATCTCTTACCTTGGTATTCGATTGTAGTATCGTTAATTAATTGAATGTCTCGGATAGCAACAGTCTTACGAAGAGACTGTGAGTTACGAGTTTCCGCTTTACGTCCGTCGATAGCGGTTTGTGATAATGTTTGAATCTGTGGCATAAATTCTGTTTTTATTTGTTATTAATTATAGTTATTAGACTCTGTTTGTTTCAGCATATTCTGACTTATAGTCGGTTATTTTTATCTCTGTGGGCTCGCTGAATGTAAGCTCGTGAGATATATATTCGAACTTTTCGAATTCATTTGATTGATTAGCAATTAAAGATTTAATAGCAGAAATAACATTCTCTTCGTCGTAGAAAAGATCGTCAGCATCAAAACCATTAATTACAAACTCGTGGCCACCTTTTGGCTTCCAATGAGGAAGTTTATCGCCATAGGTATTGACGCCTTCTGGTCCAACGTTGTAGTTTTCGTGATATTGGGCTTGGATAGTTAATTTTGTCATTTTGTGTTGTTGTTTAATTACAGTACTAATATACGAAAAATATCTGACATAAAAAAATCTAGAGGCAACTATTTTGCAAAAAAATGCCACTTTTTTACAAAAGTTTGTTCAGGGGGTATAAATTGTCGTCTGATTCACCTCTCTCTGGATGCCATTGGACTGCCCAGATCTTTCTGTCAACATCTGCAATACCTTCTACTACATATTTACCTTCTGTCCAATGAGTTACCTCAAAATTAGGTGCAATAGGTAAACAGTATTGGTGGTGTCTTGAGTTGACCCACATTTTATTGCCATCATTATCGTAGACATGATGATATTGACTTCTTTTCTCTAAATGTTCTTCATTCTCTGAGAAATCATCTGCAGCGTGAGATTCTAATATTGGTTCTTCTAGGTTTAAAACTCCTCCACCAAAATAATGATTTAACATTTGCATACCTCTACAAACACCAATGATTGGCTGACCAGCTTCTAGTGCTTTACCTATCCATTCAACTTCTAAACTATCTCTTTGTATGTCTTTACCAATATCTGCTCCACCACAAAGAATAAGTGGATGTTTACATTTATTAGTGTATTTGTTTATGAATATAGGCTCAAAGCCATTAGTGACCAACCAGGCTTCATATTGTACTTTTTCTAATTTACCTCTTGGAGGTGCAAAATGTACTTTCATAGCTATTATATACAAAAAAAGCCCAGTGTTCTAACTGGGCTTTAAAGTGTGTTACTTAGATGATTCTTACTTCTTGTCGAATACCTTCCACAGGATTAGTAAGGCAACTAAGCCAACGAATCCTCCATCACCTAGAGATTTAATAATCTCCATAACATTTCCTACAACGTTCGTACCGAAAACACCTACGCCGAATACTACTTCAACAAGGATGCTAAGAGATACGAAAGATACTAGGATTGTTGATAGGCCACCGAAAAAGTCGCCCACCTTTGCAAACATGTCTTTCATGATTTTGTGATTTATTTAAAGCCCCGTTCCCCCGAGTCTTTAAAAGTCGTTATTAAGACTTGATTTCTTCTTTCTTTTTCCCGAAGATTTTATCCGCAGATGCTAAACCTAGTCCACCAATACAAATTGCTGCTACTGCGTTTACCAATGTTGGTTCTACAGGCATGTCTGTATAAAGGTTAATCATTAAAGCAGCACATAAAGTAATTCCTGCTAAAATTCCTATAAACCTTTTCGATGAAGGGGTTCCTTTCTCGTCTTTCAGTAGACCTGAAAGCCAGTTAATTATCTTTTTCATTTAGGCTAGATATTTTTAAAATATAATGTATATATCTTTAAGAAATGTCGTTTGAGTTAATTAGAGTGTATGTGAATGAATTTCCCCATCTATCTCTAGCTTTATACATGACATTCATAAAATCATAGAAATCATCTTCTTTTGAGAAAACCTGACATCCTGCTGACCATTTGTCAACTTGAACAGAACCACTTTTCCAAGAACCTGCCTTATGAATATTAATACCGAAAATACCTTTTTGTGTATCTTCTTCTATTAAGTCATATTCATCATCTAGATTTTTATCTCTATATACTGTTAGAGCACCTTTTTGTCTTAAAGCCTCATATTTACCTTGGTGTAGACCAATCATGTGAGATCCTCTATACTGACCTTCTTTTAAAATAGCAACACCTGCTTTATTCATTAAGTGTTCTGCCCAGTATTTACCTGGATCTGTGGTGCATTTCCAACAGTTAAAATGCCAATCACCCTTGTCGTCTTTATATGATATTGTCATACAGTCATCAAATTTATTAGTGATTTCATCTCCTGTTGCTCCATTTCTAACTCCAATAATATTTACATTGTAAGCTCCATGGTGGAAATATTTATGGCCTTTGCCATTCATTGCTTTTTCTATTTGTTCTCTAGTGTAACAGTTTTCCATAATTTATTTGTTTTATTTAGTGACCACCAGTAACAATTGTTCTAATTGCAAATATAATTATGGTAGATGCTAATAATTTCATCACCGGGTCTTTGCTTACAATTTTTTCTACTGTGGTTTCTTTTTTACAACATTCATCTAGTCCTTTAGTAGATCCACATCCTACTAATAATATTGAACTTAACGCTATTGCTATCATTTTCTTTTTCATAGTTAAGTATTTTTTTTTAACTCTCCTTAATTCTGCTTGCAATCCTCACATTGGCATGCATTAGGGTCCGACGCAGGAGGGCTAGCCGTCGAAGTGTCCTTATTGGATTGAATATTTGTAGAGTCTACCTTTTCTAATATCTGTTTGTCGAATTGGTGGTCTTTGAACCAAAAATCTATGACTTTAGAAAATGACGCTATCAATGCACCTAATAATAGCATTAATATTTCTTTCCAATCTTTATCAAGTGCGTGGTCGCCTAACATTGCATGTTCGATTCCCACTAATACTGCGAAAAATGAGCCGACTAAAATAATACTTAAGATAGTCCTACCCCAAAATTCTCTTTTAATTAATTTTACAAATGGATTCATAATATCTTGTTATATGATTATATATCAGGTTATTCTGAGCTATTCTTAATGATATATACCATGACCTTGCCGGAACGCCGGTACTAATTTCTAAAGGTCAGAAATCAACAAAATTTTAATAACTGAATGAAAGCAAAAAAACTGTTTTTTGCTCTGGCGTTTGTGTGTGCTAATCTTATTAGCTTTGCTCAAACAACAGAGCCATGCGGAACCGACGAATTGATTCTACGTAATCCATTCTTAGAGGAAGCAATAAATGGTAGGTCGGCAAACGACTGTGACACAGACTACGACTTACCTAATGCGGAAGTACTCACAATACCTATGGTTTTCCATGTTATGCACACTGGAAATACCTTAGGTGTTGATGAGAATATAAGTAACGAGCAGATTTATTCTGCCGTGGAAAACCTAACTGATAGATTCAGAGCTACTCCTGGTGCATTAGGAGTTGACGAGAATACTATCGACTCTAGATTTGATTTTTGTCTGGCTGGTACAGATCCAGATGGAAATCCTACCAATGGAATAGTTAGACATAATATGTCTGGTTATTCTGATTATATGGAAGATGGTGTTACTACCAATCCTAGTTTTTATAGTGACGCAATGCCTGATAATACTATGAAAGGCATTGGCTGTTGGGACCCGGACTTTTACTGTAACGTTTATATAGTTACTGAGATTAACGGTAACAATGCAGGCGGTGGAGTGCAAGGCTATGCATATCTTGGTCCAACAGGTGATTGTAGAGATGGTATTGTATGTTTATATAATGTTGTCGGTACTGAAGGTACTTTAAAAGCTGGTCGAGACTTGAATACTACACTTCCACATGAAATGGGACACTATCTTACACTCTATCATACTTTTAATAATTCTGCTCCTAATTGTGATTACATGGAGTCTAATTGTTGTGCATCTGGTGATAGAGTCTGTGATACTCCTGTTCAGACTAATTCTGGTCAATCTTGTAGTGTACCAGTTTGTGATTCTAATCCAGCTAACTATATGGATTATACTTCTCAAACTTGTAAAACAATGTTCACTGAAGGTCAAATTGAACGCATGAGAGATTGTACTACATTTCAAAGACAAGATCTAGTCTCTGGTACGGTTGATTGTTTTCAATTAGATGATGAGCCTTCATGTGATGTAGAATTAATTGGCTATAATCCAGAAACTCACCAGGTCTCTGTAAGAATAATTAATGGTGAGAACTGTGGTTGTAATGAATTTAATTTGATAGATGGAAATACTTGTGAAGAGTCTTCATCCTCTACAGTTCAGAATAATAGTTCGATTACTAATTTAGTCTTTGGTCTACACTATAACTCATTTGATTATGATACAGAGTGTGCTGCAACTTCAAACTTTCATCCTAATTTTACTTTTGTAGGTACTGGTCTTGGCAATGAGTGGTTTACTGGAGATACTGCTAATATAACACTTAATCCACCTTTTGGCTGGGAATGTATGTTAGATAATCCTCAAGAAGATCTATGCTGGGAACTAGTGGTCTGGCAGATTAATCTATCTCAGACTGTAACCATTGATGACTTTCCAACTGAATACTGGACTGATACTTGTGGTACTTGTGCTAATCAGACACAAAGATACCCAGATATTGATCTGAGTAATAATAGTTTAGTCTGGTGTCCGGATGAATTACCACCTCCACCAATTTATCCTGGCTGTACTGATGAATTGGCAGTTAACTTTGACCCCAATGCTACGACTGACGATGGCTCGTGTGAATTTCCAGCTGTTTTAGGTTGTACAGATCCAACTGCTTGTAACTATAATCAGAATGCAGATGAGAACGACGGTTCTTGTATTACATGTGATACTCCAGATGGTGAAGCACTTTGTAATGCATATCATAATGATGAAACTTACTGGGAATACTACTGTAATCTATTTGGTTGTTGTGTAGAAGAGTCTATTGTCGACATAAGATTAGATTCTATTTGGGTAGAATATGCTAATTGTAATATCTATAATCAAATACCTGCTGGTTGTCAACCTGGTATTAGATACCATCAACATGCAACTAATATAGGTACAGATTCTATCTACAGTTATATTTGGGATTGGACTGGGCCCAATGGTTGGACTAATCAATCATTAGAATTCGGAGTTAACTTTCCTAATAACCCATTCTATGCTGTGGCCTTACCTCCTGGTCAACAGACTAATGTACTTAATTCATTTAATCAGGAATTAGTCTGGGAAGAGGGCGATGAATTATGTGTAACTGTTAGTGTAGTCGGTGACCAAGTAGACATAGATCTTACTAATAATACAATGTGTGTTACTCTACCAGCATATCCAGTTTGTATCTGGGGTTGCATGGACCCATGTGCTGAAAACTATAATCCAGATGCAACTTGCGATGATGATTGTGAATATCCAACGGCTGGTGTTGATACTGTTTATGTTGAACTACCAGGAGACACTGTCTTTATTGAGACTGTTGATACGGTCTTTGTTGAACTACCACAAGATACTCTAATCGTGGAATTACCACCAGATACTATTACGATAATTGAATATGTTCAGATTACTGATACTTTAGAAATTGAAGTCATTGAGTACATTTATCTGACTGATACTATTATTGAAGTGCAATTCATTGACTGTACTACTGGTCTACCATGTGAAGATGAACCACCTGGCAATCCTACCGATGATGACTGTTGGCCTTGGTCTGTTTTTATTCCAAACACATTTACTCCTAATAACGATGGATGGAATGATGTCTGGAAGATTATCTTGGATCTAAGCTGTTGGGTTGATGTTGAATTTAGAGTCTATAATCGATGGGGCGGACTGGTCTTCGTTGGTGAAGGTGATAACTATGATTCATATCCATATTGGGATGGTAGCATGCAGGGAGGTCCTTCCTATGTTGCCGATGGAATCTATGTTTATACATTTAAAGCAAGAAGATGGAACTCACCAGATGTCTATCAAAAGAATGGACATATAAGTATATTTAGATGAGAAAGGGGCTTCGGCCCTTTTTTCATTTTAATATATAATATATGAAGTTAATTGATTTAGATTGGTATTCAAAACCACCCATTGATTTTGAACATAAGCAGTATTTACTCTATGCTTATATGCAGTTAGTGGATAAATCATATCTTACCAGAAAAGTATCTCCACATCTTTTACATTTAGAAAGGATTAGAGAGGAGATGGATTACTTCATTTCTAAATGGATTATTATGCAAAAAGTATTTGATAAAAATAGATATGCTTATTTTGATAATCCTAAACTAGAAGGAGAAGATAATATAGAGATGAATCAAATTGTTGAGATTGTAGACTATGCAAGTCCAATAGTAAATGCAAAAATAAGACAAGGCTATCTCCTGTTTGAAAAATATCCTAAACAAATTTTATATTAATGGAAGGAATTAAAATCGATGTATCTAAAATACTCTATGTAGTAATTATGATAGTTGTATTTACGCTAGCAGTTATTTAAAGCATAGAATTAGCATAGTTAATACTCAACACTAAGGCGTTGATTAATATCTTCATACCGATAGCAATTAGGATGATACCAAAAACTCTTTCCATAATTGTTAGTCCTACTTTACCTAATTTTCTTTGAATTAAATCTGCTGATTTTAAGAAGACAAAGATTGCAATTGAATTTAAGACAATTCCAACTAGAATTACTGCTGTAGAGAAATCTTGATTTAAAGATATAATAGTTGATAGCGTACCTGGACCTGCAATAATTGGAAACGCAATTGGGAAGATTGAAGGTGGCATAGGTTCACTTGAAGCTTCTGACTCAATACCTAAAACCATTCGCACACCAAAATATAGAAGTAACATTGCACCAGCCAATGCAAAGTGAAATACTTGTAGTCCTAGTAATTTAAAGATAATATCTCCGATAAAGAGAATTGACACCATGATAATTGTGGCTACAATTGTAGACTTGGCAGTTTCTATCTCGCCATTCTCTTTCCTAAGACGAATAACCAAAGGTACATTACCTGGCATATCAATAACTGCAAAGATAGTCAGAAAGACTGTTAATACGTTTAAAACAAATTCCATTACTTAATCCTATTTCTTAATTCTGAACTAGACCAGTTATGGTCTCGAGAGTTATATATTATCTCAATCCCTCTTGTTTCACATTCAGTTCTACCTGTAAATCTTCTGTTTCTATATTCTTCACCTATAATTCTAACATCTAGTTTGAATGATGCAAAAATGTCAGCTAAGTCTTCTTCTGTCGTATAAGGTACAATCTCATCTACCCATTTACAAGCATTCAATTGAATATATCTTTCAACTACAGATTGAATAGGCTTATTTTTCTCTGGTCGATCGATTGTAGGGTCTGTTTGTAGTGCAACAATTAAATAGTCGCAATGTTCTTTTGCTTCCTCTAGCATTTTGACATGACCTGCATGAAACAAGTCAAAACTAGAGCATGTAATTCCTATGGTTTGTAACATTTTCTATTTGATTTTGGCCTTCTCTTTCTCTGTTTAAATCTTTTCTTTTCAGTTCTAAATATAGGTATAGCTACAGAGATTGTGAATGAGCCCAGAATTGTAGCAGCTAGGTCCTCTGTATCGAACTTCTCTCCTTGTATCGCAGTATCAAATAATTCTTTGGCTGTACCAGCGGCAAAACCAGTGGCTAAACCGGCTAGAATTGAATATGACTGTGGAACTCTACCAAATTCTTTTTGGTACATGTGATAACCGAATGCTCCAGCAATTGTACCAGCAGCAAAATGTAATTGTTTGTCTGTTTCTCTAAAGTCTTGGCCTATGAATTGAAATGTTCCCAGGACAAACGCAATTGTAAGCAGAAATGTTTTATACATCATCATAGTGTTTTATTGTGTTAGTAATAATATCTGCTATGACTTTAAAATAATCTTTGTTATTTCCTCTTTTAGTAACCATAGCTGCCGTACCTATTCTAATACCAGATGTTTCCCATACTCCCCTTGGATCGTTAGGGATAGAGTTTTTATTTACTACTATGTTATACTCTCTTTCTAATTTATCTGCAACTTCAGCTCCTGATTTATCTCCAGTGTGAATTAAAATAATATGAGAATCTGTTCCACCTGTTGTTAATTTAATACCATTTTGTTTGAAAATCTTACACATGAATTGAGCCATTTCAACTACATTCTTTGAATATTCTTTAAACGAAGGTTCAGATGCTTCGAAAAATGATTGTGCTTTACCAGCGACTTGATTCATCAAAGGTCCTCCTTGAGTTCCTGGAAAAACTCCTGAATTAATTTTCTTAGTATAATCTTCATTGTTCCACAATATCATTCCTCCTCTAGCTCCTCTTAAAGTCTTATGAGTAGTAGAAGTAACAAAATCTGCATGTGGAATAGGTGATTCATAAACACCACCTGCTATTAATCCACTATAGTGAGCCATATCCACTAAAAGATATGCACCGACAGAATCTGCTATTTTTCTAAACTTTAAGAAATCAATTTGACGAGGATATGCAGATGCTCCTGCAATAATCATCTTCGGCTTTAATTTATGTGCTAAAGCTGAAATGTTACCATAGTCTAACCATCCATCTTCATTAACTCCATAAAAATGATTATCAAACCATTTTCCACTAATATTTGCAGGAGAACCGTGGGATAAATGTCCGCCCGCTGAAAGGTCCATGCCTAAAATAGTATCTCCTGGTTTAAGAAATGCTTTAAAAATTGCCAAATTAGCATTAGCTCCACTATGCGGTTGTATATTTGCAAAGTTACAACCATATAATTTAGTAACTAATTCAATTCCATAATTTTCTAACTCATCATAATGTTTACAACCATTATAGTATCTTTTACCTGGAAAACCTTCAGCATATTTGTTAGTAAATTCAGATCCACAAAAATATCTTACATCTTCTGATGCAAAATTTTCGGAAGCAATAAAATTATCCTCTTCTCTCTGCCTATGCTTTTCCTCTGTTAAAATTTTAAGTATTTTATCGTTTGTCATTTTTGATTTTTAGATTTAAACCTGTTAGCTTCTGATGTTTTTGTATGTTTGGTCTTTCTACCTTTGACTCTCTTTCTCCACATTTTAAATGAAGATTCTTTCATCTCTGACCTCATTAATTTTCTGACGTCATTTTCTTTTAAACCGTACTGAAATTCGATAGCTTCAAATGGGGTTCTATCTTCCCACGCCATTTCTATGATTCTGTCAATATCTCTGGGCCCTAACTCCAATACTTCTTTTTGTGAGACTTTTTTAACTTTAGATATTTATCGTTATTTCTAGCAAGTACCCAGTAGTCATGAAAGACTTGAGCTGCTCTTGCTTTCTCTGAATTGTCTTTATCTGCTTCCAATGGAATTACAGACCAATCGCCATTTTTATGTTGTTGCCATTTTCTACCAGACTTATGATTTGCATATCTTCTAGCTCTGGTAAAACCCATGTGAATAAATTTCTTGCACATATCAGCTCCTATAAAATCATCTTCTTCTAAATAATTAGTAAACATCTCATAGATTCTAGTTGCTGATTCTCTTGCAATAAATTCTGTTTTAAACCTCCAATATTGACCTATTTCTGATTTATATGGTTCGCAAATAGTTACACCCTGCTGTCCTCTTCCTGAATGATATAAGTGCGGATTTTCACGATAGTCGATACCATGTTTCCATCTATAATCCTCGTCTCTTGTGAGATACTTAGGTTGCATTACTTAGCTGTTTTGGGAGGTATTTGCTTTGGATTATCTTCTGTTGATTTCTCTCCACCAACTTCTTTTGGATCTTGCATCCAGGCAATATACTGATCTATCATTCTTGATAGTGCTTCTGGTTTATCATCTTTCTTAAACTTCACTTTAATTGAAGCCATTCCATTTGAACCAGGAGGATTATGTTTACATGGAGCGCCATGGTCAACTTTAATCTCTGCTATATTATGTTCGTAGTTTTTCTTTCTAAATAAACCGAGAAGATCTTTCTTTAAATCTGAAGTTTTCTTTGGGTCGTCTCCAAATGAAAGCCTTGCGGCAAATTCAATTTCTAATTCAGATAGACCTACAGAACCATGGTCAGCAAGAATAAAGAGTGGTACAACCATATCTTTCTCGCCAACTTTAAATGTTTTACAGATAGGACTTCCATCTTCATTGAAATAGTTACGAATTGCGTTGATGTGTTGTCTCTCAGAAATACCCTGGGAAACCATTGCTGCTTCCAGCAAACCACCAATTAATTCTTCAACGTTTAGTCTTGCCATTTTTATCTAACTTAAGTTATCAATTATACTAAAAATGATGGAATAGTTTCATAACAAAAAAAGCCCTCAGAGAGGGCTTTTAAATGAGTTTGTAAACTTAGTTTATTTACTACCACCATCACTTGGAGCAGTTGGAGATTTCTCAGTTGGTTGAACTGGAGTAGGATCCATCATTGATACTAATGCATCAGATAATTTCAACATACCTTCCGTTGGCTCTAATTGTTGTGCGTGAACTTTTACGTTATACTTTGCAGAATTGTCAGTCTTTCTAGTATTCTCTTTTGAAGAAGATACTTTACCAGACATTGACGCTTTGAATTTCATACCGAACCATCCACCTGATGCAGAAGCAGACATAGAAGCTGAAGAGCTTGATTTATCTGTTGCTACGTCAGAAGTTTGAACTTCCATATTGAATTCAATATCTGCACTTTGTACAGCTAAAGATGGTAGAGGAACTAACGGTAACATTGGTACTTTTGCAAAATGTTCTTGCCAAGATTGTTGTCCACTATCTGGGTCAGTTACAACTTTGTTAATTTGTACATCTAACGCTCTAGTCTTTCCGTCGATGAAAGCTACTTCGTTGATATATCTCCAAGTTACCTCGTTTAATTTTGCTTGACCTTTTGCCATTCCGACTAGAGGTGAAACAATTAGATCTTCGATTGGAAGACCTCT
>VMHT01088906.1_pt1 | contig 31268 bp, 21 predicted proteins | sample 4693611 | NCBI WGS metagenome assembly VMHT01 (sample SAMN12280063, study PRJNA550983) | marine metagenome | isolation source: seawater sampled from same location over 5 years 0.02-0.2 micron viral filtrate | place: USA: collected off the coast of southern California halfway between the port... ... | reverse complement strand
AATCGCCATCTATGATTTCGAGTTCGTCGACGATCAGCCGGCCGAGGGCCTGTTTCGACGTGTCTGTGCCGAGGGTGTTGAGGCGATCGACCTGGCGTTGCATAGCTGGGCCGGCGCCAAAGCGGATTACGACGATATGGCTTGATCCGGCCGATCGCATTAAGCCCCCCTCTTAATGCGATCGAGACTGCGATAAGCTAAAAGCAGCGCGTAAACACAATATGTAGTATTGGGGGTTGCCGTGTTACACAAGATATAGTAATTTTGTTTAGCATTGAGGTATCGGATGGTCCGGTCCTCGATGGTCTCTCTTATTTCCCTTTCCTGTGTTTACTAAAAGCCCCGGCCTCCCTGTCCGGGGCTTTTTCTTTTGATTGGAGGTGACCGTGCCAACCGTTGCCGGCAAGAAATATCCATACACCAAAAAGGGCAAAGCCCAGGCGCGCCGGGCTAAGAAAAACGTCAAATCGACGGCCTGGACGAACGCCAACAAAGCGCGCGCCGCCCGTAAAATGAAAATGAAGAAGAAAGCCTGACCGAGATGGCTCAAGCCGTTAAGAAACGTGGCGCTGGTCGCCCGAGTAAGTTCAAAGACGAATATTGCGATCGTGCATTTGATTTCGCGCTGATTGGAATGACGGACGGTGAAATTGCTGGAGCGCTAAAAATCGATGAAGCGACGCTTTACCGTTACAAGAACGCGCACCCGGAATTTTGCGAGGCCATAAAAAGAGGACGCGATCGCTACGACACTGAGGTCGTTGAGAAGGCTCTAACGCAGCGCGCAACGGGCTATGAATACCAAGAGGAGGTGATGACGCGGGAAGGTCCATCGGTAATTACAAAACGATTCCACGGATCCGACACCGCGGCCATCTTCTGGCTGAAGAACAGAAACCCTGACCGTTGGCGCGATCGCGTCGAGACAGACATCCGCGCCGCTGTCGTCAACATCGAAGCGACACCGGAAGAGAAAGCCCGCATCATCGCGGCAGCTCTAAGCAGGGGAGCAAATGCTCCAGACGCTTGACGCGTATCTCGAGAAACTGAACGGCCTGCCGCCTGAAGAGGTCGATCGGCTCTACGAAGAAGCGAAGAGCGTAATCGGCGACACGCCCTGGATCCCGAATCCGGGTCCGCAAACGGCAGCCTTCTACAGTGAGGCCGATCTTCTGCTCTACGGAGGGCAGGGCGGCGGCGGTAAGACGGATCTCATCGCCGGCCTGGCGTTAACCGAGCACGAGCGGAGCCTGTTGCTGCGACCTCAGTACACCGATCTCGGTGCGCTGATTGAAAGAGTTGTGGCCGTGGCTGGGACGCGTAAAGGGCTGAACTCAGCCCCGCCGGCACAGTTCAAGATCGACGACCGTGTCATCGATTTCGGTGCCGCGTCGACGCTCGATCGAGCCGAGACCTGGCAAGGCAATCCACACGATCTGATCGCCTTCGATGAGGCGTGCCAGTTCGTCGAGCCCGTCGTGAGGTTTCTGATGGGCTGGAACAGAGCGGCCGACAAGACACTCGGCGGCGACAACAGACAACGCGTTCGAACGGTGATGGCATCGAACCCGCCGATCGCTGCGGGCGGTGACTGGGTCATCGGGATGTTCAGGCCGTGGCTCGATATAACGCATACGAGACCAGCAAAGCACGGCGAGCTGCGTTGGTTCATCATCGATCCGGATGGTCGCGACATGGAAGTGGACGGCCCTGACGACGTCAGGACGTTTGATCACAAGGATTATGTGCCGCGATCGCGGACGTTCATACCGGCCGCGTTGGCCGACAACCCGTTCCTGGTATCGACGAATTACCAAGCCACGCTGGACGCGATGCCGGAGCCGCTGCGCTCAGCGATCCGCGACGGCAACTTCATGGCAGCCCGCGAGGACGACGAATGGCAGGTGATCCCGACGCCCTGGGTGCTCGAAGCAAATGAACGCTGGCGTGTTGGCAAAGGCGACAAGCCTCTCTCTTGCATTGGTCTGGATGTGGCTCGAGGTGGACGCGATGACACGGTGTTCGCACCGCGATACGCCGCCTGGTTCGACGAGCTCGTTGTCGTCCCAGGCAAGGAAACACCGGACGGGCCCTCCGTCGCAGCTCTGGCAGCCGGAATGCTGCGAGAGAACGCCATCGTGGCGGTCGACAGCATCGGCATCGGTGCCGACGCCGAGACAGCGCTGAAGAATGCCGGACTACCGTTCGAGGCAATGAACGGATCAGAGAAGGCGACAGGCCATACGAGAGACGGCAACTTCGCGTTCTACAACCATCGCAGTGAAATGTGGTGGCGACTACGCGAAGCGCTCGACCCGGACTACGGGCTCGAGGTCGCACTGCCGCTCGATCCAAAACTCCAGGCTGACCTGACGGCTCCGACGTACTCGGTCCGCCCTGGGCAGCCGCCGAAGCTCTACGTCGAAGGCAAGCAGGACATCATCAAGCGCCTTGGACGGTCACCCGACCGCGGCGACGCCGTCGTCTACGGATGGAATGCCGGCGACCTCGATGTCGGGCCACGGGCCCGGACAAGAGGCCGATCGACCGTTGGCAGCACGCCAGCCCCCGAGATGGCTTACGACGAGTTTCGATACGGCTGATGTTGCTCACATCACGTGCTGGAACGGTTGGAGATATTGATTTCATCCTCGACCGGGCCGAGGACATGAATGCGGAAAGCGATTGGAATCTGTCCTGGTCGCGTGACGTCGGCCGGCAATACCTGACGTCGCTGGTCGAGAGCCTGGCGACTGACATCCTATTGGTCGAGGTCGATCACGTACCGGTCGCCGGCGCGTTTGTCGCGGCGAGCTACGAGTTTCATCTGCGCCCCCTTTGTTACGTCTGCAAGTTCTGGGTGGTGAAGGAACACCGCCGCGGCGACGTCTCGAACATCCTCGTCAACGACATCCGGCAATGGGCTGCCGATCGCAACTGCTCTCACGTATTCACGACCGCCACCGCCGGTCTCAACAAGGTCGAACAGATGCTGTTCGTCCGCCTCATGAAATCACACGGGTTCGACGATGTCGGGCCCACACTCGCCGCCGATCTTGGAGGATCCGCCAATGGGTAAATTTGCGCCATCGAAACCAGCACTGCCACCGGAGGCGCCCCCCGTCCCCGACAAGGAGACTGACGCGGAGGTCAAGAAGAAGAAGGCCGAGGCGTCTCGCCTGGCTCGGACACGCGTCGGGTTAGGTGACACGACGAACACGACCGGGACCGGCGTTGCGTCAGCGGCCCCGACCAGCCGTGCCACGTTGTTAGGCGGCTCCGCTTAACGTGGGAAAAATGTCAGCCGGTTTCGATAACCTGGCAAAGCAGATGGAGTTCAAGGACCAGGCCGGACGCGCGCTGCCGGCGGACGTTAACCGTGCAGTCGGCCGCCATGCCGGCACGGTCCTTACCGGTAGCGAAACCAGTCAATCAGACTCAGACACACTGAAGAACTACATGGCGGCGCGCGATCGGGGCGGGGCGGAAGTCGCAACGAAAAAAGCAGGGCAGAGCGCGCCAATAGCGCGCCGCGGGGGGACGACGGGAGGCCGTTCAAATCGATCAAAAGGCGTCGTGCAGCGGGCGACGCTTTTGGGTGATTCCAAATGACAGCACTCGTTAAGCAACTCCTCGACAAATACCGGCAACGCAAAGCCGAGCGCACGACCCTCAACCGACTATGGGAAGAGATTGCCGAAGTGCTGGCGCCCGAGCGCTGCGGCTTCACGGCGTCATCAACCAACAGAAACCGCAACGACTACGCGATCTACGACACGACGCCGATCATCGCAAAGCGTGGTCTCGTCAACTCGATCAGCGGTATGCTTCGACCGAAGTCGACGAGTGGCGGCAAATGGTTTGACATTGTCCCGATCGACGAAGACCTGCTCGATGACGTCGAGGTCAAGGGCTGGGTTGACCAGGCGGAAGACATCCTCTGGCGCCACATGTATAACCCGGACGCCAACTTCATATCCGCGACCGGGGAGGTCGACGACGACCTTGTGACGTTTGGGACGGGTGTCGGATACGTTGGCATGGCGCCCGATATGCGCGGTCTGATGTACAAGGCTTTCCACCTCAACAAGCTCTACCTCGATGTCGACGGATTGAACGAGATCGTCGGCGTCTTCATTTCTGAGAAGTTCACGCCACGCCAGGCGGCGATGCTGTTTGGCGAAGAACGCCTGGGCGCGAAGACGCTCGAGCGATTAAGGCAACGCGACAAGAAAGCCCGCGATGAGAAAAGCGAATTCGTGTGGTCGGTCTGCCGACGCTATGAGTTCGAGCCGATGTCGCGGTCAAATCTCGACATGCCGTGGGCGTCGACGATCATCGACGTCGACAGCGAACACATCATCGAGGAGACCGGCTACGAAGAGATGCCGTTCTTCATCCCACGATGGGACACTCGATCTGATGAGGCGTTCGGGCGTGGCGTTGGAACCCTAGCGCTGCCGTCCGTGCTCACGTTGAACCAGATGGGCAAGACCATGCTGCGGGCATTGCACCGCGCCGTCGATCCACCATGGCTCTTGCCCAGCGATAGTATGGTAAATGCCCCGCAGCTCCGGCCTGGCGGGGTTTCTTATTATGACGCCAAGGCCATCCGTAATCTCGGCCTATCGAAGCCGTTCCAACAGATGGATTCCGCAGCTCAAATCCCCTGGGGTCTCAACGCACAGACCGCCGAACGTGAATCGATCATGGCGCTGTTCTTCAAGAACGTACTCAACCTCCCGATCAACGGCCCAAGCATGACGGCGACGGAAGTGCTCGAGCGCCGTGAAAGTTTCGTGCGTGAAGTCGGGTCTTTATACGGCTCCCTCGAGAACTCCTACACGTCAGTCGTCACGGAACGGAGCTTCAATCTTCTGCTCCGCAAAGGCGCGTTCGGCCCGCCCGAATCCATACCCGAGGTCCTGCGCGGGACGGACATACAGTTCCGCTTTGCGTCGCCGGTCGAGAAAGCCAAGCGCCAGATCGAGGAGGCTGGGGTCTCGATGGCGATGGACAAAGTGCTGCAGATCGGACAGATCCGACCCGAAATCATGGACAGGTTCGACTTTGATGCGTTCGGCAAGTTCATCGCCAAATCGAACGACTTCCCGAACGAGTTACTCAAGACTGACGCACAGGTCGCGGAGGAGGCGGAAGCCAAAGCGCAACAGGCCGCGATGGAGAAGAAGATGTCGACCATGGAACGGATGGCGCCGGTGGCGCAGTCCGCCGCTCAGACGACCGCCGCAGCTCAACAGGGCGGCGGTGCGGGCGAGCTCCCGCCGGAAGCCATGGAACAACTACAACAGGCGCTCGGCGCATAGATGACAGTCCGACCGGATCTCGAGGATTTCCACAAGCAGCTCGTCACGTCTGTCGATCTGCATCGCCACGGACCGGCGGATGTCGCTCGAGACTTTCGAACCTTGTTCCTCGAAGACAAGGGCCTCGGCCGCCGTGTTCTGTTCATGTTGATGAGCTGGTGCGGCGAGTACGACGTCTCCGATGACGGTGGCCGCATCCCGCCACTCGACAACAACGAACTCCAGCGATGGGCTGGAAAACGAGAGATCGCCGCCCGACTGAAGGCGGCGCTATACGCTGACCTTAACAACCTAGAGGATCTATAAAAATGTCCGAAGAAATGACCGAAGGCGCTGTCGAGGAGACGGCTACCCCGGAGGCCACTGAGGCAACAACCGAGCAGCAATCGTGGATGGACGGCATCGAGGACGACAAGGTCCGCGGTCTTGCCGGCCGCTACACAACACCGGCCGCCATGGCGAATGCGCTCTATGAGGCGAACCGCGAACTCAGCCAACGCGTGAAAATGCCAGGCGACGACGCGTCGGATGAGGACCGCGCCAAGTTCAACAAACAGATGGGCGTGCCCGAGACCCTGGACGATTACGATCTGTCGCAGCCGGAAGGTTTCGACAGCGAGCTTTACGACACTGAGGAGTACCAGACACCGATCAAAGCGATCGTCGCCGACATGCACGCCAAAGGTGCGAGCCAGGCCGTCGTCAGCGCTATGCTGTCGAAATATCTCGAGATCGAAGCCACCGGTAAGGCTGAAATCGCTCGGCGAGATCAGGAATATATGACCAAAACCGAGGCCGATCTCCGAAAGGAGTGGGGATCCAGCTACGACGAGAATGTCGCTTTTGCGAACGACTACCTGACGGCATCCCCTGACCTCGTGCAGCTCGAGCTCAGAGACGGCACGCTGCTCGGCAGCCACCCCGCGTTCGTGCGCCAGATGGCAGAGGTCGGGCGCCTGACGAACGAAGGTCAACTGCGTTTCGGCATCGCCGGAAGCGACGCAGCGGCGGACATGCAGACGCAGTACGACACACTGTCCCGCGACATCCACACGGCCTATCAGCGTGGTGATCGATCGCAGGCGGCGTCGCTATCGGTGCAGCGCTCCGCCCTGGCGGAAAAGCTACACGGCAATGAAAGCGTCGTTGGAGCTGGTCGAGCTGTATGATTGCAGACCCGGACGAGCTGACCGTCGCGAGAGGTTTCGATGCCGCGATCATCGGGGTCGGCTACCGCTGCGGTCAGCCGCCGGTTGTCGTGTACGCGGTCGAGCGTGTCATCGAGATCCTGATGGACGGCCACGGCATGTCGAACGACGAAGCAATCGAGTATTTTGAATTTAACATCGAGGGTGCATGGATGGGCAACACCACGCCGCTGTTCATGCACCCGGCCTCTTGGGAGGACCTGCAGGTACACTGATGGACAAGTTAACCGAGCTGGTCGCCGCTAAAGCGGCAATGCCGGCCGAATGGATTCAACCGTCGACCGAGATTTCGAATCTCCAAATCGACAGCCTGGATTTTGTCGAGCTCATCTTCGAGATCGAAGAGGCATACGACATCAAGATTCCGACCGACTTCGACGGAGGGTTCACGACAATGGCAGACCTCTCCGGCGCCATCGATCGGCTCAAGAATTCTGAGGCGTCAGTCTCCGAATAACCAACGCCCCGCCGGCACCCCGCTCTGCGGCCCGGCAGACAAGCGTACACCGCAACTCTGAGGCGCTGACTGGGAACTATTCGCGGCCCCTGCGAAGGGCATCCCGCAACCGTTCCGCTCGGCTATCCCGGAAGAGGTTTGCACCCCACTCGACAACACTCTCGAATGGAGGCAAGCCAGATGGCTACTTCAATCACGACGTCCTTCGTACAAGAGTACATGACTGATTTACACCATGTATTTCAACGCGAAGGCTCAATGCTAAAGGACACCGTCTTCCTCAAAGACGGTATCGTTGGTTCCACCGCTCACTTCCAGAAACTGGGCACCGGCACCGCAACCACCAAGTCACGCCATGGTGAAATCACACCGATGAACGTGACGCACACTGCACCATCCGTTGCGTTAGCAGACTTCTACGCTGGCGAATGGAGCGACAGCCTTGACGAAGCCAAAGTCAATATCGATGTCCGACTCGCTTATGCAAAATCGGGCGCCATGGCCTTGGGGAGAAAGGTGGACTCGCAGATCACGACCGTACTCGATAGCACCACGCAATCGACCGTTACCCTTGCGGTAACCTCGTCGGCGGCTATTCAGGCCGGGCTGATCTCAATGGTCGAAGCCCTGGACGCCAACAGCGTTCCAAACGACGGGCAGCGTTATGGTGTGTTAACACCGCGTGCTTATGCCCAGGCGATGACCGTCGAATCATTCGCTTCTTCCGACTATGTCGGAGCCAACGGATTACCCTTTGGCGAGGGCATTCCGGGGCATCGCAAGATGCGCGACTGGTTAGGTGTAAAATGGGGAATGCTTCCGGCCCTCCCAGGGCAAGGCACCTCAACGGCGAAGTGTTTCGTGTACCACAAGAACGCCGTGGGATACGCGATTCAGAAGGCCGATCGAAACGTCAGCGGCGGCGAAAACGTCAGTGCTGACATTACGTGGCACGGTGATCGTGCGGCGTATTTCATCAACCACATGATGAGTGGTGCCGCTGTCATGATTGATGACACCGGCGTTATTGAGGCCAACCTCAATGACACCACTGCCATCGCAACGAGCTAGGAGGGATTTGATATGGCTTATTCAGCTTCAAACTTAACCCAACTGGCCCACGGCGCTGGGTTCAAAATGTGGGTTTATAAATCCGCAGATGCAATTGCAACTGTGAACACCGCGAATTACTTCGCGGATGCGGCGCCGATGTTGTCGGTTCGCGATCTTATGATCGTGATCGACACCGCGACGCCGACCACACATTTCGTAACAGTGTTGAGCTGTGACGGAGTGTCAACGTGCGACGTCTCGGACGGCACTGCCGTCGCTGAGACTGACGGCGACTAATCGGATCAGGGGCGGCTTTCGGGTCGCCCCTTTTCTTTCCAAAACATTTATGAGGTTCCCCATGACCGCGCGATCGCGACCGGAAGACATCGAGTACATCTCTCGTCTGAAGTTCGGCAGCCAGTTCAACTATACGCCCGAGCACCACACTAAAGACGATGTCGACGCCGACAACTATTTCCATAATATCTCGAGCCGCTACTTCGCACCCGGCGACGAGATCCGCGTGAACATCAAGCACGAGGACAAGTCCTGGTCGAAGCGCTGGTATGAGGTGATCGCCATCTCCCCCGAGACGACCGTCATCGAGCCCGTCGGCGCCTGGCAACAGTTTAACAAACCCAAACGCAAAGCGGCCGCGCCTGTCAAAGAGGCGGCATAGCGGATGGCCTCCGAGGTCTCGATCTGCAACATCGCGCTGCAACTGATCAAGCACTCGAAGCAGATCACGTCGCTGACGTCCGGCACCAAAGAGGCGAACGCGGCGGAACTGGTCTATGACGAAATGCGCGATCTACTGCTCGACATGCATCATTGGAATTTTGCCACCCGACGCGTCCAGCTCGGCCAGCTATCTGCCGATAGCGCACCGGCATTCGAATGGGATCACGCCTACCAGCTCCCGGCCGACTTCATTCGTGTGATGTCTGTGCATGAGCACGACACCGGCGATGATATGGTGGCATATAAGATTGAAGGCGATCAGATCCTTGCCGACGCCGACGAGATCTATCTGCGCTATGTCGGTCGTGTCGAGGATCCGAACAAAATGCCCCCGACGTTCCGGCGCGCTCTGTCGAAGCTCGTCGCAGCCCAGCTCGCGACAGCGCTCTCGAGCTCGGTCAGTCTTTCCAAAGAGCTATTCGCTCAATTCCACGACCAGGATTTACCCTTCGCGAAATCCACCGACGCGATCCAGAACTTCGCGGATCAGCTCCCCGAGAGCAGTTTTATCTCGGCGCGCTTTGGCGGCGGGCGCAGCTATGAGCCTGGGGATCCGCCCTCTTGAGTTTTCAGACCCAACCCAACCAGGAATCGTTTAACGCTGGCGAGTTTGGCGAGAAGATGGCGGCGCGACTGCAGTTTGCCAAATACCCCAACGCCGGCAGTCAGTTTGAAAACATCATCCCGTTGCCCCAGGGCGGTTTCACGTACCGGCCCGGCACGCGGTTTATCGCGAACTGTAAATCAAATTCTGTGCGCTCCTGGTTGCTGCCATTTGTCTTTAGCAATATCCAATCCTATTGCCTGGAAATGTCGACCGGGACCATACGGTTCCTGAAAGACCAGGCGATCATAAGCGCCGCGGATGTCGGAGCGGCGATCACGAACGGGACGTTTGCCGATAACGTCTCGAACTGGACCGCCGCGGCGGGCAGCCTGACCCACGACGCCACCAACGATCGAATGATCATCTCGGCAAGCGGAGGGCGGGCCCAGCAATCGGTGACAACGTCGACCACCGGCGTCGAGCATGTCATGCGTTTCACCGTCCACGGTGCGGCGGGCGACAAGGTTACCGTCCGCGTTGGATCCTCCGCCGGCGGCTCGCAGCTCCTCGCCGACAAGGTCAGCAAAGTCGGATATCACACCGTCGCCTTCACACCGGCAGCCTCGCCGTTTTTTGTGGAGTTCCAGAACGACATGGCGAAGACCGTGTCAGTCGACAATATCGAGATCCTCGACAACGTCCCCGTCGAGTTGCAATCCCCCTTCCTCGAGGCAGACCTCCCCAATATCTCATATGTGCAGTCGGCCGACGTCATGTACCTCGCGCTGGGCGGTGCGGTGCGACCCTATCGCCTCGACCGGTTTGGTCATTCGTCCTGGTCGCTCACGCAGGTGCTGTTTAAGGACGGGCCCTACCTCGACCTGAACGACGAGACGACCACAATGACGTCATCCGCCGGGACCGGTCTTGGTGTGACGATCACCGCTTCCGCTGTCACCGGCATCAATGACGACCTCGGTTTCCGAGCGACGGATGTTGGGCGAATGCTTCGCATGAAGTCCGGCTCAAATTTTGGGTTCGCTCAGATCGTCGGTTTCACAGACACCCTCAACGTCACGGCGGACGTGCTCGGCGAAGCCCTGCCAACCGGCACCACCACCGACTGGCGCCTTGGCGAATACAACGACACCGATGGATGGCCGTCTGCGATCAGTTTCATTCAGCAACGCATGGCCCTGGCATCGACCCTGAAAGAGCCGCAAAAGTTTTGGCTGTCGGTCAGCGGCGACATCGAGAACTTTCAGGATTCAGACAAAGAAGGCGACACCCTCGACGACAGCTCGATCGTGTTTCGCCTGGCAGCCCAGCGGGTCAACACGATCCTCTGGTTCGCAGCCCGTAAGAAACCAATCATCGGCACGCAGGACGGGAACTGGACGCTGCGAAGCGAAGGCGCGATCCTGACGCCGAGCGACATCGCCGCGGACTTCGAAGTGACGTCCGGCTGCGCGAAGGTCCCGCCGGTCGAGATCCGGTCCCGGTTGGTGTTTGCCCAAAAGCAAGGTCGAAAGATTGTCGAGTTCGCGGACGTCATCCAGTCCAACGGCCTCGAGGGTTTCGATGCGTTCGACCTGACACTCTTAAATGACCGCGTGCTAAAAGACGGTGTCGTCCAGATGGCATTCCAGCAAGAGCCGGACAGCATGATCTGGTGCGTGCGCGGGGACGGGCAGTTATCAGCGCTCACCTATCAACCGGACCAGGACGTCCTTGGATGGTCGCGGCATATCATTGGCGGCAGCTTCCAGGGCGCCAACGCGGTCGTCGAAAGTGTAACAACTATTCCTGGTCAAGCGGCCAGCGGCCAATTCAAATCTTCCGCCGCTCGAGATGAGGTGTGGATCGTCGTCAAACGCGAGATCAACGGGTCGACCGTTCGCACGATCGAATGCATGGAGAAGATTTTTAATGGTGATGAGGATCTGCAGGAAGACGCCTTCTATGTCGACTCCGGCCTGACGCTCGACAATCCGCTCGCGATCACCGGCGTCACGAAAGCAAACCCCGGCGTCGTCACCAGTGCGAGCCATGGTCTGAGCAACGGTGATGACATCCGGATCACCCGCGTGGTCGGCATGACAGAACTCAACAACACAAGTTTCAAGGTGGCTGGCGTCACCACCAACACCTTCGAGCTGCAGGATACATCCAGCGTCAACGTGAACACGACCGCGTTCGGCACATATAAGACGGGCGGCGAGATCCGCGAAAAAGTATCCGCGATCTCCGGGCTCGGCCATCTGGAGGGAGAGACCGTTCAGATTTTTGCGGACGGCGCGGTCCAGGCATCGAAGGTGGTGAGCAGCGGTGCGATCACGCTCGATGCCGAGGCGTCGCTGGTTCACGTCGGCCTGCAATACGACCGAAAATTTAAATCGCTGAAATTGTCGTTCGGATCGAATAACGGGTCCGCACTGGGGCGACCCAAATCAATCGCCGATGTCATCCTTGTCGTTATGGAAACAGGCGAGGGGGCGCTCTCCCTGGCGACGGTCGAGGACGGTGTCACGGGGACCGCAACAGAGCTCGACCTGCGCGCAGCGACCGACATCGATGGCGATCCGGTTAATTTCTTCTCGGGCGAACTGCGCCTCGGCGTCACTGCCGGCTTCGACGACGACATCCGCGTGTTGCTGCAGGGCACCGCACCTTTGCCGGCAACCATCCTCGCCCTGTCTCCGGAGCTCGATACAAGCTCATGATCCGACAGATAACCCTAGAGGAGCTCACCAGCGCGCCTGAGTTCGACGCGCTGGCCGACGCATACCGCGCCGAAGCGGCCATCGATGACCTGCCTATGCCGTCCTACAAGGCACATATCTATCGATCGATGGAGGCAGCGGGACTACTGCACATTCTGGGCGCGCACCAGGGGGATAGATTGATTGGTTTCTTGAGCCTGATCGTCTCGGTCCTCCCGCATTACAATATGACGTGCGCGACAGCCGAGAGCTATTTCGTGGACGCCAGGCATCGCCGCGGCGGCGCCGGCATCAAACTGTTACGGAAAGCCGAGAGCCTGTCCGAGGAGCTCGGGGCGGGTGTCCTTTTGTTGAGCGCGCGACCGGACAGTCCGCTGTCGGTCATCCTGCCGCGATCCGGCTACGCGCCCGCCAACACCGTTTTCTATCGGCGGCTGGCAGCATGACAGCCCTGGCAGCGACCACAACCACGATCCCGGCAATGACCGCCGAGACGATCGAGCAAGTCCGAGCGTTCGAGCAACTGGTCCGACAGGAACCCCAGGTCGTGCTCGAGACCTCTCATGTCCTGCACGCTGGAATGTACGCACGCACGATTGTCGTGCCGGCGGGCATCGTGCTCTGTGCCACCCTCATCAAGCTCCCGACGATTGTCATCGTCCAGGGCCACGCAGCCTTTCACACGGGCGACGGCGAGACCATCGAGGTAGAGGGCTACCAGGTCATCCCCGCGGCCGCTGGGCGCAAGCAGGTGATCTACGCGCACGCAGATACCTGGATCACCATGGCGTTCCCGACCAACGCAAAAAGCGTCGAGGACGCCGAAAACGAATTCACGGACGAGGCCGATACGCTCGGGTCGCGTCGATTTGATTGCAACACCACCACCATAACGGGGGTATAGAAAATGTCAGGATGGGCAACCGCAGCCGCTGTCGCCTCCGCCGCCGTTGGCGTAGCCGGGGCGATGAGTTCGGGAAAAGCGGCCAAAGATATGGCCGCCACCGAGGCCGAGCTGGCACGTCGCCAGGCGAAGCGCGACAAGCAGATCGGCGCCATGCAAGCGTCACAATCGCGGGAGGAGAGCAAACGCACAGAGGCAACACAACGCGCGCTACTCAACGAGCGCGGCGGCGACGCCGGGACCGGCAGCGCGCTCCTTGTCCAGGAGGAGCTCGCCGAGGAGGGTGAGTTCAACGCTCGCCTGATCGAAAACAACGCCGCGGCATTGGCATCGAGCTCACAGGCACAGGCCGTCCTTGCACAGGCGCGCGGGCGTAACGCAGCGCGGGCAAGTACGTTCCGCGCAGGCAGCGCATTGTTAAGCGGTGCGTCGGCCGTCGCTAAAATTAACACGCCGAAGCCGCCGCCAAAAGCAGGAATAGATTAACGCATGGCAACCACTCTCCCCACCGTCGATAACGTCATTGGTAAAGTCCAGCCGCAGCGCCTGCCCCGCGTCAGTGTGCCCGCGGGTGCGTTTCAGGCGCCGGAGGCCGAACTCAATGCGATGGCAGACATCGTCCAGGATTTTGCGCTCGATCGCTTTGGCGAATTAAACCAAACGGAAGGCCAGGAGTTGAGCACCGAGTTCAATACTCGGGCGCGTCTGCTCGAGCAGGGAAACGGTAAAGAAGAAAACGATCCGGACTATGAGGCGGGGTATCTCAATCAGCTAGGCAAAAACGCAAGAGACGCCCGCGCGGAGTATGAAACAAAACTGCAGACAATTCGCGACGAGATATCGGAGAGAGCGTCAAACGGTCACGTGCAGAAGCTCTTTAATACAAGCGCCGACGCGCGCCAGGAACAATATCTCAACAGAGTGTCGACGCACTATAACGCCCAGACAAAAGTCTACCGCGCTAAAGTACGTGAGACGACCCACAATGAAGCGGTCGAGAGTGCGATCGCTGACCCCGATAACGGGCAGCATACACTCGATATTTTCACAAACGCGCTAAGACAATTTCAAGAGGTCGATGGTTACGACTTCAAAACCGCTAAAAGCCTAGCGGAAGAAAAACGAAGCAAAGCGCACGCCTCCGTCGTTCTGGATCTTGTACAGAAAGACCCAGCCAAAGCGGCAACATACCTCGAGGCTAAAATAACGGCGGGTGAAATAGATTCCGACGTACAGAGAGAGTTACGCGAGGCTGTCGAAGGCGGCGTGTTGCGACAGCGATCGCAAACCGCGACCGACGGAATATTCACGAATAAAAAGCTCGACACGCCCGAGGCGCGGCTCGCTGCAGCGCGGGCTATTAAAGACGACAAATTGCGCGACGAGACATTAGCGCGCGTAAAGGTTCGCAACCAGGAAACAGAGGCCAAGCGAAAGCGCGACATTCGTATTCAAAAAGAGGAGATGTGGAAAAAGATCGACACCGGGGTTTACAAAACGGTTAGGGACATACCGACAGAATTAAAGGCTGGGCTAGACGGGACTTACCTGACCGCCATCGAGCGTTTTCTGATCGGCAGGGAAAGCGCGTCGCAAGGCTTTGGCAGGACGAGTGACCCTAAAACCGTCAACATGATACTCGAAGCAATAGGCGATCCCGACCCCAGTAAGTTTCGGGATATGGATCTTAACGCGCTGCGCGGCAAGCTCACTCGCATAGATTATGGAAACTATGCCACACTACAAACTAGAGCGAAGGCAAAGCTCCGCGATAATCTTCAAAAACCCAGGAACTATTCGACCGGCAATAGTCTGGTGAAGGAAGCTCTAAGCGCGCTCGGCATCAAGCAAACCGGAACCCGGTCGAAATCAGCAATCGCGAAAACAAACGCGCTGTTAGAGAGCGTCCGCGAATTCACTGACGAGTACATCGAAAACAACGACGCAAAATATCCTACTCGAGAAATGCTTATGAAGCATATCGCTCGCGAAACGCTGATGGTTAATTTCTACGAGAGCAGCACCACCACCGACCGGATGCGCTTCCTAGCCGAAGATTTAGACGAGCCGTTTGAGCTTGAGAATGTCGACGACGCAGAAGTGCAGGCAAAAATTGCGACAGCGACCGGGATTACTCAGGCTAATGTTGCAAGCATCATCACAGCCTTAGAGGGGAATAACAAACGCGTGACGCTGGCGAACATTGAAGCGACTTACAAGGCTGCGGTCGACAGAGCGAGAAGTCTACAAGGCGCGGGTGTCCCATGAGCGAACTCCGGCTTAACTTCGACGACGCCGCTCAAGATCTGAACGACGACGAAGAAAACAAAGGCGCTCTCGATCTCGACGCGGCGGCGCGGAACGTCGACCAATCTCGTGCTCAATACAATCTAGGTGCGACCGAAGACGTTAAGCCGGAAGAGGTAGCCGCGCAAAGAGATACAGCAAAACGTCTCGGCGCGCCGGTCGGTATCGTTGAGCTTGATTTTGGTACTGCGACCCGCGCTCTGCGCGCAAAGGAAGAAAAGGACGAGCTCACGGACCGCCCCGGCCTCCAGGGCTACCTGGCAAATCCTGACAACGCCAAGATCGCCCGCGATGATTTAAAAGGTCTTGGAGAAATCGAGGACCTGGCCGACAGGTTTCGTTTCGCGTTTGAAGGACGCCCCGACTATAAAGGCGCTCCCCTGTCGAGGTTGTTCGATGATAATTATAGCCGAGCCATACTTACTGGCCTGACGAACATAGTCCAAGGCCGCTATCAAGGAATTATCGTTAACCCGATTGAACGTGATCAAGCCGAAGAAAAACGCCGTTTGGATCTCGAGCGCCGCGCTGCGTCTCCAGAGGCAACCCTCGACGACCGCATCGCTTCATCACTAGCAAATTTTAGCTCATATATTCCTGATCCGTTTAGTCTCATTCAAAAAGGTGCGGTCGGGGCGACTCAATTTATTGACGAAACTCTTTTCGGCGCGCCAGACAGAACGATCAACCAGTCCGTTGAGCACACTGTGAAAGAAGTTCGCGAGCGTTTGAAGCGCATCAAACCTCAAGTGGAAAAAGGATCGATCGACTATTACGGCACCGAGATACTGCGTTCTACGGTGGAGATGATCCCCACCGTTCTGCTCGGCGCTGCGGGCGGATCTCGACTTGCCACCAGTGATTTTGGGGTTTTCGCGTTTGGGCAATCGTACAACGAAGGGCGAGAAAAGGGGTTAGATCCAAACACCGCATCGATCCGGGCAAGCTATATGGCAGCGATGGAAATGCTGACCGAAAAGATACCCCTTGATAAAATACTTGAGCCGATCGTTAAAGCCGGGGGCACGCGGGGCTTTACGAAGCGAGCTGCAAATGTCCTGAAAGCGATGGGTCTTGAGGGTATTCAGGAAGGCTTTATGGAAGTCTTCAACATAGCCTACGATATGGGCGTGCTTGGTGAAAATGTAAAACCGGGCGAAGCGGTCGGTAAAATAATTGACTCAATGATAATTGGTGCCGGCGCCGGTGGCGGTCTTTCAACGGCAACAAACGTATATGGCGCTGTCGTGGACAAAGAGCGCGCCGCTAGACGTCAAGTTCAAACGCGGCAAATGCTGGACAGCACGCGTGATAACATACTCCGACAACGGTCCCCCGAAGCGTTCGACGAATTCTTCCAGATGCTCTCCGATAACAACGACCAGGGGGATATCCTCGTCAGCGCCGCCCCGGTCATGGACTACCTCGCGCAGGCCGGAGAAAACCCTCGAGACTTTTTCCAGCAGCTCGGCGTCGATGAGGAGACCATCACAAAAGCCTACGAGGCCGGCGGCGACATTGAGATCAAGGCCGGCAAATTCTTCTCGTTGATGCCGGACAATGAATTCCGCGATCAGATCCTGCTCAACCTGCGCGAAGCTGCAGGCGCTCCCACCGTCGCCGAGGCCGAGATCCGCTCGACGCAGATGCAGGAGCGGATGGAAAAGATGATGGAGGAGATGACCTCCGAAGAGCGCACCGAGGTAAACACCACGACAGAACGCGTCCGGCAGCGCTTCGTCCAGGATGCGATCGCTGCAGGTCGCCCCCGCGCCGACGCTCAAAACGCCGGCGCTGTCTGGGACGCCGTATTCCGTACATCGCTCGACGCGTATGCTAACGACCCCAACCGAACCCGTCCGCTGTCCGAGATCGCACGCGAGCTCGAGGAGCAGGTCTTCAACGTCCGCGCCCGATCGGTCGCGTTTGAGGATCGCGGTCAGCCGTTAGAGCAGACGCCCCAGGAACAGCGCCAGCGCTTCCGGGACACGCTACCCGACGACGTGCTCGAGAGAGTGGTTGCGGCCGCCAACGCGGAAGCGACAGATCGCATAGATCTGGGCGTTCAATTCGATATCTTTGACACGTTCGACATCGACCAGATCATAGTCGACGAGCTCGATCTCGGTGTTATGGAGGACGGGTATGTCTCTTATGGGAGCTTGATGCCGGCAGACCTTGTCATACCCGATGATGCCGTCGAGGGCGATCGGCTACCGTTATCGGCAGTCGTGGATGATGCTCTTCTTTATATGAGCGACGGCCGTCAGACAGAGGGTCGCTTCTGGCGCGAAGCGGCACAGGACGATTTCGAGATCGATATTGTCCAGCTCTACCGCAACGACGACGGAACGATCGACCTAGATGAGACTTTTGTTGAACTCGTACCGAAAGACCTCGACGCGTTAGCACGCCGGTATGGCGATCAGAGAATCGCCGAAAGCCAGGTCGACACTGTCGAAGACGCACTGAACCACGAGGATCACCTGGTCCGCGCGAAGGCGTTTGGCACTCTCCTGGACGAGCTTGGTATTGACTACACGACGGAAGGTTCGGACGTCGCGTCTTATTATTACATGGTCGGCACCGGCACATATGACGCGGAAATTGAAGAGTACGACGACTTTATAAAAGTCCGTTTCGCCGACCACGAAAACCAATCCCGAAACCATCCTACCGCCGATTTCAATGTGGCGGATGAAGGCTACGACACCGCCATCGATGCCGTTAACTTTATCCTCCGCGAACGCGGTATGATCGAAGACGACCAGAGCTTCCAGAATGTAGACACCTCCGACGCCAACATCCTCCACCAGACCATCAACGACGCGACCGGTAAACCGCTTGCCGTTGTCCATAACATCTCTGAAGAGAAGCTCCGGCACGCCGTGAAGATGGGCGGGCTGCCGGTGCCGTCTCTCGCAATCGTCGACGCCAACCAGGAATTCACGAATTTCGGAAACATCCAGCTCGTCGGCGCGCCTTCGATGGTCGATCCACGAGCATCCCGAAAGAACCGCGTGTTCAACGCCGACATCTATTCACCGCGATATCCGAGCGGCGACATCGAGCGCACCGTCGACAGTGATGCAGCGGACGCCGCCCAGGCCGAGCTGGACGCTATTGCAGAAGAGCTCGGCCTGGGCGCATTTCGTCCTGGATGGTTAAAAGAAAAACTGTCGGACAGTGGTATAAAATACCTTGCAGACGAGCGCCTCATTCAGATCGCTTTCCTGCGCTCGATCGGTGTTGAACAAAGAATTGAAGCAACCGCGGACGCCATTGAAGGAAGAGAAGGCGAGTTCAACAAATTCATCGAGGACACTTACGGCTCGCTGATAACGAAAGAACGGATCCTCGACGAGATCACGGATACCGGCCGCCGCTACCTGCCACATAACCTCGACACTGTCGTTCGCATCATGAAGCGCGAGCTCCGCGGCGGCGAGCGTTTTTCCTATGGCGTCGGTTCAGTCCGCGCGCAGGTTGCGACGCAGTTCAAAAGCCTCAAGCAGATAAAGGACGCGCGGGAGTCGATCGTTACCGAAGGCGACATGCAGGCGTTTAAAGACGACACGGACGATGCGTTCGGTGCTCTCGCCCAAGAGTTATCACCCTTCTACAGCGGTGATCCAAATCAATTCGGTTTCCTCGATGTCGTTGTCGACCTGCTCTCCGGTTACGCGCGCCGCGGCGAGAGAGCGCTCGACGATTCCGGTTTTGAGAACGTCAGCGATGAGGCGAAGCAGCAGGTCGTCAACTTCCTCTCTAATCTCCGCCAGGCGCCGACGGAATATTTTGAAGCCAAGATCCAGCGCGCCGTCGGGCTCGATGAGTTCCAGGGCGCCATCGTCCCGACAAACACACCGCAGGATATCCGCAACCTGTTAGAGGAGCGCGGCCTGCGCGTTATCGAGTCAGACGATCGAAGCGAGGCGCTGCAGCAATACTTTGCGAACGAACTGTTCCAAACTCAGTCGGACGAAAACCAACTTGCCGTCGCGCAGGCGCGGCTCCGGGACGAGCCGGAGAGCCTCGGCCTAACACCAGAGCGCGCGGCTCGGGTGAATAATATATACCGGCCCGAGACGCTGCCGACGGAGCGCCTGCCAAGCAACCGCGAAGCAGCTCTATGGCTCGAGAGTCAATTCGTCGGCGAGCCGATCACCGATATGACGCAGGAGCTGACCGACGAGCAGATCGAGGATATCGCTCAAATCATGGCTGCGGAAACGCAGCTCGGTCTCGAAAAGTCTGGATCAGCATTTGACTGGTACACGGCTGCCATCGAGCGCGCGGTTAACATCATCAAAATCAAGTATCCGATGGTCGCTGATGACGCTGCCGCGGCGGAGGCCGGGCTCGGTACATTGAAGAACGCACGCTTTATCCTGACCTACATCATGGCCGTGACCTCCCAGAACCTCGATGTCGCTGCCAACGCTGTCGCCACGGATCAGGCGTTCGGGCAAATGCTCGACCTTGTTCGGAGCGGTATATACTCAATGCCGCGCGAGTGGGGCACTGGCGACAAGCAGGAAGCGATGGGCGATAACTTCGACAAGTTCGGACCGATGATCGAAGCCATGCCCGGCGACACGTTCCCGGAGAAAATTGAGGCGCTCGATAGGATTTTCCGTCGCAGTATGACGGTCAAAGAGTGGGTCCAATATATGGACGAGGAGGGCGTACCCTACAACGCGCCAGGACAGACCGCGGTCGATGCTGTTGTATATGGCTCGTCGGCGCTTGGTCCGAAAATCGGAAACGGGTTTTGGCAAAACCTGAACGGTAATTTTGACCCTCTCACCATCGACCTCTGGATGCGACGCACCTGGGGGCGTTTGACCGGTGCATCGATCGGCAATCCAGGCGCGTTGCCGGCGCAGCGCCAACGACTAAAAGATTCAATCAAGCGCTCCCGATCTCGAGCCCATGGCGACCCTGATCATATCGCGGTAGCGGTAGAGCGTGTCGCCGAACTCGAGAACATTATCGAGACCCGTGACCCGACGACGTTCGTCGCGGACCTGGTCGACGAGATCGCGACCATTGAGGAGGATACATTTACCCAAGAGGCGCGTCTCGAGCTCGAAGCCTTGAACGTTGAAACCTTTACCGGCCCCATCCTCGAACGGATCGCAGCTCTGAATCCTGACGACTTCGAGAGCCGCAAAGCGTTTAATGAAGCAAAGCGGGCGTTAAGGGACGAGGTCAAGCGAGCGAAAGCGATCTACGCGGACGAGAAAGCTCGGGTCCGCGACGATATTAAAAGGGCGAAGGTCGATTTCCGTGACGAGAAGCAGCGCCTGCGGGATGCGCTGCGCGATCGCAAAGCGGCTTTTGTCCACGAAGGCAAACGTCTGAAGAGAGAGCTCGAGATCGCGGTCGAAACAATACCCGATCTGCGAAACATCAAAGCGCCCGAACCCTACAGCAATGACTACGACAACTCACCGGAAGACCTGCTCGAGTACGCCAAACGTGTCCTCAGTGTTTGGGACGCGGAATACAAACGACTGAAAAAGACATCCAACTCGGGCAAGGTGTCGGCGGATCTGCAACCAACATGGGCGCGCGCTGCGAAGACCATAGTCACGAACCTCGGCAAGCCACTCGACCAGGTCGCTAACGGCACGCAGCGCAAACAGATAGAGGCGGCTGGCGCGCGTGCGTTACAGATTCTTAGCGATGCCGGCGTGCCGATCACAATGGCTGACATGCAGGCTGTCCTGTGGTATCCTGAGAAGGATCTATGGGGTGCGCTCACGAGCGAACTGGCGACTGACGAAGACGGTCTTCCGATCGTACCGCCGAGCGACCTGAACGAGAGTTATGATACGGTATTCGCCCGTATATTAAGGAGCCAGGGATATGAAGTCGAAGGAGCTGCGGGAGATCGAGCAGGAGGCGATGGAGCAGGAGCCGTCGCTGGACAAGATGCTCAACTTGAAGGATCCGAAAGTTCTGAAGGGACTGGGGCGGTTAGCGGAGAGATTCGCGGAAGAGGATCGGAAGAACTCTTCCACACAATAGGGCACAACCAGCCACCACCTTCCGGGATCGGCCGGCTTTACAGCCAAGCACAACGAGCAACCCAATCGCACCCGCAACAAAAAGCCGATGCCTCGCAGTGGCTTTCTCATTTGAAAAAGAACAGTGTCAAAGACGATGAGCTCAATTGGATCGTCGGCCTGCAGGAATTCCTGAATAGTCAGAAGACAATCGACAAAGACGATTTGCTCGCGTTCATCCAGCAAAACGGCATCAAGCTGGATGAGGTGGAGCTCGGCGGACCGGACCCCGAAATACCGGCATCACTCTCTGCGGCGGGCGAAAACTTATTAGAGCTCGGCGGGGAGCTCAATCGACTACACGACATTTTATATAGCGCGCTTGAGCAGATCGAGAATTTCCCTGAAGACCACATCCAGCGGACCGTTGACTTAGTCGCGGAAAGGGGACCCACGTTCGTAATGGACCTGGGAGAACAAAGCCCCGGAATTTTCAAGACGGCACAAGAGTTTTTCAAGGCGGCTGGCGAACACCGGTTAGCTTTGGAGAAAGCCGATGAAGAGGCTAGCAGATACGAGGGCACCCGGAATTTGCCCGCGCGTTTCGCTAGTCGCAGCTATGTCACTCAAGGACCACTTGAAGCGGAGCATCAAGAATTTTATATAACCCTCCCCGCCGATCTCACCGAAGGCAACGCGGACATACAGGACTGGCTGGTCCCAGCGGGGCATGAGATCGGTGAAGACGAAGCCGATAGCCGGCTCGTCATTCGGATCCGCGCGAGCGGTCGGATCCTCGAAGACGGCCAACGTGTTCTGCACATCGACGAGATGCAGGACGACCGGGGTCAGGCGGCTGAAGAACAAGGCGCCGCGGAACACATCCCGAACCTTCAAGGTCGGCGTGACGCCTTCAATTTACTTTGGTACGACGCTCGGCAGGCGATTGAATCCGGGGTAGTAGGTCTTGGAGAGCTCCCGTTGAGCGAGAGAGATAGTAATCTAAGGGTTTTTCTAACTACGGCTGCCACTCATACGCAGGTAATGAATTCAAAATGGACGGAAAACGCTGCATTCGACGGCGCTAACTTCACGCCCGAACAGATCGAAACCGTCGACAAATACATCGCCGCATTGGAGAGCGAGCCCGACTACGTCAAAACAGCGTATGACCCGCCAGGAATACCTAACCGTCCCTTCCTGGGATCGAACAAGGTCATCCCGCTTGCATTGAAACGCATGATGATCGAGGCGACCGAGCGCGGATATGATGCCATCTCCTGGACGTCCGGGGACACGCAGAACGCGCGCTGGGGGTTGGATCACGCAGTCGACAAGGTCGAGGTCCTCGACGTGACAGACGACGAAGCAATGATCGTCGTCAATCAAACTGGTTTTGGTTCGATCGCTTTGGAAGGCGCGCAAACACAAAACGAAACTTCCGCTTTCGCTCCCGAATACGAGATAAGGCAAGACGAAAATGACGAGTGGCAGATTGTAGACGACGGCGCCGTTGTTGAGTATGGATTTCCAACACGCGAAGACACGGAAGAAGCCTTGGATAACCTCCGCCTATACGATGAGGATGTCGGTGCAACTGGAACCCGCATCATAAACATGGTGCCCATCGATATGCTGCCCCAGATATTCAGTAAGAGTTTTGCCGACAAGATCGTCGAGGGTGGTCGCAATCAGACCTACACGGACCTTGATCTGCGGGTCGGCGGCACGGGGATGAAAAAGTTCTACGACAATATCGTTCGCAACGCCGCGAACGATATCGGTAAAAAGTTCAAACCAAAACCCAGAACCGGCGTCGGCCAGATCATCGTAGAGGAAGCGACGCCCGATCCGGGTGGAGAGTTCAAGGTTAAACAAGGTAGCCTCGTGAGCCCCGGCAACTTCACAGTAATTCCGGAAGGCTACGAAGAGCTCGCCGGTGATAACCTGACCTTTGGGGTGATGAGACCCGATGGCAGTTTGCTTGAAAGTTTCCTGGACAGAGAGAGTGCCGAAAATTACGCGCGCATGTTTAATGAAGCTCAACAAGGCGAACAGCCCGCGGTCACCGAGGACGTTTGGGTTTTCCCGCTAACCCCCGAAATCAAAGACACGATCCTCGGTGAAGGGCTGCCGATGATGCAGGACCCCGACGATCCGTTTGGTTCCTATGACCCGGTCCGCAAGGTTATAAATCTTTTCGAGCAAGCAAACTACAGCACGCTCCTGCACGAAAGCGGGCACGCCTTCGTCCACATCATGGAGGAGCTCTCGAAGCGCGATGACGCGCCGGCACGCATCACCGAAAATTATCAGGCGATGCTCGACTGGGTCGGCGCGACGAACGCGTCCGAGCTCGACATACGGATCAACGGCGAAGCCGCGCGCGAAAAGCAGGAGCGCCTGGCACGTGCGTTCGAAGCCTATCTCCGAGAAGGCAAAGCGCCGAGCGCGAAGCTGCAGTCGGCGTTCAGTCAATTCCGGGAGTGGCTCAAGAAAATCTACCAGAACCTGACGCAGCTCGACGTCACGATGGATGACGAGATCCGCACGGTCTTTGACAAGATGCTCGCGACCGATGCCGAGATCGACGACATGATTGCCGTTAACGAATTCACCATGGAGGACAGCCCGTCCATCCTAAACATGATGAGCGCGGAGGAACGCGAAAAGGCCCAAGGTCTCCAGCTCCGCGCGCGCGACCGAGCTGTCGAAGCCCGAGCGCTCGAGCAAGAGCGTTTCGACGCGGTCATGGCGAGCGATAAATACGCCGAAGAAATGGCCGGGGTGGTCGACGAGCTGACGCCCGTCGTGATGCGCGAACGGAAATATGCCTCGTTCTATTTCCTGACCAACGGCGAATATTACGGGGACCGCGAAACGCCGGAAGAGCTCAAAGACAAACGTATATCCCGCCAGGCGCTGCTCGACGCAGGGGTCACGAAGGAGCAGCTCCAGGCACTGCCTCGTGCGAACGGTAAAGGCGGGCGCGCGCTCTACTCGGGTAAGGAAACCGAAGCGATGGACCCGGAAATCCTGGCCGTCTTCCTCGGCTACGACAGCGGTCGCGAGCTCATCGATGATATGATGGGGGTCAACTTCCCCAACGACGAGATCGCGCGCCGCGCCGAAGAGATCATGGCGTCCCGCCCGGACTACACGGACCCGGTCAACGACGGGACGATGAAGCAGATCACCGAGGACGCGCTCTATAACGCCGAGCTGGCGGAGCTCATCGAGATGGAGCTCGATGCCCTGGCACGCGCCGCGGGCACGCAACGCGAAAGCCGCGTATTCCTGCAGGCCGTCGCCGACCGTCTGTTCAAAGACGAGCCGATCGGCACCATGCTGTCCCAGATCAAGTTCGCCGCTGCCAGTCGCCGCGCCGCTCGCGCATCCGAGCAAGCCGCGGCAAAAGAGAACTGGCAAAAGGCGTTTGAGGAGAAGCGCAAAGAGATCCTGAACTTCGAGCTGCACCGGCGTGCAGTCAAAGCAAAATACGAAGTCGCGAAGATCCAGGCGAAACTCAACAATTATAAACGTCGCAAACAGGATCCGCGAAAGGTGGCTCCTGACTATATCGCCCAGATTAAAGCACTACTCGAGTTCTATGAGTTCGGCCGGCCAAGCGCAACCGGGCAGATAAAACCCGAAACAGCGCGCGGCGTCATCGAGTTTATCGAGATGCGTGCGTCCAAAGGCGCACAAGTCATATTGCCGGGCGACCTGATTGAACTCGCAGGTCTCGACCCGGACAGCGGCGAGCCGCGCTACGTGCTCCGCACGAAATTCTGGAAAGACATGACGATGCCGGAGCTGCGTGCTCTTAGGGATCTTGCTGACAATCTAATGAAGCAGGGTCGAGACTCCAGTCAAAGCGCGAGAGAGGCACGACGGCAGCGCGGAGAAGAGTTGGCTGAAGGCATCCTCGATCGGACCCAGTACCGTCGAAAGAAACTAGAGAAGACACGAACATATTCTCGTAATGAGACTATAGCCAACTTGCAGCGCGCGGCGACTTTCGCAGAGCACCGGAAGCTGGAAAGCATGATCCGACAGCTCGACGGTTTTGAGGCACTCGGTCCGATGTACGACGCGGTGTTCTCGCGCCTGGCAGAGGCAGCCGACAACAAAGCGCATCTCGTCACCATGATCCTCAAATTGCAGAACGAGACGGGGCTACTGCTCACCGAGGAACAGCGCAAGACTTTTAATACGTCGAAGTCAGACGTGCCGATCCAAGCGCTGGGCGGCCTGCCGATGCGGTTGGAAGACCGTCTCGCCATCGCGCTGAACTGGGGAAGTGAGAGCAGTCGTGAGGCGGTGCTCGACGACCGGGCAAAGATCGATATGTACGGCATGAACTGGAACGAGGACGCGATCAACGAGATCCTCTCGACGTTGGACGACAACGCGCTCAACTATGTCGAGGCGACCTGGCAATTCATCGATTTGTTCTGGGAAGACATAACGCTTCCAAACGGGCGCACGGTTAACGGCACAAAAACGCTCGAGCTGGAGAGCACCGGCGTCGTGTCGCCCAAAATCGAAGCGTCACCGTTTTTCGTGAATGGCCGTCAGATGTCCGGGGGGTATTATCCGCTGGTCTATGACAACCTGTCTGATGTCCGCGTTGCTCGTGAAACGGAAGCCGAGCTCATGGATCGAATGCTGTCCGGCGGTTTTGCGCGCGCGCACACAACGCACGGTTTCACGATTGCTCGTGTTGGCTCGGGCGGGCGCCCGATCCGCACGGACCTTGGCGTCATCAACAAACATCTCGACGAGGTAACGCAGGACTTGTGTTACCGCATCGCAGTCCAGGAGGCTGCGGCGGTCCTTGGTAATAATGATGTGGTAAGCGCGATCGAGCAGACGATGGGGCGCCCGTTCCGCGAGAACATGCAGGAGATCCTCGTTCGCACGGCGACCGGGCAACTCAACTCCAACGAGATGGGCGCGTTTAATAAGCATATTGCAAATTTACGCATCAACATGACGACGGCGATCATGGGGCTCAACCTGCGCTCGATAGGTACACAGCCGTTCGGTTTATTACAGAGCATCAACGAGATCGGTGTGAAGGACGTCGGTGTCGGTTTGGCTTGGCTGTACAAGCGCCAGACAAAACTTAACGACCGCATTGCTGAGATCCACGCGATGTCTCCCTATATGAGCGAGAGGGCGACAACGATGACGCGCGAGCTGGACGACATAGCGAACTCGCTGCAGCGCCGCAAGAAAATGGACCGCATGAGGGAATGGGGATTCAAGCCGATGGTGTATATCGACGTTGTAAGCGTCGCATACCCCACCTGGTACGGCGCATACAACAAAGCGATGAGTGGACGGGTCGAGGGCATCGACGCCAGCAACCCTCAATATACGACGAGCAATCAGTACACGGATCTCGAGCTCCAGGCGCACGCTTACGCGGACATGGTTGTCCGTATGACGCAGTCCGCGGGCGGCGCGCAGAATATGTCGATGGTTCAGCAACGCTCTGAAACGATGAAGCTCATGACGATGATGTATTCGTATTTTAATACGACATACAACTTGCAAGCGGAGGCGTTTGCCAAGGCACGAGCGGACGGATCAAGCATTCCCAAGGCCGTCATGAAGCCGAGCTTCATCGCGTCGACCATGTTACTCCAGACACTGCCCGCCTTGATGGCTTCGCTCGTTCTTGATCCGTGGCCGGATGAAGATGAGGCCGAGGAGGATCCGCTGTTCGCGTGGTCAAAATGGTCGTTGAAGTCGCTATTCTCTTATGTCACGGGCGAGTTCGTTTTCGTGCGGGATTTTGGCAGCGCGGTGACGCATCCGTTTTTCGGGTTCTCGATCACGCCGCTCGAGAGCATGGCCGAGTCCGCGGCGCGCCTACCGGGGCAAATCGACAAAACGATTGAAGCAGAATATTCTGAGGAGGCGGTGTCGTCGCTTGCCAAGAAAATCACTCAAGTCGTCGGAGGTGTCGCTGGCATTCCGGGCTCAAACCAGATCGCGAAGACCAGCGACTACCTTTACAAATGGTCTCAGGGCACGCTGAAAAACGAGCCCGACACGATCGCTGAAGGGATCTATAAATCGCTGATTCACGGCGACCGGTAGCTCCACCGATACACACATCACCTCTACCACTGTGACACAATATGTGGTAGATATTCTTAACATCAGCACAATATATTGTGCCCTATGAGGAGGGCTGTCATTTGACTGTGTCCGCAGAGTCCAACAAGGTAACGTATGCCGGAAATGGCAGTACGACGAGCTTCTCGACGGTCTTTACGTTTGCCGCAAATGATGAGGTGACGGTCACGAAAGTTGTGACCGCGACCGGCGTCGAGACAGAATTTACCCTCGGCACCGAGTACACGCTCACGGGCGCCGGCACAGGATCCGCGGGCACCGTCACGATCTCGACAAGTCCGAGCGATTTCACACCGGCGAGCGGCACGAAGCTCGTCGTGCAGCTCAAGCCAGACTTCACGCAGACCACAGACCTGCCTCGAGGCGGTACGGTCTCCCCGGCCGATACGCTCGAGCCGATGCACGACAGCCGTGTCCGGCAGATGCTGCGCCTGAAGGACGACGTCGATCGGTCATTGAAGCTCCCGATCGATGAAACCAGCGCGGCCGTCCTGCAAAACGCGACGCTGCGTGCGGGCAAGATCCTGTCGTTCGACAGTACGACCGGCGCGCCGATCACGACGCAGGAATTTGGCACGTTCCGCGGTAACTGGGCTGCAAGCACCGCATACGTGGCTCGGGATTTAGTAAAAGACACGAGCACAAATAATATTTTCTCGGCAAACACCGCGCACACCAGTTCGGGCGCGCAGCCGCTGACGACTAACACCGATAGCGCAAAGTGGGATCTCATTGTAGACGCGGCTACGGTGACCACCTCGACGGCCGCCGCCGCTGCCAGCGCCACGGCTGCCGCCTCCAGCGCCACGGCTGCCGCCTCCAGCGCCTCGACGGCAACGTCTCAAGCGAGCACCTCGACAGCTCAAGCTGTTATCTCGACGACAAAAGCCGGGGAGGCGAGTACGTCTGCCGCATCCGCCGCGACCAGTCTCAGCACGTTCCAGGGGCAATACCATGGCGCTGCGTCGAGTGATCCATCGTCGGGTCTTGATGCTGGCGACCTCTACTTCAACACGAGCGCCAACAATCTCCGCGTCTATAGCGGGAGCGCTTGGCAGGTAGCCGCGGTTGCCACAACGGGTTTGCTGGCTGCCTCAAATAATTTAAGTGACCTGGCGGCGGCGGCGACGGCGCGCACGAATTTAGGACTGGTCATCGGAACCGACGTGCAGGCGTTCGACGCGCAGAACGCTGTCACCGACGCCGCGCAAACTTTCACGGTAAGTCAGCGCGGTACTACCACCACTGACAATGATCTCAGTTTTGACTTAAACGCGACCAACAATTTCAAATGCACCCCGGCAGGAACCGGAACCCTGACCTTCACCAATATCACGGTGGGGCAGAGCGGAAACATCTTACTAATAAACAGCGGCGGTCATGCGATTTCGCTGCACGCCAACACGAAGGGCGACGCAAATCTGGCAAGCACAATTAGCACCGCCGGGACTTACTGGCTTTCATATTTCTGCGGTGACGGTACAAACGTCCAAGTGGTCACGAGCGCGGTGTTTGCGTAATGTCGATAATCCAAGGCAACAGCAAATCCGCAGCGGGCGGATTCGACCCCGAACTTATCGCCAATTCAGTTTGGTTGGATGGGTCTGCTGATTATCTGAACAAAACACCTAGCGCGGGAACGACAACTCGCTGGATATGGTCTTGTTGGGTGCAACGCACCGAATTTGGCAATGCCGCGAACGCCCATACAATTTTCTCAGCCGGTAGTTCACTTTCAAATTTATCTTGGATACGCTTCGACGACCAAGACCACTTTGATTTTGCTGTGTATCAAGGTGCCACAACTGCAAGAAAAACAAGCAGTGCGAAATATCGCGACACCGCGTGGATGCATTGTTGCATAAGTTTTGATTCGGATAGTGGAGTTACTGCCAGTGACCGAATTAAATTATTTGTAAATGGTATCGAAGTTACAGAATTGTCTGCAAACACAGACACACCTAGCGGTGAAACAACTGCTTTTAATGATAATGTTACTCAAGAAATTGGCCGGTATAGTTATAACGGTAGCCAGTATGGTCATGCCTATCTAACTCAATTTACTATGCTGGAAAATAAATCCTTCCAGAATAGTGATTTAAGCATTACTGACCTACTTGACGGGACTACCAGTCAGTTTGGCCCCAAAGCTGATAGCGACATCGCTGCTTTAGCTAGCTCAGCAGGGGGTAGGAGTTTTTGTCTGGACTTTGCAAATAGTTCTGATCTTGGAAATGATACTAGCGGAAGTAATGACTTTACAGCCACCAGCATGGCGGCGGTTAATCAATCAACTAATACACCTAGTTTAGTGTATCCCAAAATTTCAAACATTGGCACTCCTAGTGGAGACTTGGCGTCTAATTATACAATGAGTTTTGGAAGCAACCGCATGGTTTACAGCGGTGGCAACCAAGTATCAAAAGGACTAATAGGTACAACTTTAATAAAAGCAGAAGACCCAAAAATTTACTGGGAATTCTATGTTGAGGCAGGGTCTGTCGGCGGATCTGGCGGCGGCAGATTAGGAAATGGAATTGCTGTTCCCTATTTTAATGCTGGTAATGGCAATGGTTTTTATGGCGCTGGAGGAGAGTCGGCATATTTTCAGCGAGGTACGTTATACGACAATGGTAACTCAGCCGTCTCTGGTTTTACTACCCCCGGTGTTGGTGGGGTACAGAACTTTGCTTTTGAACCCTCAACAGGAAAGGTCTGGATAGGTGTAAACGGCACATGGAGAAACGGGTCAGCCACAGACAGCACTACGTTAGATATTGATAATCACGACGACCAACTGACAGTACAAGATTATGTTTTCATTATAGGCGCGCAGCGGTCAGGCGACATCGGCGTTATGAATTTTGGTGATAATCCAACTTTTTCTGGAAATGAGACCGCTGGAACAAACGCTGATGAAAACGGACATGGCCTTTTTGCCTATGCCGTACCGTCTGGGTTTTTAGCTCCGAATTCGGCAAACCTAACAACACCAAACGCACAAGGCGTCGACCATTTTTCAACAACACTCGCTCAAGAAGGCTCGTTGTTCTCGGGCATGAACACCGCCGAAGCGGCATACAGCGCAACTTTGCGAATTTATAAAAGCCGGGCGTCTGCCGTCGCAACTGAGTCATGGGGCTATAGCTTCTCGCACGATTCGAGTAACGAATATATTTTGCCAGCTAATAACACGGCGATGACTTACGGATCAATTCGCTCGTTGTCCGGCACAGACAATTGGGTTGGTTATAGCCTTAACATCTCTTCAAGCGCCGGGACCGCAGCCGGGAGTGCATCGCACAGCAATGGTAGCGATACGACGGTCACGCACTCGCTTGGAAGCAGTCGATATATTGTGCTGCTATTCTCTCGATCTGGCGGCGACATTTTCTACTACCATCCAGACGTTGCGTCTGGAAGTTTGTTAAAATTTAATAGCAGCGTTTTGCCGTTTAGCAGCACGGTTATAACCGACATTACGACCAACTCTTTTGACATTGGTTCCGCCGCCGCGTCAGCAACATATGATTATTTGGTTTTAGCAGAGACGCCGGGTGTGATCGACATTTTCAGTTATATCGGGAACGGGAGTAGTACCAGTGGCCCATATCTCAGCTTAAACGCAATGCCCGAATTTCTGACGTTCAAGCTGACAACGACGCACGCCACAGAACACATCGTTTTAGATCAGACTCGGTCGCCAATCAACGACGCAGATATTCCGTATTTGCTGCCAAATCAAGTCACTGCCGAGGCGAACAACACGGCGTTTGTCACAGACTTTTTGTCGACCGCAGTAAAATTGCGGAATGCTTCGACGGATTTAAATTT
>VMHT01127964.1_pt1 | contig 31272 bp, 44 predicted proteins | sample 4693611 | NCBI WGS metagenome assembly VMHT01 (sample SAMN12280063, study PRJNA550983) | marine metagenome | isolation source: seawater sampled from same location over 5 years 0.02-0.2 micron viral filtrate | place: USA: collected off the coast of southern California halfway between the port... ... | reverse complement strand
GTGTCGATTGGATCAATAGATTGAATATCTTCTGCCGTTGCTCCAATAAATACAATAGCAGAGCCGCTAAGATTAATAGCGTTATTTGAATTACTGCTTTCGCTTACAGTGCGTGACAGCGTAGTGCCAGAGCTATCGCTATAGGTGCCGGTGCCTATCTCAAAATTATTACCATCTTCAATTACATAACGAACAACATTGCCATTTGCTACGCCAGCATCTGCGAAACTTTGATAACCATCCTTCGCAGATCCCAGCGTAATCGTGCCAGTACCCGTGGTACTGGTGGACATCTTTGCCCTATTTTTAAGAATAGGCATAACTATTCCTTTTAGGTTAGCTGAACAACACCGTTTGATGGGCTAAAGTCGATAGTAAACGTATCACCATCGTTTAGCGTCAAGCTTGAGCCATAGTCATAGTATCCAACAAGCGGATCTGCTGGCGATGTTACAGTGTCATTATAAATGTAAATGTACCGGAAGGCAGCAACACTACCGCCTGATGCAGTAAGCGTAAGATCAGCAAGAACAAGTTTGTAAACACCACCTGATTGTCCAGATGAACTTGTTGTTAAATTCCTTGAAGACAAGTTGCTGTAACTAACCTGAGTTACATTGCCTAGAATACCATTGCCATCAGCAGTTGGGTTAGAACTTTCAGAACCCGGCGCTGTATTAGACAAAGCAATTATAAGTTGATCACTTTCCAAATCCATATTTTCCACTGCATTTGCAACGAAGTCGTTTATTTTAACAAAGGATGCCATATCTATCTCCTATCTGGCTTAGCTTTCGTTACCATAGTTACTAATTAATTTCAAACTTTACTGCCTTAATTCCCAAACAGATTGTCAAAGTCTGGGCTCCTTGATGGTTGCGTTTGTCCTGGGCTCCACCAGTAATCCTGACCGTATTCCCTTTGATACTTGCGCACATTGCGTCGCATCTTGCTGTTTGCCTTTGGATCTGCCCATAATTTTGCCTGGTCAAATACCATGCGCTCGAGGCCCAGGCGCATATACCACAACGATGCACCAGGTGCATAACGTGCAGCAAAGTTAATCATTTCACTTGCAGCCTTTGTATCTTCACCCCGAACAGCTTCACTTATATTACCGATCGTTAAATTTTTAAGATCCCCCGCAAAGCCAACAACCGGGCCAGCAATCGTTTCCGCCAAGCCTCGATCGAAGCGATTAACGTCCGAGAATAAGAAATCGCCATAGATCCCTAAACCACCGCCCTGGAGAAACGCCGCACCCCAGAACTCAGGATCTTCCATCGAGCGAGGGTCACGCCCCTTTGACATTTCTTTTAATTGTATCGCCAGCGCCCCCATAATCGTAGTGCTTATGAGTAGATCCGCAAAGTAACGCCCCTTACCTTTAACGCCTGGCGTAGCAGCGCCCCGCATAATGTGCGTGTTGACCAGGGTAACGCCGAAATTCTTATACATAGCAAACGATCGAGCAAGTTCACCGACGAGTGTGCCAGGCTTTACATCACCAGTTAGCGCAGAGCGGCCACGAATAGACGTTGAGGGAACCGCAAAGTTTGTTTCTGTCTCAACCATTGCCATAACCCTGGTTGCAAGATCTCTTGCCAAGCGCGGATCTATATCAGTGCGGAACTCAATATCTTCTGCCCTAAGAAACTTAGCACCTTTATAATCGTATAGCTCTGTTTGCCTGATTATATCCCAATACTCACCGCCCAGGTTATAGCGATCAAGCGCCTTGCGGAAAACAGGATCTAGCTCTTTAAAGGATTTACCCGCATCATCTGCAAGCTTGCCCAGGAACTCCATGCCAAAAGCCCAGCGCCCGGCTTGCGTCCAGGGGGAAAGAAGTGAAGCCCTCATTACAAAGTCAGCAATCCGCCTGGTAACTTCCGGGCCAGATATATCCCCGGTGTAGCGCATTTGCGCAGCCGCCAGGGTTGACCAACCTTCAGCTGTTAGGCCCAGGCGCACAGCCAGCCGCCCCTTTTCTTCTGCGCCGAGAGGGCTCACAAGCTTGAGATACTGCATTAAGGTTTTGGTTTGCGGCAAGCCATTCATTTGCCGGGCAATGCGGTTAAAGTTTACATCTGTAAGAGCCGAGATTGCAGCCGCACCAAGCTGCGCCGATTGCAATAGCTGCCTGGTTCCAGCAAAAGTTGCTGCCCACTTTCTATCAATTGGCTGGTTACTTGTGCCGTTTAAAATATTATATAGCTCATCTATTTTTTCGGATTGCCGAGCAACACGATCCTCAGCCTTAGAATCCCCAGCAGCTTGCTTGCGGATTGTTTGCTTTATAAACTCTTTTGTGGCCATAGGGTTTGGCCCCAGGCGCTCCATAAACGCAATATCCCTGGACATATTGCTAATGTGGCCCATCATAATATCAAACGGATTATCGCCGCCAAATTTATCCTGGTATTCCATCCAGGCATTAGCATTTTTAAATACTAAAAAACGATGATCTGTGTTTTGATTTGCCAGGGCTTTGCTAGATCCACGACCGCTTGGCTTAACTTTACTCATTCCATCGGTACGAATAGTTTCGTAAACGTCTTTTAAAGCAAATTCTAATTTTTCAGCAGAGAATTTAAGACCCGTTTGTTGATCCACCATTTTATCCAGGTTTAACCTGGGTGCTATGAAATCAATCCATTCCCGCTCAGAAGCTTCCCTAACTTTTAAAGTGCTATGCGTTTGAGGTAAGCCCCAATCTTTACGATTAGGAATAGCGCCACCAGCTGAATTAAATCTTTTACGCAAATATTCTGATGCTTCTTTCCAACCCTGGGAAAGCTCTCGAGCGGCAGCATCCCCGGTATCTTCATCAAATATTTCCCTGAGAAGATTATTCATTTGAGCTTTGTTTCTGGTTCTGCCCAATACATCCCGGCGAAAGGTTGCTAAGAACTTATCCATCTTTCTCGTTGCGCTGCGCTCGATCGCTGCTTGTAACTGCACAATGCTAAGATGCTTAGAGGTTGCGTCTTGCTCGAAGAATGCCAGGGCTGCGCGGCCAGGATCTTTCTGGCCGGTTATGGTTTTGTAGTTTTCCATATCCAGGGAAATCTTTTTCCATGTCATTGCCTGGAGCATAGTGCGGCGTTTGCGCTCGATTGCTTTCTTGCGCACCGCCTCGGCTGCATCAATACCCGCCTTTGTTTGCGCCGGGCCTGGGCCTAACTGCTTGTTGTATTGCTCCACCAGATCATCGAATAGGTTCAGATATTCGTCTGCCTGTTCTTGTTTAATTTCTTTAGCAGCAACACCATCCTCGACACATTTTCTAAAACTCATAATCCACATACCCCCAGGCGATTAATCATTGCATCCTCGGCTTCGATAACGTCTTTGATGTCACGCAATGTTTTTACTTCAGCAACAACAACATCACCCTCTACGCGCATATCCACCGGGATTTCCATATCAAAGTCCTCGGGCTTGATCCCAGCTGTGATATCGCTTATATCTATTTGTGAGAGGGCATCATCATCAAATAGCCCACCTTCTGGCATTGCAGCTTCGCCGCCGCGCATAGGTTCATCACTTGCGGCTCGCATAAGTTGCTGTGTTGTGATAGGTTCAACACCAGGGATTAATAGTTGATCCCCGGCTTCTGTTAATTCATAGGAGGGAACATTGCGATTTTTCAGAGATGCAGACGGTGATATTGTAGCCATAGAAGGATCTAAGGCTGTAACCTGGTCAGGGCCAGATCTAGGCTGGACGGGATCCGCGGATCTAGCAAGAGCAACGCTCTCTAACGAGCGAACCATTGAGCTTTCAACAGATGCTGTTGATCCAATGCTTTCAACACTAGGCGCATTAAAGCCAAGCTTTCGAGCAAAAGAAGGATCTAGTTCAGATTGAACTAGTCCATAAAGCTCGACCATTTTTGAGTTTGCATCTGCCACTACATCCAGGGATGATTTAGGGTCATTGGCAATATCGTAATAATCATGTCCAGATTTATCAAATTTTGTTGGGTTTTGTTTTACATCCAACATACCAAAGGGCCAAATTTGAATTTCCCCCAGGCCACCATCATCAAACACAACAATTAATTTTCTATCGAAATACCCGGCTGGGGTAATGATCCAACCCTCATCTATAATGTGAAACTTCTTTGCAAGAGCGGCAACAAACGCATCACTTTCCTCGATCGTGCGAGCGGTAATCCCTGTCCGTGCCGCATCGCCGATAGTATGGATCTGACCGGCTCGGCCTTTTCCCGCAAGTTTCTTATTAATTTTTTCAAGCAGTTTAACCGGCGCTCGTTTAAAATCCATTCCCAATTCTTTAGCAGCAGCCTCAGCTGTCGCATTTAAATCATCATGGTTTTTAGTAGCCATCGCCATATATGCATCTACATCTCGAGGTTGCCGATCGCGAAGACGATTTTCAATAACTTTAAGTTCTCGCCCTTCTAAATCTTTTGCAACGACAAACCGCCGTTTGTTTTTTCCAAGAGTGTCTTGTTTAAAAATACGATCAACAGCTTTACGAGCTTGCTCAGTTGCATATTCCTGGTCATTTACAATTTTAACCGGCATCTCTGGCCAACCAGCTTGTGCTGCAATCGCATATGTTGAATTGCCATCACGCACAGAATATGAACCATCTTCATTTTCTTTAACTAAGATCGCCGGGCGCTTATCAATTTCGCCCCGAGCAGCTTGCTGCATAAACGGCACAGCGTTCTTAACACCTTCCGGGCGTACTTTTACCGGCCTAATCTTATTAACAGGAATAAGTGTGTCACCTTCCTGGAGCGACATGTAAGGGCTCCAATCGGGTTCGATGTCACCAGGTTTAAGAACTTGTGGTATTTTGGGCTCTGCTTCGTCTAGCTCTCTGTAAGTATCCAAAACCATTTGATTGGTTTGGGCTTCGGCAGCTGGCCCGGTAGGCTGATCGAATCCGTCTAGGGTTGGCTCGGTTTCGATCGCATCAGAGCGGCTTTGCGGCGCAGCATAGACAGAGCGTCCAACATCGCCAATTCCCGCCCCATCAAAATCGCCTCGTTCAATTCCTCTTCTGACAGCATCGGCGAACCCTCTGGCTGCGTCTGCATAGTTTCCTGTTTCCCTGGCTGTTCTTGCTGACGCTGAGAGGTCATCACTGAGGACGCCTTTTCTGTTCGCAAGCGCCTGGACGAGCGCGATCGCTTGGCCATCTTGGTCTGCCCTTCTCTGGTTTTGTTCTGAGGCAAGCTTATTGCCTTCTGCTTCTATACGTTCAGCGTTTTTATTTAAATTTTCAAACGCTTTTTTATCACCGCGCAATATTTTAGTCGCACGATCTAAAACCTTAGCTCGCTCAGTAAACAAGCTTTGAGTTATCATTTCTTCGCCGAATAAAGAAACTTGCTCTTCCTGGACAACATCCATTTCTTTAACCTGGCGAACAATAGCTTCCGCCTGGAATATATTTGATGGGTCTGACTTTGCTAACACAGCAATCGCTGCGTCTTGCAGACCAGGATCATCGATCAGCCGCCCGACAATAGCCCCATAGTTTGCCGGGATAACCTCATTTACGATAGCACCGAATGCCTGGTTGCTTAAATTAACCAGTTCCCTGGCTTGTCTTACCAGGACAGACTGGGGGGGAAGTTCAGATATGCGCCCAGGCTCCAATCGAAGCACCTTGGCTGCGTCAATCACCGTTCCCGTACCCTGGGCAATATTTGCCATTGCGGCTATTACACGCGCCTTCTCTGCGCTTACGCCATCTGTCTCGCGCAACTTGTAGCCAATAATCTCAATATCCTGGTCAGGCTTTTGCGCCTGGATCCGCCGCGCCAGGCCAACACGCTGATGGCCATCCGCAACAAACATTTTACCAGCACTATCTTCCCAGAAAATAACTGTGCCAGCTTTAATAGGATCCCATTCAGTTATTCCCTGGAGCCGTTCAGTAACGCCGTATTCATCCCCGCCTTCTTTAAACTGAAAGCGTTTGGCGTCGATGTTTATATCTCGAGCGTTTACAGAAAACATTACGCCATTAAGATTGTCAGCAGCCGCTCGCACTATCTCAGGACTTGGCTCAATAAATGGGCGCTCAGACATAGCTGGAGCTTTGTTGTTCTCTACCCCTGCCTCGCCCTCGATTGCCCTGTTACCATGCTCTGCCTGAGCGGGGGGCATATCTGCATCTGATAGCGGGTTATCTGCCTCGAGATCTTCCGCCGCTTGTGCAGCATCCGCCAGGTTCTGACTGTTCTTGTTTGCTTGCCCGGATTTGCTTAGAGCGTTCCACCCGGCTCTAACGCCATCAGCTGTTAGCTTAATACCAACGCCAAAAGCTGCACTACCAGCTGCGTTAAAAGATACGTTACGAATAAAGTCCTGATAACCGTAGTCATAACCGAGCTCATCATACCATTCTTTAACGCCAGCCTCTGCAACGGCTCCCGCGCCAGCGCCAATAACTGCCTCAGTAAAAGCCAAGCGCCATAAAGTTTTAGCTTTAGATAAGAACCCAAGCCCGGCAATGGCATTTACTGGATCATCCGAAAGACCAACTACACCGCCCGTAAAAGATCCCAACGTGCCGCTAAAAGTTTCTGACCGGGAACCTATCTCTTCAGCTGTCTTTCTAGCCGCCTGGGCGCGTTCTCTTGCGGTTTGCTCCAGGCTTTCGAGCGTTATACCTTTAAGGTGATCGGGCAAGCTTTCCTGGTTTTTGCGCATAAATTCAAGCATAAGGTTTGCTTCAAAATTATAACGGTCTTCCGGGGTTCCAGATGCGCTATACATCCCTAACCCTACGCTAAGATAATCTCCTGGATTTTTAAAATCATTCCCGGCAAAACCCTCGCCCGGAAATAGCTCAACCATATCCTCATAAATTGGCGTCCATAAATCGCCCAGGATCTTTTGTCTGCTTTGAGATTGATCGTTAAGACGCAAGTTTTCCCTGGCTGCAAAAAAGTTTTCTGCATAGCCAGTAACTGGCTCAGATATAAATCTTACTCCGGGAAAGTCATAAGCATCTGATCGATCAAATTGGATCATTGGGTTTTCTTCCAATCCGCATATTTAATTATCTTATTTGAAGGATTGTTTAAATATTGAATGTAGTCTCCGATTACAGCAAGTTCAGCATCATTCACATCAGGCACTAAGATTTGATTAATATACTTAGTAATTAATGCATTATCTCTTTTGCTCTTTCTGCTCGCACCGGCTTCTTTAGCGATTTGCTGCATGTTTTCTCTTAATTCCATTCTGCTGAATTTCTCAAGCGCAACGCCGCCGGAAGTCTGCATTCGGTCAGTTAAGAATTGTTGATCTTTGCCTAGCTCAACTGGTGGGAGATCGGCCTCAGGAGTAAAGGGGCTATCTGATGGTATTCCATACGACGCCGGGTCAAATGGGGCGTCTCTATCAATCCGCGAGCTTCTATACATTCCATATATTCCTGGGCCGGTAGTCGAGTTTCGCGCACCCATATAGATTTTAGGCTTTGGCAAACCTACAGCAACAGCATCTCTAAACGCTTTCATGCTTAGAACAATTGGAGTTCCTTCTTTATCGGCAATAGAAACCTCACCTGTCGTACCATAGAAAATTGCATACTTATCACCTCCCACATTGCGCAGATGATATTCATCATTTTCTTTTATTTGCTCAACTAAGGCATCAGTCATAGTTTGCCCGGTAACGCTCGCAACAAGAGCCGGGGTTAATTCATTAAGCATTTTTTCAGTTTGATCGGCAGTAAGTGCTGGATCAATAAACGTCTGAACACCTCTAATTTCCTGGATACCACCGCGCACCACGCCTTTTTTGGTTGTTTGCCCAGCTGCCATTTGCAGCGCCTCTGTATAAAGATCTTCTTGAAAACCAGGTTTGCCACTAGCGACAGAAGTTTCCGCATAGATTGCCTTAGCAACACCTTGAATGGCTTGCGACATTTTAGGTGATGATGTTATGGCTCTTTTAAATAAACTTTGAACAACAGGCTCAGTATTGGTTGGTGTAAACTCAACAATCTTTTCACCAGTTTTTAATCTATCTAAACCAGCTACAGCTATACGCGCTGCCTCGGTTGATCCCTGATTAACCAAAGCGCCAATCATTGCTAGTTCTGGGCTGTACTCAGCAACTTGTGTAAGCACCTGGCCAGCCGCTGCATCAAAACTTGAGAGCGCCCCCAGGATATCAAGCTTTGCGTTTCCATCAACAACGTCTAGCATCAAAGCAACTTCTCGCGCTTCATTGGCAAATAGCAAGCTAGGCACTGGCAGTCCGTATTCACTAGCTACTCTTTTAGCATCGAGAACTCTTGTTTCTAAAGCTTGTTCATCTATTTCCACACGTTTGTTTTCATCTATGGTCAGTATAGGACTGCGTGTAATCAACCCCACGCGCTCGGCATATCCCATAGGATCCTCTTCTATACCCTTTTTCATATTATCGAGGAATTTTGTTGCTCTTTCGTAATTTAACTGCTCTGCCGCCGTATCCCTGCCTTTGCTCCCAACACCTTCAATGCCAGACTGTAATTCAAGCACCCGCTGTTCTACACCGCTTAATGGTAAATTGCGCAGTGTAGAATAAAACTGATCTGTCTGTACTAAATTATTAACTGCTTTTTTTGCTGCACCGCCATCAAAGCGAGCAACCTCTGAAGCACTAGATGACATGCTTGCTAAAACCTCTTCAGATAAGCTGCCACCGTTTTCCAGAATATCTATTTGGTCTTCAGATTTATCAACAACTAAATCAGATTGCGCTTCTACAACAGCCAGGTTTCTATTGTACTCTGGCCGCAATGAACCATTTACCATTCTAATAGTCGACTCAAAGTCCATACCAGGCAAAGTTTCTTTACCTTCAAGAAGGCTATCAATATATCCAGCTTGTTCGTGAAGAGGCGCTTGATGAAAATTAAAAATAATTTTTTGTTTTATAGCTTTGTTTCTGGTATTCTTAACCCAGGTTTCTATAAGCTCTGGCTTTGTTCCCAAACCCCGCAAGGTTTCTACCGCTTCGTCAATGTCCTTATTTATCTCATTAATCGTGTAATCCGGAATAATGGCGTTTCCTATAATAGACTCAGCTGAATTTGCGCTTACTAAATTTTGTTTAATCTTACGATTTTTTAATTGCTCATCTGCGTAAAACTTTGAGTAACGCATCTCTGCTTTGCCAGCAGTTTCTTCTAACCGGGCTCGCAATACACCAGCAGACACTGGATCAATATCCGATAACGCCGCCGGGAAACCATCGCTAACATCTTTTAGCTGGCTTTGAACCGCCGAAAAAGACGTTTTGTTTATTTGAGCATTATCTAGGATTTTAGTAATCTCTAGCTGTGCCTCGCTTTGAACTTCTGCAATAGCAATTTGATTGGCCGCTTCATAAGCAGCCGTTTCCTCTATGCCTCTTGGGCCACCTTGATCTCTTATAGCTTCAAGAATTGGCTGCGCACCTTCAGTTCGCACGCGCTCGATCCCGCTCCGCTCGGCCTCTTTGGCAGCTGTCTTTGATAAAAAACCTGACATTTGGTCAAAAGACCTGGAAAGACTTTGAGCCGCATTAGCTTCTTCCCTAAAGCCAGCAAAGTCTATGTTTTGAGGTTGCCTAGTTCTAACACCTAATCTTTGATATCTTGGGATCCTAGCCATTTACAATTGTCCATATCCATAAGCCGCCGTGCCAAGCGTGCCGATTGCACTATATATTGACGAGCGGCGAGCATTATCACCAGCAAGTCTATATTGATGAGATTGCGTTGCTGCCTGGCCTTCTGCAAGCAGCGCATTATCAGCCGCTATATTCTTTTCACGAATACCCTCAGACATGGCAAACTGTTGAATAACAGCAGCAGACCCAGATGTAGGATCACCACCAACAGCAGATCTTGCAATGATTGCAGATAAATTTTCATTGAGGTTACGAAGAACATCAGCGCCCTGCTGTTTATACGCAATAGCTTCCGAGCGGCCCTTCATCTCAGCTTGAGCAGCTTGCGCGTTATACATTTTCTGTTTAGCTTCACCAGTTTTTATTTGTCCATAAGCACTTAACGCTGATGCTGCTATCATTAAAGGTGCTGCGAATTGCGCCATATTAAGACCCCGAGCTTAATTTATATTCCAAACCTAAAACCGTCATGGGTAAAGGATCTGTCTGTGTTAATGTTATTTGTCCAGTGTTAGCATATCCCAGCAAACCATGCGCGGTTTTTAATCCCGTATATTCGGCAACCGGGTCGCTTTCAGTAATAACTGAAATTGTGTTGCCCATCGAATTGCCATGAACTGTGCAGTAATATTTTAGACTATCTGGCGCATCACTTGCCACCACTATAGTAACCTTAGCTCCAGCTTGCCCAGCTGTTCCTGTTGTGGTTACACCAGTTGTATAAGATGCATCTGCGCTGGTTCTAAATGCCAACGGATGACCAGAGTTTGATGAATCCGAAAGATCAAAAACATAAGTGTTTCCACGAGAAAAACTTAAAGCAGGGGCAGATCCAGAAATGCCAGCTATTGCATATTTGTTGCCGCTATCACTTACAACGGTAACTGTATAATTAACAGTTCCAGGAGTTCTAGCTTCAGTATTAAAAGCAATCGACTTGCCGTTAATGTTCATATTTTTAGTTTTGTTCACAAGAGCATCAACCTGGACAATTCTTTTTTTCATGCCATGAAGGGAACCCGATTGCAGTGTCGGCTCGGCTGGCATTGTTTTGGCTTGAACAGAATAGTTTAATCCAACCTGATGACTTGATGTTGCTGGTGGGTCTAAGGTTACACTTCCGAAAGCAGCAACACCGTCTTGCACAGCAATCCCATTTAAATCAACAGTCGCGCCAATGGCCACATTTATCGTATTTACAAATATCGCATCATTATCGCCAGATATGCCAATGTTTATAGTAAAGCCAGTTACCGCTGTGGGCGCTCCACTTGTATTGCTTATTGCTATTGAACTAACAGTTTTAAAGCTTCCGCCTGTAGTCCAGGAGGTTGTATTTGTATCGTTAAAATTAACTATCTCAACTAAAGCAGCATCAGCCGAATTAGTTCCAGTAAAGGTTGCCCTTAAATTTAATGCAGATGGAAACCCTGTTCCTGATACGCTGTCATTTTCAACTTGAAAAACTATTTGCTCTACGCCGAAACTAACGGTTTGTGTGCTTTGGGAAATATTATCTCTAATTACGTTTACCGCTTCACCTCGCAAATGAGGCAGTTGAACATTTGTTATTGCTCCGCCGCTTACGCCACTATCTAATGTTAAACTAGAGTTAAACAGTTCTAAGTAATAAACATTTGTTGAATTTACTGTTCGCTTAACGATTGCATAAACATCTGTTAATTCTACCGCTACAGCTATAAATTCGCCATCAGTTGTGAATTTACTAGGCGCAATAACATTCTGTCCAGTAAGGATAGAATACACCGCCATAGATCCATCGCCGCCATTAACAACAAACAAACGATCAGCCTCATCTGTTGATGATGATCTTCTTACAGCAATATCAACTGGAGTATTTAACAAGTGAGATGATAGCAAAGAAATGTTTTGCACTTGATAAGAACGAGTTTCACTACCGAACTGAAAAGCATTAATGGCTTTGCCTTGCCGTTGCACAAAGATAGTTGCGCCATTTAAATCTTCGATCGGAAGGCCAGCCTTTGATCCCAACCGGGTTTGTGGCCGCACTAAAAAGTTATTTGGTGTAATTGGATTGTCATCAGATTGAACAACAATAAATTCACCGCCAGTTGAAAAGATGCGCATATCCGCACCAGACACAATATTTACAATAGCATTTAATTGGTTTGTGTTAATTGTTGTTTCGACAGCTTCATCATCAAGCCCGGTATGAGAATCAAAATTAAAGTAATCAATTACACGCGAACCCCAGACCGTGTTTGGCCTGGACTTAGAGCCACCGAAATATAAACGTCCTTCATGGAAAGTAGCGGATCTGGGCCAACCCCTAGTATTCGACCAAACATCCTCATAACCAAATTCAGCAATCCAATTACCAGCAACAACGCCGCTTGTATCAAAGAACGGAACCTCGACAACGGCATTCATTACAGTATCGCTTACATATTCAATATACTTTACACGGCCAAAAGTGTTTTCAACTTGAGCAAAGTTATCAACAGCAGACGCTGCAAACGCTGCAACTTTATAACCAGTTGAGCTATCTGGCTGTGTTGTCCAGGCAGGATACACCGTTGCGACCTTTGTTGATGCAACATAATCTGCAATATATCTTTCCTGGCCCGAGCCCGTTCCAGATGTCAGCGTTACCCACATGCCATTCGGATCATCATCAGATGTATAAGATGAACTAGATTTTAAAGTAATTGTACTTGCACCACCCGCTTGAGCCGTTCCGTTATCAGTTGTTACGCTTGACGCAGTAATAGTTATATTGCCACTTGTTGCGCTGGGGGTGATTGTAAAATTAGGTGAATGCTCATCTAACGCATAAGCATATTTAGGGGCGTTTGTAATAGGTAGGTTTTCGAGCGTCCAAGATGTGTCAGAATTGCGCACAAGGCGTTTTGTTTGTAAATCCTCATGGCAAAGAATTAAGGTGTCTACAGCTTGCGTATATTCAAGCGCATCTATCATTGCTGCCGTAATGTCAGACGCAGTAATATATCCAATAGTGCCGATGTATTGACGCACATTATTCTTAAAAACATAAATACGACCGACAACAAAAACCAATAGATAACTATCATTGACGCTGAACTCGAAGGGAATAAGTTTAAAATCAGTAAAGGTTGTGCCAAAATCAAAAAGAAATTCTAACCCATCCCGGCGGCTAATCCCGCCCTGCGGTTGCACAACGACATTTGTAGCTTCTTGCAAACTATTTTGATATTGCTGAAGATCAGTGCGACCTCGCAAAAGAGGATCAATTTCACCTACAGAAAAGTTTGATTGATACTGAGTAATCCGCATCAATACCTCACTTGAATTAAAGAAAAGTCCTCGATTATTTTAGTGGCTTGACCTCGGCCATCAATGTTCATTGCCTTACGCATTTCGCCGCCCCGACCGTTCTCACCAGGAGATCCAAACGCTTGGGCTCTAAAATAATCCGCTTTAGATCCTTGATCGGTTATTGGGATTGCCAACTCAGCAGCCGTTGCTAATTGTAATAGCTTTACAAAATATGAGGGCATTTTGTACTCAGGAACAGACGCTTGATAATCAATATAAACTGTTTCTAAGTTTGTAAATAAATCATCCCCATACACTTCCCAACCATATCGGACGGGTGATTGACTTGATGAAGAAGAGTTAAAAACAGCAAGAACCCCAGACAACATATCGCTAGGAAGTCGGTAAGAGTTTTTCCATTCATTAATAGGAGCAATATTAGTTTTTGTTAGCTGCCGTTTTTTGATACTCCATGACCAATGATAACAACTTAACATGCTATCCCTGAGAGATGGATAAAGACTGTTACAAGCAACAGAAACATCATCTGTGTCTTTAAGGGATGTAATTTTAGAAGCCCCTAAAGATATTAATGCTGCTGAACATATTGAAACGTCACTATCACCAGTTGCCATTATAATCCTCCAGGGAAATGTAAGGGGCCACCTAAGCAGCCCCCTCTTTCTTTAGATTACAGCCGTTGTGATAACGCCTGACGTATTGGTTGCTACAAGCGTTTGACCGCCATTGCTTCCGTATGTGTAGATCCAATCACCAGTAGTGATAAGAGCTTCAACTGCGTTGAAATAACCAGATCCTGCGATCGTCGCTTTAGTGTCTCCAGAAGACTTATAGCTATAAATTGCAGGAGCATTGCCGCTCTTAGAAGCGCCAACGGTTGCCCAGTTTGCTGATGCGAATGCCATTATCTAATCTCCTTATTCGGTACAGCTAATTTTAACGATGCCATCATCGTCAATGGCAACTGATCCAGCTGAGAACATCGAAGAAACGAGGAACGATGTTTTCTCTGGAATATAGTTTACCTCTGATTTCTGAGACATACTTTCAGCATAACCCATGCTATCTTTGTGCCAGGCAAAGCAAGTGCGAGTAGATGGCTTAGGAACGCCGCCTTCATCACGATCACCCATTGTGAGAATATTGAATCCCATGAATGACGATACTTCACCACGAACAAGAGCCTTGACCGTTGCGAAATCACTCGACGTAACAGATGTTTCGCCAAGCAACGCATCAAGCTGTGAGGAGTGCATCAACAGATGCCGCCCTTCAGATGGCACGTTCTTTTGGTTTAATGCCTTAGCAGCCGCACGAAGCTTTTCAATATTCATGTTCGTGCCAGCACCGCCTACTGATGTAGCAACAGTTGATGGGGCAGCGGCAGCATCAAGTGCATCAATGCAAAGCTGATCCATACGGCGAGCAATCGCCTTTGAAACAACTTGCACTAATTCAGTGCGCTCATTGAAATTAACGTGCGATTGATGGAAAATATCGCTGTATTCAGCTGCGATAAAATCTGACATCGTGGCAGTAACCTGGCTATAGGTTACGTTTAATGGAGTTACGTCAGTTTGCGGTACGCGAACCGTTGCAACACCTTTGCCGATTTTTGGAAACTTTACAGTATTCCCTTGCACACCAGTACGGGTGCGCATTGTTCCGCGAAGAATTGCTTCGCCTTGATATGCCTGTTTAACCTCTTGATCGAAGAGTGTTACAAAGGCTGCGGTGATGTTCTGCGCCATAGCAGAAGCCTCCTATTGAGTTTACAATAAAACGCTTACCGTTAGCCGATGTGTTCGGGCGGTTACTTGCACGGTAATGGCCGCGCCACCAGTGGTTTACCACATCAAGGGGCCGCGCAGCGGTTAGCCCTTAAAGCACATATACACGCAAGTAACTTTTATTGCAACAATATCTAGCTGTTCGCCGCAATCCATTGTTTTTCAATTTTTGTGCGCCATACGTCATCTGTTTGCCAACGAGGATCTGCAATAGCCTGGGCAAGATCTGCTTCGCTCATCTCAGGAGTAGCAACAACAGGAGATGTTGGTATCCCCTCATTGGTGTATCCCTGGATAAATTTTGTCATAGCATTAATCGCATCAGCACTGCTAAGGCTGTAGGCCAAAGCCTCTCGCTCATTATTTGTTAAAGACGCTTTAGTAATATGACGTTCAAGATACGCAATCTTTTCTTTTCCACGCTCACCAAGTTTATTCATTTCTTGTTGGCGATCATACTCTACAGCTTCTTGCCCGGTCTGCGAAAACTCCAAGACTTGCCCCGCAAGCTCTTCAAAAGCCTGTTGCGAAATCCCATATTTTTGAGACCAATCTTGAAACGCAGCAACGCTAGGATCTTCCAGGTCGAGACCTTTATCAACAAGATCCGAAGTTTCATAGCCATCTTTTGGCGCTTTGTGTTTACCCGCTTTAAAGGCTTTTTCAAGTTCCGCATAACTCTTTGCCAAGTTTTCAACATCAGGGCCATCATCATCCCAAAACTTTTCTGGGTAAAAATCAGGACGCTCCAAAGGTTCATCGCTTTCAGTTTCATTTTCTGCGTTCTCTTCTGGGCGTATTTGAAAGGGTTGCTCTTGCGTTTCGGTTTGCTCTTCTGGAGCAGCAAAGCTTACCAGGGGTGTTTCTTCAGACGTTTCGATTGTTTCAGCTTGTTCAGACATTATTACTCCTTCCCACCCGGCGCTCGATAAGACGAACCAACTCGGTCATGCCTGTGCGCACAAACCCATGACTTGGATCTTCTCCTGGATACCAGGATGGTTGCTCAATGGTTATCTGTCTCAGGTGATGTAACACCTTTTGACCTTCCTCAGATTTAAAGACCCGGCCATAAAGAATATCCAGGTCATCCGCCTTTGGCGGCTCGACAAACGCTTGACTTATTCCTTCCCAACCGTCTGGCGAACTCATTGCAATGCCTCTGCTACTGTTTCATCAGTTGGCATAGGCTGCTGCTGTTCCATCATAGCTTGCTGCATTTGCTGCATCATCATTTGTTGCTCTTCTGGCGTGTTCAATAGGCGTTCATCAATACCCATTTTACGCGCGATAAACGAAATGCTTTCTTGCACATTGATAATTGTTTGCCCCATTGGCCCCATAGAATTAGCGATCTGCATAAAATTAAGAAGTTGATTAACCTCTTCCATCTTAGGAGCCTCTGCCAAAGGCGATACAGACGTAACTTTAACTTCAACGCCGTTTACCTTGAGCGGCATATTAATCAAGCCCTGGCGGTCTAATACAAACAGAACTCGAGAAACTAGAGGTGTCATAATCTCAGTCATTAAGCGCCCAAACGCTGAACCAAGATTAGAAGCAAGCTCACGCTGGCGCTGGGCTATTTCTGTAGCTGATCGAGCAGACATAGTATCAGGCGGGAGCGTATCATCCATTAAGATTTTTTTAATGTTTACTCTTAAATCCTGGATAACAATTTGGCTTGTGTTGAAATCCCCGGCTTTAGGTAGGGGCGCTAAAGACGCGCCTTGCGGCCCACCATTTCTAGCAACAGGAATAATAGCTCCAGGCTGTATTTTAATGCTTTGCGGATTAAGAACGCCATCGTCAGCTGCAAGATAAACCCCCGAAATAGACAAACTCGCATTTTTTAAAACAAGTTCTAAGGTTTTATTTAAAGTTTTAATATCTGCGATTGCATCGACCAGGGGCCCACGACCGTATATTTCCCCAGCTGTTTTGCTAAACCTAGCAACAATGAAAGGGCTAGATGACATTTCACGGTGAACAATCTCCTGGCCTTTAGTTGGCCAAATAACATGATAATTATAACGACCAGTTTCTTGATCGAATATAACAGCATCAAATAAATCGAGATCTTCAGAACCACGGCGATCTATCGCCTCTTGCAGTTCAACCGTTATCTGTGCGTCTGGAAATTCTCTTTTAATTGATTCCGCTTTAATGCGCAGTTTACGATATACGTTATCAACCATACCATATGCGCCCTCTTCGATAGCCACTAAGTATTGCGGTATCGCAAGGAAACGGATCGGGGTTACTTCATCACCAGGCGTTACCATCATAACGGCTGTGCCTACACATAGATCCAGTAAAAACTCGCCCATTGCCAGATCGAAACTTGTCTGGCGTAGCTGGTCAAACATAATATCTACATAAGCATCTAGTATTTGTTGGGCTCTTGCCTGGTCTTGTTCGGGTACAGCAGAGCCGGGCTCTAGCCTACACCAGTTCCTATTTGCGGGAAACAATCCAGATTGAAGACGGTTAGCGAAACGCTTAGTGGAAGACATGGCGGTGCTATCAAACACACGCTGCATTTTTCCCTTACCTGGCGTTTTGCCTTCATAATATCCATTGTATAAATTTCTTTGCGGCAGAGCAAATTCATAACAATCTTCATAGATTGTACGCCATTCGTCTTTTCGAGCCTGGGCTTTTGCTTCGCGCTCGATAACTTCTTTAGTTGATAGCTTAGGCATTTTTATTCCTTTTGCTTATAGACGCCGCTTTCTTTTTAGCGTCAGCGGTAGATGAAGCACCCCAGGCGCGAAGCGATAATAACTTGCGCGTTGGACGCCCTTTGCTATCACGATCCGGCCCAGGGTTCCCCGCCATTCGAGCGAGGAAGGACGCCCTGCGGGGGTTATCGCCAGATCGAACAGGGCGCTTTAAATTAGCTCCTGTCTTGCGCTTAAAGTAAGCGCGACCGGCAGCGTTCAGTCCACCTTTAGGATTTTGATGCACTTTTTTTACCACGGCACTTCCTATCCAGTATTAAACAACAAACGGCGGCGGCGAGCATATTTTTCACCCATTTTCTTTTCAAACGCCTTACGTTTTTTTTGTCCTTCGGCCCGTTCTTTTGCTAATTTTGCAGCCTTTTTTTGTTCAAAAAGAGTTTGTGCAGATGGGCCTGATGGCCTTCTATCATCTTTACTTTCTCTTTTATTTTTTTCACTTTCTTTATTTTTCTTCATGGTGATTGCAGTGCGAGCTTTATAGCTGGGAGTTTGCTTCTCTAGCCCTAAACCCATACGGATATCAGATCCAAACTGTTCAAGTCCTGATTTTTTTGGCTTTGATGATCCACGATCATAAAAACTTTTCACCACGTTAAGATCCTCCACCTAACTTTCTAGTCTTTGGAGTGCCTGGGCCTTCTTGCCTAACGGGAGAAAACAATAATCTCATTCCGCCGCGACGAAGCAACCGCCTTCTGTTTTGCGCACCTTGCATTTCTGTACGCTCTTGGCTGGTTGCGCGTTCATCAGCCCTTTCTTGAGCCTCTTCCGCCTTTAATTGTGATTCTGTTTGTTGCGGCGTTGGACTTCTGCTTGGCCCCGAAAATATTCCACCCATCAATCAAACCTCGCCATTGAATAATAGTCAGCCCCCTCTGGGCCAAACTTTCTTAATTTGCACTCTACCTCAAACTGTAATGCCTTAGCAAACCTAAATGCGCGGTCATTATCCACTTTTACGAAAATTTGCATACGTCTGATATCTTTATCAGACATCACATCGCGCAAAAGAGCCCTCGCACCTATCAAAGTTGATCTAACATGCTTTTCTAATCCTTCACCTGGAACAAACCAAGCCTCAACCACGCCGGGCCAAACATCCCTTACTCCAAAGATTGCAATAACTTTGCCACGACCGATAGCAGCCCACGACCAGCCCATAACAGAATAATCCCAAACATAATCCCTATAATCAGGAATGTGCTTTGCATATTCCTTTTCATGCGGCCCAAACTTTATGCTGAAGACATGATTAATCGTAAGCGGAACAATCTGTTCATCGGTGCGGATTTGAAAGTTTGGAAGCTGTATTAAGCCCATCAGAACACATTAAATTCTGTTTCAGCTGAATAACTTTGTGCTGCGAATGATTGGCCATAGGATCCCCGGCGCAACCTTCTTTGCTCGCCGCCGCCAAGCATAAGATACCCAAACGCATCCCCACAGTGCGAGTGATCGTTCTTTACCGGGCTATCCTTAAATCTTTCTTGCCCAGCGCCCAGGGATTGACGCTTGAAAAAATACCCACCGCTAAGAGATTTGCGCAATCGCAAGCATTTCTTATCAACCATCAGGCCAGGTTTACCACTAACCAACCTGGACATAGGACTAGCCCCAGCCTCTCGACGCACCTGGAAGGCATTGCTTTCTGTCGGCTGCGCCTTGAACCCAAGCGATCGAAGGTGATCGAAGGCTGTAACCTCATAGATTTCATCCCGCTTATTACCAGCTGGATCCCCCCAGATTAGGATTTCATGCTTAGAATATCGCTCTGCAATGCGGCCAATCATTTCCTGGCCAAATCTCTCTAGGCCCATATCAAACGTAACTAGCTCATCAAAAATACGCCAGGAACCCCCCTGCGTTCTCTGCCCAAAAATAGCCGCCGGGGTCAAACCAAAGTCCACCCCGATCTGAACCGGGTAATATGGATCAACCTCAACATCACCACTCATCAACTCATCGTCATACTCGGGCCAAACAGGTCTGCCTTCCTGGACAAACGTGTACATCCCCTGCGCATAGCACCTAATCCAATCCGCATTCTTACCGCCAAGCAGCTGCTGATAGTAACCAGGCGGCAAATTATTGCTGTTCTCTGCATCTTCATTAACCTTCCACCACTTACCACCAGAGAAAATAAACCCCTGGGCCTCGGGGTTTTCTGGGATCTCACCAGTTTTTGCCTGGAGAACGCCGCCAGGCTGGCGCATAAACGTCCAGGGAAACTTGCCGCCTATCGAGTTTTTCTCAGCAAGGTCATGCCACCAGTGATCGTTATCGGGCGGGTTAGTATCCATCCAAATGCCGTACCAAGTCGGAGAACCATCCGCCTTAGTAGGATAACGGCCCACCCGGTGCGTCAGCCCATCAATCACCGCTTTAGGCAACTCACGCGCCTCGTTTACCCACGCCCCGGTCAACTCAAGAGATAATAACTTCCTTACATCCTGGGGTGAAGAAAGGGCCATGAAGATAACTTCACAATCAATGCCAGGTATATCTTCCCTGGTCGGGATTTTAATATGATGCGATATAGGCGGTTGCCAGCGCATCCCACCCCAAACATCTTCTGGAAACAATTCTTGCCAGGTCTTAATCGTTGTTGTTCTTAGCTCCGGGTAAGTGTTCCTAACAATCACAAACCGGGAATATCTAATCCCATCCCTCGGGCTAGGCCGCTGCCTCACAGCCCGTAACATGATCTCAGCCGCGCAACCGTAAGATTTCCCAGAACCCACCGGCCCCATTAATCCACGAACAAAACTATCATCGTGCAAAAACTTCCAAACAGTAGGGCTGTTCTCAAAATTTAAATCAAGACTTGGTATCTCGCTCATCTTCTAAATTGCCTTTGTTTTTTTTGTAATAGGCATCCGCATATTTGCGAAACAATGAAGCATTTATAGTTTCGCCATTACCAGAATCCTCGAGATCTTTAATCCGATCTTCTAGCTGAGAAATGGAAACCTCAAGTCTTGCTATCCTGTGCATCAACTACCTCCGCCTCAATAGTCGGCCCCTTCATGTTAATCCCAACAATCGAAGGCTTATCACTTTCCTTCTCAGCACTCTCCAAGAAACCCGCAGCCTTAGCTAAAATCCGCAACACAGAAACCTTGTCGTGCATCTCAATCGCAACACGGCCATCAGGCATAGGCGTGATCTTCTTAATCGCCCGTAAAGCGTAATCAGGAATATCCTTCTCCGCCTTCAACGTACCATCCAAATTCATAATCTCTGTGATCGAGGTAGTGCCCAGAGCTATTAACTCCTGGGCAACCGCCTCCTTGTGCTGCTCCAAAGTCTCGCTGGTGCGTATCCGCCGCTGGGCTAAACGAACACCACCAAAACGACCTATCGGAGTTTGCCGGGTTCTAGCCATTAAAATGGTATCTCATCATCTGGCCCCTGGTTAAAACTATTCCGCGATAACTCTTGAGAACCGCCAGAGCTACCGCCCTTCTTACCATCGTCCTCAAACAAACTTAACCAAACCTCACCATCAGAATTAGGTAATGGCAAACTCTCTAGCTTAACACTGATCCCCTTGCTGCTACTGAACGCAACACCATGACGCTGCCAATAGGTCTTGTCAGGCTGATCCTTGCGCTTACGACCCTGGACAACACTATACATCTTTTTCATATCTCAATCCTTCCTATTTGAGTAATAAAGGTATCGCATACCGTTGCGAAAAAAACCAGAAAATATTTATGTGGGGGTATGCACAGATACGCGCGGGGGGCGGGGGGGAAGGGGTGGCTGCTGGCGCGATCGATTTTGCGGATGATGCGGGTAAACTGCAATCTAAAACGTTTACATCGCATAATGTATATTATGTTAAATTTATTATTGAGCGTTATCAACGCCTTAACCTTTTTGCTATACCTATGATTGTATTGTTGACCTGTTCATTGCCAGATTTGCCCAGGCTTTTGCTCACCGGGATCTGAAAGTAGCCGATTCCCCTGGCCATATCACGGTGTTTTGATCGGCAATACTCAACGTGCTGCTTCAGTATCTTGCCCCATTCCTCCTGCTTCAGCCCGTCCTTGATCCATTTAATCATAGTTTCATTGTCTCGATCATTGATAACTCTCGGAGTACCGTAAGCTTCAGCTACTCTTAAAAACATAACACAATTATTTCTAGCTTCTTCTATTATACTACTATTACTATCTGTTATATGGTCTGGTATGTGTAACCTCTGGGCGTTACATGTGGTGTAACCTCCAGGTGTTACATGTTCGTCCTTAGATGTGTAACCTCCAGGTGTTACACCTTTCTGATCCTGTTCGGTGTTATTTTCAGTCTTTGAGGTTGTAAGTTCTAGTTCTCTTTCCCGTTCTGCGAGTGAGATTTGCTCAGCTGCGTTTAGGTTTGCTCTGGCTTGATCTTCGTCTGTAACGTCATCGTAGATTACTTTCCAGGTGCGTGTGGTTTGTCCTTTGTATTGAGGTCTGCCGTAGGTGATGTATCCCATCTCTTTGAGTCTCTTCAGCTGTCTGTTGATGGCTGGTCTTGATACGCCGAGATCTTTGGCGAGCCTGGCATTGCTGACGAATGTTCTGCCTATTTCATCGCAGTAAGAGCAGAGCAGCGCCAGGACTGTGAACGCGCTGGTTCCGTGTAGCTCTTTATCCATCACTGCCTTGAAGGGAATGATGCTAAACTTTCTCAGGTCTTTGCTTCGGATGGTGGGTGGCCGCATTAATCCCAATCCACTTCTATTAAAATCATGGGTTCGCCATACCGCTTGGAAACCTTTAGCTCGTACACCTGTTTATCATCTTCAAAGCAAACGCCATTTAAGGCGTCCAGAGCGATCTTTGCCACGTTATCGATATCAGGTAGCCCAGGATAGACTTCCCCTGCTGTAGCAGCCGCTTTGCGCTTCTTAGACCATGATTTAGGTATCTGGAACTGTGCCAGGATAGCGACCCGGCAAGGTTGGGTGATTGGATCCATAGATCGGAGCATCATCCAGTTGGATGCTTGTGCTGCAAGCTTGTGCTCGTAGCGCCTGGTTTTTTCCGGGGTGTAGGTGTGTCCTGTCCTGGTAAACCTGGGGCGTCCTTTGCCGATCGGCTGGCCGTTTAGATAGACTGAGATCTTACTCATGGTTTCTTAGCCATTCTTCCAGGTTTACCTGGCCCCCAGGTTCACGATCTAGCACCTGCAAAATAATCTTAGAATTGATGTCTGGAATGTGCAGATTTATAAGATCGGCTAAGACCCTCGCTGCTGTTTCATCCCGGTTATCAGCATAATCTTGCAGCCGTTGCTTAGTTTCGGCCGGTAAACGGCAATGAAATTTCACTAGGTTTTCATGTACTTGGCGTTTTTTTGGCATCTTTTTTCCTTTTTATGCACATTTTTTTACAGATATCTCTTGACCGTAATAACGATATCTCTATATTACAAGTTGTGATTTGTTTTTTACAGGAGGAAGATTGATGGAATTTGCATTGCCTAAAGACGCGTTTCGGGGTGGCCACTGCGGCGTTCAAGCCGTTGCGGTTGCTGCTGGCAAGAGCTTAGAAGAATGCTTCAATTTGTTTCGGAAGCACTGCAATCGGGTTAAACGGAAGCGGCGGTGGTCTGGTGGTACTCACTACATGGAGCGGAAAAAGGTTATGAATGCAATCGGTGTTGAGTTCTTGGTTTTGCCCAACGGATTAACCGAGGGCATGACCATGCAGCGGTTCATTAAAAACTTTGCCAACCCCAATCATGTTTACATGGTTACTACTACCGGGCACGTTCAGTTGATCCGGGGCAATCAAGTTTTAGACCAGGGCGGCATCAAAGACATTGCCGATCACTGGGGCAAGCGGAAGCGGATCAGCAAACCTGTGATGCGGATCATTGCAGCGGAGGTTGCTGAGGCCTTCGACATCGCCGAGGCACAGACTTTCGGCTTACCTTTGTTTGATAATCAAGGAGGAAACTAATGCAATTAGAAGAAGCAAAAAAACATTTCTTTAACGAGGACGCGACTGCCTTGTCGATGGCAAGCGAGGCCGACATGGAGCGGTTGGGCAAATGGTTAGAGAAAAACGATTACGATAGTTCTTTTGCCTGGCAGTTGCACGACATGGGCGGTGAAGAGATGCGGTGCTTGATGGCCGCAGCCAAACAAGAATTTGCAGAATTTTTATAGGAGAAAATAACATGGCTAAATCAATTCAAGCACAAGCAGCGGCACAGATCCGGGCGAAGATGAAAGAGGCGGGCTTCAAGGCCAAGGTTAGCAGCTTCGAGGCTTCTATGTGTAACGGTGTTCGGGTTTACTGCAAAGAGGCTGACATGCCCCAGGCCGAGCGGATCAAAGAGATCTGTATGCCCTACCAATACGGCCACTTCAACGGCATGGAAGATATCTATGAGTACAGCAACATGAGCGATCACATTCCCCAGGTTAAGTTCGTTAGCATTAGCTGGCACAGTTGATCTTGTTCAGCGCCCTACGGGGCGCATTGCTGGTTCAACAGAAGGGAGATCTAATGAAACTTTATTGTCGGTCAGGTGGCGAAACGAATGTTAAGGTTGTTCGGGAAACTGCCAAGGCTATCCTGGTCAAAGGTAATTGCAGCCAGGCCTGGTTTCCAAAGGCTGCAATAAATGAAAACGGAGAGGTTGCCGATTGGTTTATCGGATCTCTCGTGCATAACTTTTTATGGCAAGCACCATACAAGGAAGGAAATGATAAAAATGTTTAAAGGTTCTACAATCATCAAAGCACCATCCGGGCGGTTTATCTTTGTTGGCCGCGTTCACGAAAGCCTTTGCAAAAAAAGCTTTGAAACAATCGCAGACGCAAAGGTTGCTGCTATTGATTGCATGATGGAGATCGGAGAAACTTTTCCGGTTGCGGTGTCAGCAAATGAATAGCCTGGATAAACTTCGCGCCATGCTGCGCGACATGGAAGATAGCTTGGGCGTCTGGGGTGATATCCTGGGAGCCCTGTCTTTGTTTGGCATTCTGGTTGTCGGTTTGTTTTTCGCCGGTGTTTACCAATGAAATACATTTACGATGCCAACGATTTTTGCAGATCGTGCAAAGGCAAGGGATATTTCAACGATAAAGATCCGCGCACTGGCATCACAACCAGCGACGATTGCTTGCACTGCAACGGCACTGGTTACAAAGCAGTTGTAATCTTAGAGGAGGAGGAAAAAAATGCTCGGAAGCATTAGAAATATGTTGGCTAAAATTAACATAAAAAAAATGCACCACCGCAATGGCCCAGATACTGAGCGAGCGGCAGCGCACAAGGTTGCCCGGAAAATTTCCGGCAGGAGAAAACAGGCGTTACAATCTCTTTACTGGCTTCAGAAACCAGCAAATGGTGAGGAAATTAGCCATCGTGCCGGGCTTAGTGTGTTAAGTATTAGGCCCAGGTTGACTGAATTGCAAGAAATGCTTTTGATTGAGGATACACAAATCAGAAGGAAAAACAGATTCGGAAACTTAGAAATCGTTTGGTCACTTACAGAGGAAGGAAAGAAAATTGCAAATCAACTATGAAGAAATCCGCCGCATGGCCGACACCATCCGCGAGATCTGCGGGGATGATGAAGATACATACCTGGATACTCTCGACGGTGAAACCGATGCTATGGATATTATGAGCAAGTTAATCCAACAGCGTATGTATGCAAAAGCTTTTCAACAGGCTTCTAAAGAAATGGCTGCACAGTACACTGAACGCGCTCGACGCATGGCAGCTAAGGAAGATGCAGTAACGCAAGTCATGGGTCATCTCCTGGACGCTATAGGCACAAAAAAGTTGCAGCATCCCCTGGCAACGATCAGCCGCACGAAACCTCGATGGTCTGTGAAGATTGTAGATGAGGCCGCAGTTCCTAAGCAGCTGGTTACAACACTGGTCAAGCCAGACCTGGCAACAATTAAAAAGCAACTCGATCAGGGTGAGTTTGTTCCTGGCGTTGAGGTTGTACCCGGAAACCCTGGCGTAACAATGAGGGTAAAATGATACAAAAAACCTGGCTGGTTTTGCTGGCATTTACCTCACCAGATGAATGCGCAGATTTTATAGAAAAATATCAGGCTAACCTTTTGGGGCCAATGCAATGCGTCATTCAATACGATGAAACCCCAATCCCGAATATCAAACCACCGATTAGACCAAAGGAAGGTAATCAATGAAACACAACGTACCCGAAAATGTAGGCAAGGTTCTGAAAGATATTGGCATGACATCCCGGCAAGCTGGCTGGGATTGCCACGGAACTTATGTTCTTTTGCATAAAGCCCTGGAGAAAGTTGCAGCGCACCAGGGAATTACTTTCGATCCGCCCGAAATAATCCAATGCGACATGGAAAAGAAGCTTGCATCGATCATGGTGGTTGGACGCCTGGGCGATAAAACAGAATGGTCAATCGGTGAGGCCGCGCCATACAATAATAAGAACAGCTACCCGTTTGCGATGGCTGAGAAACGCGCAAAAGATCGCGTCATTCTGAAGCTAGTGGGCTTGCATGGTGATGTTTATTCTGAGGAAGAGGCCGATGCATTTAAGGAAGCTAAGCCGCCGAGCATTAATATGAGCGTTGCGCCCCTGGAACCCGAGCCCGAGCCCGAGATGCCGGCGGAAAGCCTTGAGCAATCGCTTCCCTGGCAAACCATGCTGCACAATAAATCACCGTTCAAAGATCCTGTGCCTGGGCAAGATGAGTTTAAAACTCTGTTCTGTCAGCTGATAGCCAAATATCAAAAGCCAACCGTAAAACAGAATGGTTCCCTGGCAACCCCGGCAGAACGCAAAGAACGCCTGGATAGTTTACTCGAGGCGAACAAAGTAAACACTGACAGATTGTCAGAAAAAAACTTTAAGGAAATCACGAAGGCATATCAAAAGAGTGTTGAGTTACTAGACCGCGAAGCAAAGGAAGGTGGCAAAGATGTTAGATAAAGAGTGGCAAGATCTGTTAGCTAAACAATTCCAGGAACGTAAAGCATTCCTAACACGCCATGCGAAAAAAGGTTTTTCAAGATCTGAGGGAGCGCGGAAACTTGGCACAAGCGCGTCACAGCTGACCTTTCTTATTAAAAAGCATGGAGTGGATTGGCCCAAAGCAAAGAACTGGCTGGGTGGCCCGAAGGGTTATGGCAAAGAGCATTACGAACACCTTGCAGAAAACGGCTACACTAAAAGTGAAGCGGCTAACGAACTAGGTGTTTCTTTTAATATGATTACTAAGGCCCAAAAGGCTTACGATTTAAATTTTGTTGATGGTCGAGTAAGGCCAGCGTTTGGTCGTGGGGCCAGCAAAAACTGGGTGGAAATAACTTAGCCTGGATCGTGAGGCCAGCCTAACTTAACGAACAACCACAGTTCGTGAACCTCTGGAGAAGATGTTTAAAGACTGACCCCAGAAACAATAAACCAGAAGAGCAAAGAGGCTGCAAGCGGTTAAGCTTTCTTCTTTGCCTTCATTTTTTTCATTGCTGCCTTTTTTAATTTTGGATCTTTCTTGTCTGCCTTCGATGGCCGACCGACCTTTGACCCGTATGTACCTTTTCCGTATGGCATTATATCACCTCATTTTTTTCTTAGCACTATCACGCAATGCTTTTGCAGTAGGCGCACCAGGTTGACCAGGCTTGCGCATTTTTTCTTTAGAACCTTCTTTTATTCTTCGGCGTTTAGCATGAATATTATCCCACAATCCACGTTTTTTACTCATCGAGCCACTCCTTTACATTAAACCCTGGTCCTTTACATTAAACCCTGGGCAAGCCTTGCTTGCATAATCATTGTGGCCAGTAACCTTAACAATACCAGGAAATTCTTTTTTGTATTTTGCAATGAGATTGCGCAAGGCGTCAGCTTGTTCTGACGTAAAGTTATCTGAGAACGCATCATCCGCTGTAGAACCACGCCCACCGACCAGGCTTACACCAATCGTGCCTTTATTTTTACCTCGGCAATGTGCGCCAGTTCTGTTGATTGGCCGCGCGTATCCTATCTCACCATTGCGGTGACAAACGGCATGGTATCCACAGTCCGACCAGCCCCGTTCTTCAACGTGCCAGCGCGTAATCTCTTTAACGACATCCTCAACAGGATTGTTTGCCATCCACTTGGAGTTAGTCGCAGTGCAGTGAATAATGATCTCTGTGATCTCTCTCATTTCGTTAGCCCCTTTTGTTTTTCATATGTCCTCAGACCACCAATTCCCAACATGCCGCCAAGCACCGTGAGCAGTGTTCCCATATCAAACTCAGGCAGCGCCGGGATGTCTGTGCCTGTTAGTGCAACGACAAAAAGGGTAACAGGCTGACCAACAAAATGCCAACCAAAAGCAACCCCACAGACCCAACCAATGAAAGGACGCCAGCCACCCTTAAAAGTGCTTCCACTTGCAGCCTCCGCTGCGTTGACTTGTATCTGAGCGAGGGCCAAATCTTGCGCGTGTCGTTCCGACATCGTGGCAATTTCGTGCGCGAGCTTTGCTTTCTCGTCAGCATCTGGAATAAACTTGTCTAAAAGACCAGTTACTGGAGCTATTAACTTATCAATCATTTCTCAGATCCAACCCATACTGCAAAAGCACCTGTTAGAGCGCCTGTGACCGTTGCTGTGAGCGCGGTAGCCTGTGTGCTGACCACATCCTGGGGCAGCGACATAAACCATTCTATGACACGAATATACATAACCGTCATTACTAGCATCATAACACGCGGCATTATCTTCCATGCCAATATCTTATCCATAGCTTTTGTCATTTCATTCCCTTCAAAAATTCAGTTAAGAAATACAAAACAGCAAAACCGCCAATACTTAATGAAGCAATTACACCCCAAGAAATATATTTAATTGTAGCAGCTATTTGCTTCTGCCTTTGCTCAGCTTCCTTCTTTCGCTGAACGCGCATCTTCGCCTCGAAAGCTAAGAAAGAATCCCAAGTGCCGGGCTTGCCATACAAACGGCAGATAGATTCTAATTCTTTTCGTTGCTCTTGTATCTGCTGCAAAGCAATGAACTCATCAAAGTCATCAGCAGACTTGCCCATAACCTTAGAAAACAAACCGTCTTTCTTACGATTGCCTCTTGCCCTTAGATCTTCTTCTGCGCCAACAAGATTTTTAAGAGGTGAGAGAAAATCACTAACCTCCTTGCCATTAGACACAAACTTTTTGATTGTAGAATAAGCTGCATTAGCTGCGGCTAACTCAGCTAACATGACTTAGCTCATCATGTTCATTCGCAAAAGCAAAGCAATAATGAATGCACTTGTTGCAATCATAATAGCCTCAAGCCGCTTTACACGATTAAACAAATCTTTGAATTGGATATCCATCTCAGTCTTCATAGCTATTAACTGTTTCTCAACAGCATCAATTCTATTATGTGCAGAGGCAACAGTTTGTTTTGTCATGCTATATCGTCCACAATTTCAACGTCTATATATCTATTATTGGGATATGTTTGTATGCCACCACCAGAAAAGGTTACTTGGAACTCAGCTTCATAGCTTCCAACGGTATCAGTATTAGGTGCAGACCAGGTATATTGAACAGCCCCGGTTGTTGCTCCAGTTACAGTAGCGGATGCGTCTACTTTAGTTGAAGATTCACCATACTTTCTCATCTTAAACACAACAGTAGAGCCAGTTAAGTCTGGGGCGCTGCCATCACTATTAACTAGAGTGGCTGATAAGATGGGCCTGGTATCATTTTGCTTTATGTAAAATGTCATAACCTCATTCCTTTTTTCTTGAATACAATAGTTTAAGCAACATTTGCAAATACTATATCATCGTGAATTATAACTTCATTGAACTCTGTATCAATTAAAGCGTCAGAGATAGAGCCATCTATTATTGCTTCAGCAGGGAAATCTCTATCGGGATCCGCAACAATAGCCTTAATATAAACTAGAGAAGAACCCTGTCCTGTTAAGGCAAAGTTTCCGACATCCGCAACAATGGACTTGCCGTTTATAAAGACAACGTTTTGCCCAGTCAGGGCAAACGAACCATGATCTGCTGTAAAGTTATAGTTTCTAGCTTGAGCTAAGCCAGCATCTTGACTAGTTAAGGTAAACGACCCCGCGCCAAAGCTTTCAGTAATAGATTTTTTAAGAGATACGTTTTGGCCGTTTGACGCAAACGAACCAACGTCAGCAATAAGCTTTGCGCCCGCATCAAATATAACATCTTGCCCTGACAAGGTAAACGAACCAGTGCCAGCCAATAGTTTTACAGCTTTGTTTAAACCAACAGTTTGCCCCGACAGGCTAAACGCGCCTGTCTCAAAGATCTCTCCAATAAATACGCCAGCATCTTGGCCCGTCAGGGTAAACGCCCCGACATCAGCAGTCATTTTTATTGTGCGATTTATCGTAACAGCTTGGCCTGTTAATCCAAACGATCCCGCGCCAGCCTCAAGCAATCTAGTAACAGCAATGCTTACATCTTGACCGCTTGTTGTAAACGTACCAGCACCAGCAGCAATCAACGCACCAGCAGCCAAGCTTGCATTCTGACCAGTGAGCGTAAACGATCCTGTGCCGCCACTTACATTAAGCTGTTTGTTAAAATCTACCGATTGCCCAGATAAACTAAACGATCCCGTGCTTGCTGTAAGCTGCTTACCCGCTGCAATACTTGCCGCTTGACCTGTCAGCGCAAAAGACCCTGCGCCCAAATCAACAGACATTGTTTTTGTTATCTGTGCAGCTTGCCCAGTAACCGCAAAGCTTCCAACTTGAGCAATAAGTTTGTTGCCAAAGTTTGGATCAAGCACAGCAGCTTGTCCAGACAAGGTAAAGCTGCCAGCATCTGCTGAGATACGGACAGCCTTATTTAAATTAATGCCTTGACCAGTGAGCGCAAAGCTCCCCGTTCCAAATGCCTCTCCAATTCCAAAGTCTACCGCGCTACCAGTAAGGGCAAACGATCCAGTTGCCGCTGCAAACAAGTAAGCATTTTCAAAGTTGGCAGTCTGGCCCGTAAGCGCAAACGAACCTGTGCCACCAGAAATATTCACAGCCTTGTCTAAATCTACAGCTTGTCCCGTGAGGGTGAATGAACCTGTGCCTCCAGAAACATTAAGGGCTTTTACCATACCCGCTGTTTGGCCTGTTAATGTAAACGACCCTGTGCCGCCTGAAAAAACAAAAGCATTTCCAAAGGCCGCATCTTGCCCAGTAAGCGTAAAGCTGCCTGTTCCACCGCTTACATTCAAAGCCTTAGCGAAGTCAGCGGTTTGCCCTGTTGCAGTAAAAGACCCCGCATCACCCGCTAAATTTAAAGCCTTATTAAGCCCAACAGTTTGACCCGTAAGCGTAAAGCTGCCCGCCGCGCCTGCAACTTTTAACGCTTTAACAAAGCCAGCAGTCTGCCCTGTAAGAGTGAAAGACCCAACAGCAGCAGCAAGATTACGACCTACGTTTAGATTAGAAGTCTGCCCTGTGAGCGTAAAGCTCCCAGCATCTGCCGTTAAGTTATATGCAACAGATGCAACTCCCCCACTATCCGCAAGAGCAGTAGAAGCTAATGGAGAAAAGCCTAACATCTATTACTCCGGTTTAGTGGGCCAAGTCACATTGTCTGGAAAGCCAGATTGCTGTGGAACATTAAGCAAATCTGTTCTATATTGCGTCCACGCTGCGCGTTGTGCATCTGTAAGATCATTCCAACGCAAAGCATTAGATACCATTGGGTCTACTTCTTTGACCAATATTCTATCTCTTCCTTCTCGCTCACCTTTTTTTCTTTCTTCCAACCCCTTAGAG
>VMHT01063063.1_pt1 | contig 31276 bp, 30 predicted proteins | sample 4693611 | NCBI WGS metagenome assembly VMHT01 (sample SAMN12280063, study PRJNA550983) | marine metagenome | isolation source: seawater sampled from same location over 5 years 0.02-0.2 micron viral filtrate | place: USA: collected off the coast of southern California halfway between the port... ... | reverse complement strand
GTTCATTTATCAGACCTCTCTTGGAATCAATCTGAAGAAGAGGCAGTTAAATCTTTTGCTAAAGGACAGGAATTAGAAGCTGTAATTCTTGGAATTGATCCTCATAAAGAGAGGATATCTTTAGGAATCAAGCAACTTTCTGAGGATGTTTTTGATTCATTTGCTAAAAATAATCCAAAAGGGACAGAATTAACTGGTCCAGTAAGCTCAATCGGAGAAGACCTAATTTTTATCAGCTTAGCTGAAGATATCATTGGAAAAATTAAGAACAAAGAATTCAAAGATAATCTTCCATCTGAAGGCGATAGTATTACCTCTCTTGTAACATCCATAGATAGAAAAAATAGACAAGTAAACTTATCTATCTTTGCATTAGAAAAATCTCAAGAAAAAGAGCTCATCAAAGAAAACATATCAAAAAATAAACAAATTGAATCAGAAACCAAAACTTCAATTGGCGATCTTATCCAAGAAGAATTAAGTGATTCTTCAAAGGATTAAATGAAGAAGTCGGACTTCGTTAGCAAATTATCTAAAAACCTTCCAGTTTACAATGAAATAGATATTTCTCTTTCAGCTGACTTAATTCAAAAACTTATACTTGATTCGCTAAAAAATAGAAAGAGAATTGAAATTAGAGGTTTTGGATCATTTTGCATCAGAGATAGGAAATCAATCAGAGCCAGAAATCCTAAATCAGGGGAAAGTATAGAACTTCCAAAAAGATCAATTCCATATTTTCGTGCTTCTAAAATTCTAAAGCAAAGAATAAATTAGACATATGGAATACTGGTCTAAAACTAATAGTAAAGGATTTAAAATCTTAAAAAAAATAGTCTCTGATGATGATCTTTCAACTATAAGAAATAACTTAGATAATTTTTTTAAAAAAATTCCAACCCAAAGAATGTTAAATGTTGAAGATTCAATTGAGGGAGTGGGTTTGATTGAAAATTTACAATTAAATAAGACTCTTTTAGTTTCATTATCAAATCTTTTTCCAAATGAAAATTGGAAGTTCGTGAATGATTTTCAAGTTTTAAAAAATATAGCATCACTCAGTAAAGGTGGGTGGCATGCGGACTGTAACAGTCAATACTCACTACCTAACCAAAATAAAAATATGAGTTTAAAACATTATAAATTCTTGAAAATAGGATTTTATTTTCAAGGAGATGAATGTAAGTTTGGTTCATCAATTGAGGTCATTCCTTATAGTTATATCTTACCTAAATGGGGATATAAGATTCTCACTTTTCTTTTAAATAAAACAATTTTTGGAGAAAGCTTAGCTAAATTAATCTCAATCAACTTAGATGAATCAATAGAGCCAGGCGATTGCGTATTATTTGATTGTAGGTTAATACATCGCTCTTCTCCTGTTAAAGAAAGTTTAGTGAATCTCAGTAGTTATGATAAAAACGAGGGTGCCTTTAAGGTTCACATTCCGGGTGAAAATAAATATGCTTTTTATTTTGAGGCTGGAGATCCAGATTCTTGCATGCAATTCTTAAGATCTAATAAAATTAGAGTCAAAGATGATGCCGAGGGTTTTTTTAGAGAATACCTTACCAAGTCAAAGCATTATTTTTTTAATATTTTTTCTAAAAAGTATAAGGAAGAGTTATTTAATAAAATAGCCTATTTAGAGGATAAAGATTTAAAAGATATTTTTTTGCTTAAAAAGTAATGAAACTTATTTTATTGCTTCTACAATTAGAGAATACTCCCTTCTATGGAATCTTTCTAAAGATAAATCGAAATTATAAAAAGATTGATTAGTCTTGCATCTTAAAACTTTGCTAAAACCAGCATCTAACAAGCATCTTTGAAGCTTCTCAAAATACCAAAAATTAATATGACCATGAGAAAGAAGTTCTTCTTTTGTTTGAAGAGATATAGCCCAATTACAAAACTCATCAATGGAAAGATTATTAAGCTTGTCATCAAATATTTCTTTAGAGCATATTACCGGTATATGCATTTGATCAACATAGCAAGAAATCAGACCTAGCGCTGCAATATGTAATTCACCATAAATGTTATTCATATTTTTTTTATGAACTAGGTTTTTAAAGTTTTCAGTCTGAATCTTTTTTAAATAATTATGATTCTTTTTAAGCTTGTAATCTTTAATAATTTTTTCAACATCAGGAGTTTCTAATCTTAAAACAGAATTCTTTTGCATATTGATTGATATTTCTTTGAAAAGATAATTTATTGCCTTATCAGATAAATGCTCTATGCAATGAGAGGAATAGATATTTCTTAAGTTATTATTGAACTTATAATTTATATTTTCGAAATCAATATTTAAGTCTGAGTCTTTTATATCTACTAAAGTCCAATGTGGAGATGGACAATATTCTTTAGACTCTCCAATAGCTAAAAAATCTGGACTAGGTTTTTTAATTAATCTGTAAGTATGAAAATATACATATTTAAGGAGTGATTTGATATATCTGGCAAGTGTAATAAATTTCTCGGGTAAAAAATTTTTTGATTTTTCAGAAAAATTCATTTTAATAATATCTAAGCTATTTCAAGGACTATAATACACTTATGAAATATATTTTATTGTTAGTCTTTGTGTCCTTAACAGGATATCTGTTTTTATTTTCTTCTTTAAATAGTAACTTAGTAATATTAGATTTATATTTCTTTAAAATACAAAATATTTCAATTGGTTTTTCATTGATTGGTTCATTGATGCTAGGAGCTTTAATTTCATTTTTATTACAAATACCTTTAATTTTTAAAAAAAATAAAAAAACTCTAAATGAAGATAAATCCTAAACAAATAATAGTTGCTCTTGATTTTGATACCCTAAAAGAAGTGAAGGAAATAATTTCATTTCTTGATCCAAATAAATTCAGAGTCAAGGTTGGTAAGCAATTATTTATTTCACTAGGTCCTTCTATTATAGATTTTCTTCATGACGAAGGTTTTGATATTTTTTTGGATCTAAAACTTCATGACATTCCGAATACTGTTTCTAAAGCTTTAAATAATATATTTAATAAAAATATTTGGATGACGAATATTCATCTTTTAGGGGGAAAAAAAATGTCTCTAGCCTCTGTCAAGAAAAAGGATAAAAGTGAATCACTTCTAGTCGGGGTTACGATCTTAACAAGCCTCGATGATTCCTTCTTAAAAGAGATTGGGATAAAAATGACCCTAGAAGAGTTGATCTTAAAATTGGCCCACAATTCTCAAAAATACGGCTTGGATGGTGTTGTTTGCGCAGTTAAAGATGTTAAAAATATAAAGAAAAAATTTAAGAATCTTTTAACCATTACTCCTGGTATTAGAATGAAAGTGGATGCAAATGATCAAGCGAGGAGTTCTTCTCTTAAGAGCGCGGTTGAAGTGAAGTCAGATTTTATGGTGATGGGAAGAGAAATAACGCAAGCTAAAGATAAGGCTGCTGTGATTGCAGAGCTTGAATCGTATATAATTATTCAATGAAAGATAATTGGCAGATTGTAAAAAAAGACGATAGATATATTGTTCTAGATAATAACTCTCTGAATAAATTGGTTCCTAGCATAACCAAGTTAAATCCAAAAAAAAGCACCTCTGGACATAAACATGAGGGTCAGGAAGAAGTTTATGTTTTTTACAAAGGAAAAGGAATAATGCAAATTGATGATTCAAAATTTGATGTCAAACAAGGAGATGTTATTCCTGTTCCAGATGGTTCATTTCATAGAGTTTTTAATGAGTCAGATGAGATATTAGAATTTGCTGCAATATTTAATGGTGAAAGGCATACTGAACATAAGCCAAGTTAGCAAAATCTATATCCCAAAATTTACAGTAATAGCACTTTTCCTAACTGTATTATTCTATTCTTCTTCTTTATTAAAAGCAGACTCTTATGCTGTTGCAACAAGACATCATCTTGCAACTGATATTGGAATGAAAGTCTTGGAAGAAGGAGGAAATGCTATTGATGCGGCTATAGCTACAGCATTTGCATTAGCTGTCGTAAATCCTTCGGCAGGTAATATTGGCGGCGGTGGTTTTATGCTAATACATCTCGCAGAAAAAAACGAAACACTTTCCATTGATTATAGGGAACGAGCTCCTATAAAGTCTTATGAAAAAATGTTTCAAGATAATTCTGGAAAAGTTATAAAAGGAAAAAGTTTAAATTCTATTTTAGCTTCAGGAATTCCTGGAACGGTATCCGGTATGTTTTATGCATCGGAAAACTTTGGAACAGTTGATATAAAATCATTAATTAACCCATCTATTGATTTAGCTAGAAAAGGTTTTAATTTGTCTTCTTTTCAAGCAAATAATTTAAACAAATACAAAAAAAAGTTTTCTAAAAATAAAGAAGCAAAAAAAATCTTTACAAAGCCTAATGGATTTTCTGAAGGAGATATATTAGTTCAAAAAAACCTTGCTGATACTTTGGAAAGAATTGCTTTAAATGGAGAGAAAGAATTTTACTCAGGAGAAACGGCAAATAAAATTACGAAATTTTTTCAAAAAAATGGCGGCATTTTATCTTTGGAAGACTTAAGTCAGTACAAGGTAAGAATTCTTAACCCAGTTTGCGGAAGTTACAGATATTACGAAATATGTTCCATGGCGCCACCTAGTTCTGGCGGAATTGCATTAGTTCAGATTCTAAATATTCTTGAAAATATTGATTTAAGCAAACTTAATCATAATTCGGAGGAATACTTAAAAACCTTAATTTCCGCTATGGATTATGCTTATAGAGATAGGGCTAAATACCTTGGAGATCCAAATTTTTTTAAAGTACCTCAAGGCTTACTTACGTCAAAAAAATATGCAGAAGATATTCATCGGTTAATACAAGAAAAAAAACTACCCTCAAAAGTTGATATAAAAATTACAGAAGGAGAAGAAACAACGCATTTTTCCATACTGGATAAATGGGGTAATGCAGTAAGTAATACTTATACATTAAATACTGCTTATGGATCTGGGATAATTCCCTTTGGAACTGGAATTCTTATGAATAATGAAATGGATGACTTTTCATCAAAACCAGGATATCCAAATGCATATGGTTTAGTTGGATCGGAGGCAAATAAAATTGAACCCAAAAAAACTCCTCTTTCATCTATGTCTCCGGTGATAGTATTTAGAGATAACAAGCCTTACTTAATTACCGGCTCTCCTGGAGGCTCAACAATCATTACAAGTGTATTACAGGAGATTTTAAATGTACTAGATTTCAAAATGTCATTACATGAATCTTCTAAAAAAAGCAGAATACATTTTCAGCACTTACCAAATATATTATTTCATGAACAGTTTGAGAATAGTCTTTTAGAATCTTTAAAAAAAGAAAAAAAATTAATCAATAGGAAATTAGGTGAAAATCATTCTATTTTAATAAAAAAAGATATCGTGGAAGCATATTCTGATAAGAGAAGGCCAGATGGAAAAGCAAACGCAGTTTACAAATAAAAAAATATTATTTGATAAAACTTTAGATTTTCCAGAATTACCCGGTGTTTATAAATTTTTTAATTCAAAACACGAAGTTATTTATATAGGAAAAGCTAAAAATATTAAAAAAAGGGTTAATAGTTATTACAATGTAAGAAAAGGCGAGGGTAAGAGAATTGCTAAACTTAAATCTTCAATAAAATTCGTTGAAACAATTATTACTAAAACTGAATCTGATGCTTTAATTTTAGAACAGGGTCTGATTTCAAAAAAACAACCTCCTTTTAATATACAGTTTAGAGACGATAAATCTTATCCAGCTATACATTTATCCACTTCAAAAGATTTTCCAGCAATTTATGTTTCTAGGCAAAAAGATACTGCAAGTACATCATTTGGTCCCTATGCAAATGTTGGAGCAATGAGGCTAAACGTAAGCTTGATAAGGTCTTTATTTAAAATAAGAAATTGTAAAGATATTAATTTTAAAAATAGATCTCGTCCATGTATTGAGTATCAAATGAATAGGTGTTCAGCTCCTTGTGTTGGAAATATTTCAAAGGAGGATTATGCATTTGATGTAAAAAATGCTATCAACTTCCTTTCAGGAGACACAAAAAATACAATCTTAAATCTGCAAAAAAAGATGGATTATTACTCTAACAAAAAAGATTACGAAAGAGCTGCAATATATAGAGATAAAGTTAAATCCATTAGAGATACTCAAAAAAAACAAAATGTTTTAACAGGATTTGATGATTTAGATATTTTTGTGATAAAAAGAAATAAATTTAATTGCTGTATAAGTGTTCTAAGAGTTGAAGATGGTTGGATTACAAGTTCTAATAATTTTTATCCTGATTCAAAAGATAATATATCCGATAAAGAGCTATTATCAATTTTTTTAGAAAGTTATGTGATCAATAACAAAAATAGAAGAAAAATAAATTTACTTTTCCAGGGAGAAATCTCAAGAGAAACAAAAGATTTTTTAACTGATATAAAATCTCCAAAGATTGTTTCTCATAAATCAAATAGACAAAATATCAACTTGATTGATATTTGTGCTTCTCAGGCTGAAGATGCATTATCAAGACATAATAATTATTCTTGGATTGAAAATTGCTTAGATAACCTCGCAAATTTCCTACAGGTAGAAACCATAAATAAGATAGAGGGTTTCGACATTAGTCATACTTCAGGAAAAAATGTTTCAGCTTCCTGTGTATCTATAACAAAAGAGGGCCCTGATAAAAAAAATTATAGAATAATGAATTTAAAAAAAGATTCTAATAATGACTACCTTGCTCTAAGCGAAGCTATTCAGAGAAGATGCAAAAACTTACAAAAAAATAATTTAGATCTCCCTGAAGTTATTTTGTTAGATGGAGGCAAAGGACAATTAAGTGTAGTCAAAAAAAATCTTAATAAAAAAATATTAGAAAAAATAAAAATAATTTCCGTTTCTAAAGGGCCAAATAGAAATGAAAAATATGATGTCCTACACTATGGTAATAAAAAGTATGAATTAAGCAGCGAAAATAAAATATCGAAGCTCATTCAATTAATAAGAAATGAATCTCATCGGTTTGCAATAAATCATCACAGAAGAAGAAGATCTAAAGAAATGTTTTCTTCTAGCTTAGATGGAATTGATGGTTTAGGCCCTAAGTTAAAACTAAGCCTTATTAGATATTTTGGAGGAATTGATAAAGTTAATGAAGCCACATTAGATGATTTAAAATCTGCTCCAGGAATAGGGGTAATAAAAGCTAAAAAAATTCTTTCATATATTAGACGAAATTAAAATGAGCCTTCCAAATTTTTTATCCATTTCAAGAATATTGTTTTTAATTCCTATAATTTTTTTATTTGAATATGATTTATATTTATTTTCTGTATTAACTTTTGTTATTGCTTCGATAACTGATTACTTAGATGGATACCTAGCTCGAAAGAATAATCAAGCTTCTGATTTTGGTGCTTTGATAGATTTATTAGCTGATAAAATTTTCGTTTCTATTTTATTGATATGGATGACTTTTAATTTTGATAATTTAATCATCTTAATTTCATCTATTCTTATAGTCTCAAGAGAGATAATGATTAGTTATGTGAGGATGTTTTTCATATCAAAATCAAATAATTTAAATAAAGTTAAGTCTGATTTATTAGGTAAATTTAAAACAACCTTTCAAATGATCGGGTTAGGATTGATATTAATTTCTCCTTTGACAATAAATTTAGTCTTTTTTATTGGTTTGAGTTTGCTTTTGTTCAGTGCGGTAATTTCTTGGTATTCTTTAATAATGTATTTAAATAAATGGATTGTTTAAATCAAATATATACAATAGCCATGCGGCTGAGTGGCAGAGTGGTCATGCAGCGGATTGCAAATCCGTCCACGCCGGTTCGATTCCGACCTCAGCCTCCAAACTAGATATTAGAATGATTTACAACATAGGTATTATTGGCAAGGGATTCGTTGGAAGCGCAGTATCGCATGGATTTTCAAATTCAGTTGGCTACAAAGCAAATATTAGAATTTATGACAAAGATAAATCAAAATCTCTTAATTCTCTTAAGGAAGTAGTTACAAAATCAGAATTTGTATTCATTTCTGTTCCAACTCCAGCGAATAATGATGGATCAATTAATCTGGAAATTTTAGAAAACTGTTTATCTGAGATTTCAAAATTATTACAAAAAACAGGTTTTAAACATGAAACAATCTTTTTAATACGTTCTACCGTAGTTCCCGGTACGACATTGTCCTTCGAAAGGAAATTCAAAAATCTTAATCTAGTATTCAATCCTGAATTCCTTACCGAAAGGAGTGCAAATTTTGACTTTATTAGTCAGCCAAGATTCATATTAGGAGGTAAAAAGATAAATACTAATAAGGTAGAAAAATTGTTTAAGCATAGGTTCGGAAAAACAATACCTATAATAAAAACAGATTTTCAAACTGCTGAGTTAGTAAAATATGTTTGCAATACATTTTTTGCAACTAAGATCTCTTTTCTTAATGAAATGAAACTTATTTCTGAAAAAGTAGGAGCAAATTGGGAAGACGTTATTGAATCACTTATTAGAGATGGAAGAGTTGGAAATTCTCACTTGAATGTTCCAGGACCAGATGGAAAATTGGGTTTCGGGGGAAGTTGTTTTCCTAAGGATTTAATGGCCTTGATAAGTTTTGCGACTGATAATGGAATTGAACCGCATACCTTGAAAGGAGTTTGGAATACCAATCTAAAAGTAAGACCAGAAAAAGATTGGGAGAATTTATTAGGAAGAGCTATAGTGGACAAAGAAAATTAGCCCAGGTGGTGGAATTGGTAGACACAAGGGACTTAAAATCCCTCGAAGGCGACTTCGTGCCGGTTCAAGTCCGGCCCTGGGTACCAAATTAGATTCAAAATGGATAAATCCTTAAAAGAAATAATTTTACTTTTCGTAAGCGAATGGAAATTAATCACTATTGTTTTTTTTTCCGTAGCTATTTTATCGTCAATTATCTCTCTGTCTTTTCCTAACTATTATCAATCAGTCGCAGTTTTAAAAGTTAAAGATTCTAATTCAAGCTCTGTTAATGGTTTAGTAAGAAATTTAGGTCAATCTCTCGGTGGAATATCTTCTATTTTAGGATCTCAAAAAGGGGATCAGACTAGATATGTTTTAGACGTTTTAGGCTCTAAGACATTTTTAAAGGTTTTCTTAGACGAACATAATTTTCTTCCGGAAATTATGGCTTCGAAAAAATATGATGCTAGCTCGAGAAGTATTTCTTATGACAAAAAAATCTATGTTCAAGAAACACAACAATGGGTAAGAAAGCCCTCTGGACGAAGACTTCCAAAACCATCTTATGTAGAAGCTCATAAGACTTTTACAACAAAAATCCTAAGCTTAACCTTAAATCCTGACAGTGGATTTATTACAATCGCAATAGAGCATAAGTCACCTGAAATAGCTTTTAATTTACTTTCTTTGTATCTGAAAGAAGCTGATTCTTTCTTTAGAAAAAGAGCCTTATTTGAAGCTAACAGTTCCCTAGAGTATCTAAATAACAAGCTTCCAAGATTAGCAATTAAAGAAACTAAAAGCTCTGCAGCTGAACTAATAAAAATAAACCTCAATAGAGCAATGATTGCTGAAGTAAGTGAGAATTACTTACTTGAAATAGTTGACAAACCTTACTTACCTGAGCGGAAATCTTGGCCTAAAAGAACAGAAATAGTATTAATCTCTTCATTTCTGTCAGCATTCTTGATTTGTTTATTTTTATACGCAAAATTTTTATATAGAAAATCTTAATTTAAATGGATGTTCAATTACAAAGAGAAATTTTTGTACAAAAATTTCTTTTAACTCTTATTTATATTTTTTCATTACCTTTTATTACTCACATTTATGGAGGAACCATAACAGGTTTGCTCTTTGAAAATCTTTACTTAGCAGTTTCAGTTCTTCTTTTTTTTAGTCTTTTAAGTTTTAAGTCCTTGAGTCTTAGATATTTTATTTATTTTATTCCCATTTTATCTATTATTATTTATTCCTTATTTTTTCCTTTCGGAGAAAATACAGTAATTAATTGTCTAAAGTATCTTGCATATTTTGCTATATTTTTTTTAGTTTTTAGGCGTTTGTTTAATCAAGAAATCATTATTGATATATATGTAATAAGCATGACATTGATTTTTTTATATCTTTTTATTTTTTATATTTATGCTTATTTTTTTCCAGAAAATTTAAATGACTATCGCATATACGGTTCTTACCTTAATCAAAACAATGTTTTTGAAAAAAGAACAGAATGGCAGTACTCAATTTTAGGTTTTTTTTCTGTTATACCTCTAAATCAACCAGACACTGATCTGAATATTTTTGGCCTTCCAAGAATGTTCGGATTCTCTCCCGAGCCGGGATTTTATTCTGTTTTTATAGTTCCCGCTTTATTTTTAGCTATAAGCCAAAAAAGAGTATTTTCATCAATAATTTTGCTTATTGCGTGTTTATTTTCTGCTTCGGCTCTTTTTTACTTGATTTTACTTTTAGCAATTATTCTTTTTCTTATTCCTAAAAATTTAGTAGCAAATTTATACTACTTATTAATTTTCATTTTGTTTTTCTTAATAACAAATCTAGATATTTTTCTTAGTTTTTTTATTGGACTTAATTTTGGATCTGGAAGAGGAGAAACTTATTACTCAGTTGCTTTAGAAACAATACAAGCACTTTATAGTGGAAATACCAGACCAGAAGATGCAGGCAATTATTCTGGAGTTCTAAACTTTTATTTTGATTTAGGATATTTAGGATTAGTAGGATACGTACTTTTTGTTGGGGCGTTTTTGAGGTTTATTACAAAAAATGGGGATATATTTTTAATTCTTGCATATATTTCGGCTGTACTCTTTGCGGTGAGGTCTGGAGAAATGTTACCTCCTGTACTATTGTTTATAATATCTTTAGTTTTAACAAAAATTGAGGTTAAAGAAGCAGATCAAGAAGAAAAATTTATTCAGAGGTAGGCATTGAAAAGACTTAAAAATATTAAATTTTTAGATTGTACTTTAAGAGATGGAGGTTATTACACTAATTGGAAGTTTTCCGATGAGTTAATTACTGACTATCTTTATTCTATGAAGGAAGCCAAACTAGACTGGATTGAATTTGGTTTTCGATTTCCAAAAGCATCTGATGAGAGAGAATCTTGTGCGTCTTCGAGGGATGAATTCATTAATTCTTTTAGTTATTCAAAAGAATTAAATGTTGGAGTAATGATAAATGCAGCTGATTTCACTGCTGACGTCCAAACTGGAGAAAAAATACTAAACAAATTATTTGCGAAATCACAAGATTCTCCGGTTAAGCTAGTTAGGGTGGCTTGTCATTATGAGGAATTAAAAAAGTCAGATTTCATTTTCAAATTCTTATTAGAAAATGGTTACAAAGTTGGGGTTAATTTAATGCAAATAAGTGAGAAATCAGAATCAGAACTAAGAAAATTTTCTAAATTTGTATCTAAATATCCCTTTGAAGTAATTTATTTTGCAGATAGTTTAGGATCTCTTATTCCCAAAGACATTAAGAAGATTGTGAGCTCCTTAAGAAGTTTTTGGAAAGGAGATATCGGATTTCATGCTCATGACAATATGGGAAATGCATTAGAAAACTGTTTAAAAGCTATGGATGAAGGAGTTAATTGGATAGATAGTACAGTTCTTGGAATGGGGCGTGGTCCAGGAAATGTAGAAACAGAGTCAATATTAATGAAATTTCAAAATGAACTATCTAAAAAAATGAATTTAGTCCCTCTGCTTAATACCATTGATATTCATTTCAAAAAATTACTTTCAAAACATCAATGGGGGAAAAATCCTTTTTATTTTTTAGCAGGTCAAAATAAAATCCATCCGACTTTTATCCAGGAAATGTTATCAGATTCTAGATATACGAATTTCGATATTCTTCAAGCAATTAATTTTTTTAAAGAAGTTGGAGGTCAAAGATTTAATAAAGAATTACTAGATAGTAATAAGATTGTCCTCAAAAATTTTCCAAAAGGATCTTGGAATCCATCTAAAGATCTCAAGAATAAAGATATTCTTATTATTGGCCCAAGCAAAAAAATACTTAAATCCGAAGAGACTTATAATCAAGTAAAAAAAATGAAGAATCTTGTAATATTTTCATGTAATGCGTCTCCAGGCTTTTTTAAAAACTTAATAGACTTTCACATCGCATGTCATCCAATTAGAATTCTTGCTGATTTTTCAAGATATAAAGAATTAAAAAAGAAACTCATTATTCCTAGTCAAATACTTGATGAAAAAATGCAAAAGAAACTAAATGAAGTTTCTTATAAAAATTTCGGAGTGTCCATAAATGAAAATGCTTTCCATATCAAAAAAGATGGTGCAGAAATTCCTTTTTTAAATGTTCTGGCATATTCCTTGGCCATAGCTTCTTCCGGAATGGCTAAAAGAGTCTTTTTATTAGGTTTTGACGGTTATAAGAAAAAAGATTTAAGACAGAATGAAATGAAAAAAATGTTCGAATTGTTTAATAAAGTCTCGAAATTAAAAATATACACTTTAAGCAAAACCTCTTATGATTTTCCAACGTTATTGGATAGCAAAAATTGAACATCCTATTAATAATTCCTGCAAGATTTGAATCATCAAGATTTCCTGGGAAACCATTAGCACTAATAAATGGAATCTCAATGTTGGAGAGAACCTTTTTGCAATGTAAAAAAGCCTTTGATCATAAATCAATTTATGTAGCAACTGACGACATTAGAATAATGAAATTTTGTGAAGAAAAGAAAATAAGTGCTATTCAAACATCTAAAAGATGTCTTACGGGTACTGACAGGGTAGCTGAAGTAGCAAAAAAAATCCAAGCTGATACTTACATAAATGTTCAAGGTGACGAACCCCTATTTAATCCTCTAGATATAAAAAAATTAATTTCGGAATCAAAAAAAAATCCATCAAATATATTATGCGGATACACCCCCATTAAAGATAAGTCTCTTTTTTTTGATTCACAGATTCCTAAAGTTGTTTTTGATAAAAAATTCAATCTACTCTTTATGTCAAGAAGTCCCATTCCAGGAAACAAAGAAAATAAGTTTGACTTTGCTTTTCGTCAGGTATGCGCATATTCTTTTCCAAGAAAAGATTTACTTTTGTTTTCCTCCTTAAAAAATAAATCGCCACTAGAAGGATCAGAAGATCTTGAATTATTGAGGTTTTTAGAGATAGGCAAGAAAATTAAAATGATAAAAATGTCAGATGCCTCAATATCAGTAGATAACCCAGATGATATAAAAAAAGTGGAATCCATGTTAATAAAATGATTTCAATAAAAAATTTTAATACAGTAATTTTTGATTGCGATGGCGTTATTTTGAATTCTAATAAAATCAAGACAAATGGATTTTATGAGGCAACTAGAAATTTTGGAGAAAAAGAAGCCAAAGAATTAGTTGAGTTCCACTCACAAAATGGAGGTATTTCTAGAAATATTAAATTTGAGTATTTTTTTAAACAAATACTTAAGAGAGATAATTATTTAGGTGACTTACAAGAAACTTTAAACAAATATTCCTCCATAATAGAAAATAAACTAAAAGAATGTCAGTATTCAACAAATTTGATAAACCTTAGAAGAAAATATTCAAAACAAAAATGGCTAGTTTTGTCTGGGTCGAATCAGGAGGAGTTAGTTCGCATTTTTGAATTTAAAAAAATAATTAAATTTTTTGATAAAGGAGTTTACGGAAGTCCTATAGATAAAGTTTCTCACTTAGAGGAACTTAAAAAGAATAACAAATTATTAGAGCCTATAGTTTTTATTGGGGATTCAAAATATGACCATATTTGTGCTAAAAAATTTAAATTAGACTTTATATTTGTCTATAATTGGACTGAGTTTTCTGATTGGAAGGCTTACTGCAATTCAAATAAGATAACTTATATAAAAAATCTAAATCAGCTAACTTAAATGTCTTTACCCAACAGCTGTCCTTTGTGTGGTTCACACAAAGACTCTCAAAAAGTTATTACACCCCATGTATATGGAAGGACTAATGGCGAAAGTGCTTTTTTCTCTTGCAGTAATTGTAAAGTAATTTACCAACACCCACCTTTAAGTAAGTCTGAAGAAAGAAAATTTTATAAAGAAGAATTCGAGGGGTTCATGGATCAAAGGTCAGGAATTAACTCTGGATGGGAAGCTCCAGAAAAACATTTGCTAGCAAATAAATCTGCTTTTAAAAGGAGGAGTAGATATTTAAAGAAATACTTACCCAAAGTAAAAAAAGTTATGGAATTTGGTTGTTCCTCTGGTTTTATGCTTTACCCATTACAAAGGAAGGGTATTGAATGCTTCGGAATTGAGCCTTCAGGATTATTTAACGAATTTGTTAATTCAAAAGGTATAAAAGTATTTTCTTCTTTAGAAGAGTGCGAAAAAAAGACTAATGAAAAATTTGATTTAATCATGCATTTTTTTGTATTCGAACATGTATCAAACCCAATAGAATTTTTAGAATCTCAGATAAAACTCTTAAATAAGGGTGGAACAATTTTTTTTGAAGTGCCGAATTCTAATGATCCTTTATTCTCTTTATATGATATTTTAGAATTTGAAAGATTTTATTGGTCTAAAGCTCATCCTTGGTACTTTAACGAAAGTTCCCTCGAATATGTATTAAAAAAATTAAGAGTTAAATATAAAATAATTAGAGAACAAAGATATGATTTATCAAATCACTTAGTCTGGGCTAAAGATGGCAAACCTGGAGGTTCAGGAAAGTATTCAGAGTTTTTTGGAAAAAAAATGGAAGAGGATTACAAAAAAAATCTTATTAAATCAGGCTACTGTGACACTTTATTCGTTGAAATAAAGGTTTGATATGTCCACTATATTAGTTACTGGTGTAGCTGGGTTTATTGGCTCTGAAATTGCTAAAAAATTATTATTACTAAGTCATGAGGTCTATGGAATAGATGACTTAAGTAATGGGTACAAAAAAAATATTCCACAAGGTGTTAATTTTATCGAAGCAGATATATCTAAATCATCTTCATTAAAGAAAATCCCAAAAGGTATTGATGTTATTTTTCACCTCTCTGGTCAATCATCCGGGGAAGTAAGTTTTGAAGACCCTATACAAGATTTAAAAAAAAATACGCATTCAACTTTAAATTTAATTTCTTTTATTAAAGAAAATAATGTTCAAAAAATAATTTATGCAAGTTCAATGTCTGTTTACGGAAATGTAGAAGATAGTCCTATAAAAGAAGACCATCCTTTGATTCCGTTGTCTTGCTATGGGGTAGGGAAGCTTTCATCTGAAAATTATCTAAGAATTATGCTACCTAAAACTAATGTTGTTGTGATGAGAATGTTTAATGTTTATGGACCTGGCCAAGATTTAAAAAATTTAAAACAAGGAATGGTCAGTATATATTTATCTCAAGCAATAGAGACCGGAACCATAGAAGTCAAAGGATCATTAGATAGGTGGAGAGATTTTATTTTCATTGATGATGTCGTTTCGGCATGGGTGAAAGCTTTAAATACAAATCTTATTGGTCATAGTGTTTTTAATTTGGGATCTGGAAAAAAGACTTATGTTAAAGAGTTGATAAATGAGATTAAAAAAAATTTCCAATCAATAGATATTTCCATATCTAGTGAAACTCTAGGAGATCAAAAAGGTATATTTTCAGATAACTCTACGATAAAGGAATCACTAGGTATAAAAACTTTTACGTCCTTGGAAGATGGCATAAAGAAATTTTATAAATCGTCAATATAGTTTTTTGTGAAAATTTACTTTGAAAAAGATGATTTAAAAATTCAAGAGAAATTTAATACTTTTTTTAAAAATTATTATCTAAATGATAACTATCAAAATCATCTTGCAGAGATAAGTAAATTAAATTTAAATAATTTTTATTTTTGGACTTCTGCAATTGCATCTAGGAATCATTATCAAACAGATTCTTATCTAAATTTTTTAAAAATAATCTTTTTGAGTGAAATCAAAAAGGATTCTCATGATGATTTACATATTAAGGTTGATTCATATCTTTTGAAAATCTTCTTAACAAAGATTTTTCAAAAAAAAATAAAAGTTTCTTTGGAAAAAGGATATGTTATAGATTTTCTTAAAGAAAATATAAAAAATATCCTTTTTACCCTCAAAGAAATTTCAACTTTCTTTTTATTCAAGCTTTTTACAAAAAAAATAAAATGTGATTTAAAAAATAAATTATTAATTTCTTCGTATGTCCTAAATAATACAAATGAATTAGATAGAGTTATTCCATTTGAACTTCTATTAGAGAGTAAAAAAGAAGTAGTTTTTTTTGTGAATTTTGTGAGCCGAAACCCTTTTAAAATTTTCTTATTAAGCAGAGATTTAAAACAGAAAAATATAAATTTTTTATCTAAATATTCTCTATTGACCTTTAGAGACTTTATTACTGAAATTAAAAATATCATTTTTCCTAAAATTATTTATCCAATTTCTAGCAAAAGTTTAGAAATAGATTTTTTTTATTTTTTTAAATTATCTAATCAACAACAGAGTTTTTACAGAAATAGTTTAGCTGGAGCATTAAATAAAGCAGCTGCTGAAAAAATAGGATCAGAAAATACTCATATAACTTTTCTAAATATTGGAGAAAATCAAACTTTAGATAAAGGATTGAACTATGGATTTTATAAGAGCAATTCAGAATGTCGCTCATACTTTCTTCAAAATTATTTACCAAGAAGACTAGATTTTTTTATGTTTCCTAACAAACATGAGTTTATAGCCAAAGTTGTTCCTCCAATAATTTTTTCACCTTTTAGTTTCATATCAGAAAAAATTGAAAAAGATTTTAGTTTTAAAAAAATTCCAGCTTTTAAATATTCTAATTTATGGGAAGTTGGTGAATCGAAAAATAAAAAAGAAAACTCTATTTCAATTTTTCTTCCAAACAGCCCTAATGAATCTTCAATAATAATTAATGAAGTTTTAAGCGTTATTAAAGAATTTGAAAATCTATCTTGGAAAATAAAGCTTCATCCAATGGGAGTTGAAAATAAGAAATTGATTAAAGATCTTAAAAAATATCAATTTTTGGAGGTTTCAGATGAAAATTCAAACGAATTATTAAAAGAATCACAATTAGTAATTACTGGAAATTCAGGTGTTATGGTTGATTGTATTTATCTCAAAAAACATTGTTTTATTTTTTCTGAAATAAATTTAATACCTATTGAATTTTTAGAAAACTATAAAAACTTTTATGCATGGTCAAAAAGTAAGCAACTGAAGACTCTAATCAATAATTACCTTGAATCTGATAAAAAAATAAAGCAATCAATCAAACACGATGAGTTCAATCTAATTAAGCCTAATAGAAAAAATATGTCTTTTTTCCTGAATGAATTAATCTAAATCAATGAGCCAAATAATAAAAAGAAATTTACTTTCAAGATTATTCTATGGAAATTCTTTTCAGCTTCTGAAAGGCATATTTACCTTTTTGATAAGTATTGTGATTGCAAGGTATTTAGGACCACAAAATTTTGGTCTTTATGCTTTTTTAATTATGAGTTTTACATATGTTTCTAGCCTTGTAGATTTTGGATTACAAAATGCCTTTTATACTTTCACCTCAGCAAAAATCTATCATAGAAATTTTTATATATTCTTTTTGTTAGGATTTATGATTCAAATCTTAATTCCTTTGATTTTTATATTTTTATTTTTACCAGACAATGTGTTTATAGGGATTTTTCTTTCTGAAGATAGAAATATAGCTTTCTTAGCATTTCTATCAATAGTAACTCAAAAAAATATTCTTCTGAATATCACTTATCTTAATGAGTCTTTAAGAAGAAGTGAGATTGCACAATTCTTTGAATTTTTCACAGTTTTTTTCCAATTTATTCTTTTAATTATTTTTATGAGAGGAGATTTTATTTTTTTAATTAATCATATTTTTTTAATTATTATCTTTTGTAATCTGGCATCTTCTTTCTTTTCCGGTTTATTCATAAAAATTGATTTCGAAAAAACTAAAATTAGTTTTGTTGATTTTTACAATGAAGTTTTTCCTTATCTTAAAGGTATATCAATCTTTGCTTTTATAATCAGCATTTTAAATTTCGTTGATATATGGGTTTTAAGTAAATTTGCAGGTTATGTAGAACAATCCTATTTCCAAATTGCAAATAGATTCAGCATGGGTTTCATAATACTTCTTGCAGCAACTTCAAATATTATTTGGAAAGAAGCTGCATTGCTTAGAAATTCAAAAAATGAGCTTTTAGAATTTGTATCAATTTTTACAAATGCATTTACATTTTTTGCAGCCTTCTTTTGTTCCATATTATTTTTTTCTACAGGAAATTCTAGTGATTTCTTAATCTCCTTTTTTTTTGGAAATGATTACCTAACCCCAGAATCAATTTTTACATTTAGAATAATTATATTGAATGTATTTTTTCATACATATGGCGCTCTTATCGTATCTTCGTTCTATGGCATTCAAAAAGGTTTAACTTCTTACTTGATTCAGACTTTCTCTATGATATTTGGTGTTTTTTTAGTTTTATTTTTAGTTGGAGATAGTTCGGTTTCAAGCCTCAGTTTGAATTTAGGAGCTAGTGGTCTTGCATTAAAAATATTAATTTGTTCAGCTATTTTTCACAGTCTAGGGTACGTTATCTTTTTTAAGGAATTAGGATTTGTAGCTTTCCTAAACTTAACTCGTATTTATTTTCAGCTTCTGTTCTTGATGATTGTAATGTTTTTTACTAAATTCTATGTTTCTTATTTTTTTGAGAATATAAACTCATATATATTTTTTGTTACGTACAATACAATATATTTATTTTTAGTGCTCATTCTTGTGAGATACTTTCCAAATATTTTCGGTTTGAAGAAAATATCCTTTTATAAAAATTTTTTAAAATGAAAAAACAAATTAATTGGTCATCAAAAAATGATAATTTTAATCGTGAAGAGCTAGATTTTATTTCATCTCTTTTGAGTGATCTTGATCCCCTTACGAAAGGCCCATGGCTTGAGAAATTTCAGTCTAAATTTCAAAAATACATAGGGAGCAAAGATAATTCTTGTTTCGGTTTAACTTCTGCAGCATCAGCGTTAGAAATGATAGCTCTTTTGTCAGACTTAAAAGAAAACGATGAAATCTTAATTCCTGCACATACTTATTGTGCATCAGCTATTCCATTTGGAAGATTAAAAGCAAAGATTATTTGGTGTGACATTGATCCAATGACAAGAATAGTTTCCTTAGAAGAAATAAAGAAAAAATCTTCAAAAAAAACAAAGGCAATTTTAGTAACTCATCTTTATGGACTTGCATGTGAAATGCTAGAAATATCTGATTTTTGTTCTAAAAATAACATCCTTTTGATTGAGGATTGTGCTCAAGCTTTAGGTGCAGAAATAGGTTCAAAAAAAGTTGGAACCTATGGAGATTTTGCTTGTTTTTCTTTTCATGCACAAAAAAATATGTCTACCTTGGGAGAGGGTGGCATGTTAGTTGTAAATAATTCAAAAAATAAATACGTTAATAAGCTTAAGCATAATGGACATGAACCCTTTAATAATCAGGAAAATTATTGGGAGCCTGCAATGGTAAATGTAGTGAAGCCTTATAAAGAGATATGGCCTCATAATTTTCCTCTCACAGAGATTCAAGCTGCTGTAGGGTGGAAATATTTAGATCGAATAGATCAGCAAAACAATCTAAGAAAAAAAAGAGCTCTTGATTTAATTGATGAATTATCTGTGTATGATTTATCTTTCCAAAGTGGTTTTGATTATGAATCTTCAAGACATGTTTGGCATCTATTCCCTATAAATATTGAAAATAGCTCCTCAGAAGTCAGGAATAATATAATGAACGAATTATTTGATAGTTTTGGAATAAAGTGTGCATTACAGTTTTTTCCTTTATACAAATATGATCTTTTTAAAGAAAATGGTTATGGGAATGCTAATTGCCCAAACTTAGAAAATTATTTCTCTACTGTATTTTCAATTCCTTTTCATGTCTGGATGCCAGATGAAGATTTTTTATATCTTAAGGATTCTCTAAAAAAAGTTTTTAAAAAATATTTATGATTCAGGTACAGAACGTAGACATTGGAAAGGGCTCATTTCAAAAAGGGTTAAAAGATATATATTCAAGTTATGATTTAAATTCGGTTTTTTGGATTGTAGATAGCGCTGTCAAAAAAAAAATAAAAAAATTTATTAAAACAAAAAATATAGTTTTTTTAGAAATCAAACATGAACCGTCTACCAGCCAAGTTGACGAACTAGTCAAATTCATAAAAAAAAATAAAAGCAATATTATCTGTTTAGGCATAATAGGAGGAGGATCAGTGATGGATCTCGGAAAGGCAGTTTCTGTAATGCTTACAAATAAGGGAAATGCTAAAGACTACCAAGGCTGGGAAATTCCTAAGAAACAAGGAATAAAAAAAATAATCTTTCCATCGTTAGCAGGAACTGGAGCTGAAGCAACAAGGTCTGCAGTTCTTAACTCAGAAGAAAAAAAACAAGGAATCAATTCTGTTTTTTGTCTTCCAGATGGAGTTTATCTTGATCCTTTTCTAGTTGACTCTGTCCCAAGGGAGGTAGAATTTTACACAGGAATGGATTGTTATATTCATTCAATTGAGTCATTAAATGGCGCCTTTGGAAATAAGCTTACAAAACAATATGCCTCGTCTGCAAAATACTTATGTGAGAACTATTTTTTAAACTCAAGTGGAAATAAGGAAGACTTATTGACTGCTTCCTTTTTGGCTGGAACGGCAATAATGAATTCAGAGGTGGGAATTACTCATGTTCTATCATATGGTTTGAGTTTTCTTTTTGGAGTTCCACATGGTAAAGCAAATGCCATTATTTTTTCAAAATTGAAAGAAGTTTACGGCGAACCTGTAGATACTTTTACAAAAATGTTAAAAAAGAATTCTATTAAACTTCCTAAGAACTTAGCTAAAGAATTTTCTGAAAAGGACCTTTTAAAAATGTATAAGATTGGAAGAAAAATGGAAAAACCTTTGAAGCATATATTTGGTAATGACTGGAGATCCAAATTTTCTAAGGATTTTGCTTTAGATATTTATAAAAGAATTTAAAGACTAAATTAGTTTATTCATTTTTAGAGTGTATTTTGTTCATATAAAAAAAAGTAAATAAAAAAATGAATTTTAAGGCAGTAATTCCAGCAAGAGGCGGAAGTAAGGGAATCAAAAAGAAAAATTTAATAAATTTTAATGGAAAACCACTTATTTACTGGACAGTAGAACATGCCAGGGAAAGTAAAAATATAGAAGATTTTTTTATTTCATCTGAGGATGATGAAATATTAAGTTATGCAAAAAAATTAGGAGTTAAAACTCATGAAAGAAGTAGAAAACTATCAAGCGATAGCTCCACAACCTTAGATCTATTAATTAACTTGAATAGTAATCCTGAATTTAAATCAGATAATTATGTAATTTTACAACCTACTTCTCCTTTGCGACAAAAAAAAATTATTGATAAGTGTGTAGATGAATTCATAGATAAAAAATATGATTGTCTAGCCACTGGATTCATTTGTAAAAACTATGAATGGGGAAAAACGAAAAATACAGGTCGACAAAAACTTAAAGGATGGTTTTACGATGATGGAAACATATATATTTTATCCAATAAGTTAATTGATTTAGGTAAATGGTATAGTAAAAATTCAGGAAAATACTTGCAAGCATTTCCTTGGACTAATGAAATTGATACTTACTCAGATTTAAAAATTATGGAATACATTGCAAAAAATTTAAAAGACTTTTTATGATTCTATGAAATATTTAGTAATAGATAATTTCATTGATGAGAGTTTGTGTAAAAATCTTGTTTCTTCTGTAAAAAATTTAGAAAGCGAACTTTTTTCTGAAAATATAATTCACAACGGGAGAAATTTTATAAGCTGTACTTCAGAAGATTTTTTGAAATTAAAGAATTCAAATTATTTTTGGAAAGATTTTTCTACATTTTTAGAAAGTAAAGACTTCGCTAAGTTTTCATTCTCGAAGCTAGATTTAAAAATTGACTCTTATGAATTCATAAATCTCTATAAATCTGGAGAATTATTTTCATTCTTAAAAAATAAAAAAAGATATAACGCTCAAAACATAAACAACCTTTCCTCAAAAAGAATTATTTGGTTTTTGCTTCTTAGATTCTTCCAAAGAATTCTTTTGAACCTAAGGTTAGCAAAATACTTTTTTTTAAATAAAAATCCTTTAGAGCTTTTATTTGATTTTTCAATTGCTCAGAATGGTTATTCTCTTCCAATACATAGAGATACGGATGCAAGAATAGTAATTTTCTTAATATACTTAAATGATGTATGTGAAAACTCTAAAGGAGGAAATTTTAATATTTTCAAACTAAAGGAAAATAAAGAATTTTTTCCAAAAAATCCTAATCCTTCAGAATGTTCTTTAGTTGAGTCGATTCCACCTAAAATGGGGAGAGCGATATTTATTGACGGATCAATGGATAGCTATCATTCTGTGGATGAAATGATAAATCATAATGAAAAAAGATATTTTATATATGGATCTTTTACATCTCTCTTAAAGAGAAATGATTCAATTGACCACAAAAAAACCGAAAAATACGATACAGAATTTAACCTTTATGAATAGTTAAAGAAAATTTTTTGAAATCTCAGAATAAAAATTTCTTGCAATTGTTCGCATTCCCTTAGGAGAAAAGTGTATTGAGTCTACGAAGAAATCTTCTTCGAGGGGAATTAGGTTGAAGTTGTCTACATAACTAAGTTTATATTTATCAGCTAACTCCCTAGTTATGAGATTTTCTTTCTCAATTCCAGACCTTATTTTAAGGTGTATTTCTGAGTTTTTAATCTCATCATATAGAAAGTGAGCATATGAAGATAAAACAACGTCAATTTTACTCTGAGAACAAATTTTAACTATGTGTTCAATATTTCTTTTATAAATATCCAAGCCATTAAAATCAGAACTGTAATCTGGAGAGTTTTGCGAAATTGCATCCCCTAGGCTTATTCTAGGATTCCAATTTTTAAAAATTGATAATGCGAAAATATTATATATAGCTAATGGTATATCAGGAATATATTTATTTTTTTTAAATTCCGAAAATTCAAATGCAAAGTTTCTCTTACTATGGGAGTAATCTATTTGAAAATTTGGAGTTAAATAACTGGGAATATCATTGTGAGCATGATAAATAATAATAATATCAGGGCTATAGGAAAATACTTTGAGTAAAAAATTTATTAGAATTTCTGCTGAAGTCCAACCTCCGAAGCCACAGTTTATTACTTTTATATTTTTTTTCGGATCTTCAAGAGAAAATAATTTTTCTAATTCTAAGGGATAACTTGATACCTCATCATTGTATTTAATGTAATTTCCTGTAGTGGAGGCCCCTAAGCATATTATTCTTTTTTCATTTTCTGGTTTTGGTAAAGCTATATCTCTAGAACCATCTATACCATCCATAAACCCTTCATTATTTGTCTTCAAAATTGGGAACTTAAATTTCTTATCTTTATTGAGGGGATAAAAAACTGGCATTTCTTTTTGACCAATTGAATTTTTTTTATATACAGCAGTTAAAAAGGGATGCGGAATGTGATACATGTCTTCAACTTTTATCTTTTTTATAACTTGATATTTTCTTTTCTTTATTAATTTATAGATGAATCTAAAAAGTAATTCTGCAGAAAGAATAATTGAAAGATTAAATATAAATAATATTAATGATTTGTATTGAAGAGATAAGTTTGACGTAGAAAGATAGTTAAAAAAAATAAAATTAGTAAAGCAAAAAAAAATTACCATCGCAAAGAGAAGAAAGGGCAATAATCTCCTCAGATTTTTTAAATTCAATTTTACTTGGAGACTTTTAAACATTTGCCTCAGTTCACCAAAGGGGATATTTGTCGTCAGGTGTTTCTTGGAATTCTTCTTTTTCTACTTTCTTTTTTGATACCTTTTTAGAATCTATATTAAGATTTTTACTGTAATCATCCAAAAGCGATTCATATTTACCCAGTTTAAGTTTTAAAACATCTTTACTCAAAAGAAAGTTCAGAAACGCTTTAGGCAAAATGTAAAAAAAATATAAAATATATAAATAAATTTTTATTATTAAACTTCTCATTTTTTAGTCCAATTCAAACTCTTCGCGCCAATCAACATCTTCTTCAATCTTTTCTTGTTCTGATTTTATTAGAAGATAGTTTTCCAAAACAAGGTAATCAATTTCTGTTCGCATAAAGCAAGTATAGGCATCTTCTAAACTACATACTATTGGCTCTCCTCTCACATTGAATGAAGTATTTATAATCACAGGATATTTAGATAAAGAATAAAAATCACTTATCAAACTATGGTAGAAGTCATTAGTTTGCTTGGAAACAGTTTGAAGTCTTGCAGAATAATCTACATGAGTAACCGCAGGAATTTCAGATCGTTCTATTTTTAATAAGTCTAAACCCTTCGCATCATCATTCTTATGACCTTCAGTTTTAATATTTTCATTTACTTCTGTTGTTATCAACATGTATGGACTCTTGTGTTCTTTTGATATTTTAAAAAACTTATGAGCTTCTTCTTCAATGACACTAGGAGCAAAGGGTCTAAAGGATTCTCGATATTTAATTCTAAGATTCATATCTTTTTGCATCTCTGGATCTCTAGGATCACCAATAATACTTCTATTTCCAAGAGCTCTTGGTCCAAATTCCATCTTTCCTCTAAACAAACCAATAATTTTTTTATCATTAAGTAAATTTGCTATTTTTTTTGACAATTCAGTATCTGAAAATTTTTCAGCTTTTAGATTATTTTGATTTAAAAAATTACAGACGTCCTCATTTGAATATTCTGGACCTAAATACGACCCTTTTTGAAAATTTTCTTTAGGTATCCGTTTATTATCTTTTACATCAAACCAGTTGTGGAGGGCACATCCTAGAGAATTTCCAGCATCTCCAGAGGCAGGCTGTATAAAAATATCTTTAAACAAACCACTTCTTAAAACCTTTCCATTTGAAACACAATTTAATGCAACTCCCCCTGATAAACATAAATTTTCAGAATTTGTTAATTCCTTAGTAGTTTTTGCTAATTTCATGACAATTTTTTCAGTAACCTCTTGTATAGATTTGGCAATATCCATATCCTTTTGCCTTATTTCTGTTTCAGGTTTTCTTGGATCACCATCAAAAAGTTTATTAAATTTCTCATTTATCATTTTCTTTCCTGTAGCAAAATCAAAATAACTCATATCTAGCTGAAAAGAACCATCGTCTCTTATATGTATTAAATTATTTTCTATGGCTTCAACATATTTTGGTTGTCCATAAGGAGCTAAACCCATTAATTTATATTCTCCAAAATTTACTTTAAAACCAGCATAGTAAGTGAAAGCAGAATATAAAAGACCCAGAGAATGTGGATATTTTAATTCCTTAAGCATTTTTATTTTATTTTGCTTACCTATAGAAATTGAGGCCGTTGCATACTCTCCGACTCCATCAATCGTTAAGATTCCAGCTTCTTTGAAAGGTGAAGGAAAAAAAGCTGATGATGCATGAGAAAGATGATGGTCAATAAAAGAAATCTTATTTCTAAAGCTTAAATTATTTTTAATATAAGATGGTATATCTCTTTTCCAATCCAAAAAAGAACCTATTGATTCTTTAAAGTTATTAAACCCTCTTGGCGCAAAAGATATAAAATTATCAATCAATCTAGAATATTTTTTATAAGGATTTTCGTAATAAATAATTTCATCTATATCATTAACTGACAATTTAAACTTTTCTAAACAAAAATTTAATGCTTTGAAAGGAAAGTTTGGGTCAGCCTTTTTACGGGTAAATCTTTCTTCCTGAGCAGCAAAAACTATCTCGCCATCCTTTAGTAAAGTAATAGCGCTGTCATGATAGAAGGCTGAAATTCCAAGTAAATACAATTTTTAACTCTTTTTTCGGTTTACTATACAGTTCCATTTTTTTCTATACAATCCATTTACTATGAATGATAGGGGCTTGATTTATATTCCTTCAAACGGCCTATGGACGAAAAGAGACCACATGAGATATGGCCTAGATTTTTTTAAAAAGGAAAAAGTTGATTGTTTAGTAATTACAACATTAAAACAAAAAAAATTCTTTGATTACCTTCTAGACTTTAATCATAAAAAAGAAATAAAAAACTTTCTCAAAAATAAAAAGAGTGTCAATGTAATTATCTTAGGAGGATGTCATTTTTATAAACAATTTTGGCTTTTAAAATTTCTAAAAGAAAATAGATTGTCATGGTCTCTTCAATTATTTAACACAATTCCTGAAACTTATAATCTTAATAGTCCGTTAGTTTTTAATATAAAAAAAGCTATAAAAATAATACTAAATAGGATGGTTCTAAAGATTTTTAACATAAGATATCCAAAGGTTATCTTTACTTCTTCAAAAAAGTCAGAATTTACAAATTTTTTATTCTATGAATTAAAAGCGTCTAAAGTAGAAATTCCTGATGAAGGTTATAGTAATTGGATAGCTAGCCAAAGAAATGAAGAAAGTATAATGATGGATACTTCACAAAGACACTATTCAGTTGAAGAAATTAAAGAAAGTATAGTTTTTATTGATGAGGGAGGAACAGAGCATCCAGATCAATACGTTGTTAAAAAATATGAAGGCTTTATTGGAGAAGAATATTACGATGAGGTTAAAAAATCTTTAAAAAAAATCTCGAACATTCTTTCTAAAAATGTCTTTATTGCAGCCCACCCAAGTTCAAATTATAAAGATGATAGATTTGGAGATATACCTATTTTCAAAGGTCTTACGTTAGAATTAATAAGAAACTGTTCTATGTCAATCATCCATAAGAGTACCGCATTAAATCTATCAATTCTTTGTAAAAAACCTATACTTTTTTTATCTTCTAAATTCTCTTCAAAAAAATATTTAAAAAATCAATTGAAGCTGGCTCAAATATTCAGAAAGACACTTATTACATATGAACATCTTTCAAAAAATTACCCGCTAGAAGAAGCTATTGCTTATCCAAAAGACTTTGTATTTTATAAAGACTATTTAAATAAAACCTCTTTCAATAAACAAGCTCATGAAATAATCTATGAGAATCTTTGGAAAGAAAATGATAATTACTAACAATCTTGATAAATACTTAATTAGCTATCCATTTGAAGCAGGCGAGGCTTTAAAAAAAATTGAAGAAAATTCAATTGGAGGTTTGATAGTTACAAAACAAAACAAGCTTTATGGATCAATTACTGATGGAGACATTAGAAGAGGGTTAATGAAGAATGGTGAGAAATTATCAGTTGATGACTGTATAAATTTGAACCCTCAAAAAAGCTTTACGACCGATAAAGAAATCTTAAACCAGATTTTTCTAAAAGGCGCAATAAATTTCATACCCGTTTTAAATGATTTCTACGAAGTTAAGTCAGTTTCTATTTACAAGGATATTCCTTTTAAGATTGGAAATATTGAAATTTCTAAACAAGAGAATTGTAAATTCATAGCTGAAATAGGTAATAACCATAATGGCAACATTAATTTAGCAAAGGAAATGATACAAAGCGCAAAAGAATCTGGAGCAGATTTTGTGAAATTCCAAATGCGTCAAATGGAAAACATTTATAGCAAAAAAAGGAATTCTCAAGATTTAGGAGTTGAATACACTCTAGATTTATTAAGTAAAAATCAGCTTTCTAACGAAGAGCTTTTTGAAATTTTTGACTATGCAGAGTCTCTGGGCGTGCTACCACTTTGTACTCCGTGGGATGAAAAAAGTGCGGATCTCCTTTTAAATTATGGAATCAAAGCATTCAAAGTAGCATCGGCAGATTTAACCAATCATCCTTTAATCGAACATCTATCGGAAATGAGATTGCCCTTAATTTTATCGACAGGAATGTCTTTAGAGTCTGAAATAATAGAGTCAAAAAATATTTTGGAAGAAAATGGATCGCAATTCATGTTCTTACATTGCAACTCTACTTATCCTGCGCCCTTTAAAGACCTAAATTTAAAATATATTAAGAAATTAGAGAAAATAACAAGCAATATTATTGGTTATTCTAGTCATGAAAGGGGTTATTCTGCAGTTTTAGCTGCTATAACTTTAGGGGCAAAATTAATTGAAAAACACTTCACATTCGATAAATCAATGGAAGGAGTAGACCATAAAGTGAGTTTATTACCAGAAGAGTTCAAGGAAATGAAAATAAGATCTCTTGAAGTAGAGTCATCCTTAGGAATGGGAGATGATCGAACTTTATCTCAAGGAGAAGTTATTAATAGAGAAAATCTTGCTAAGAGTATTTTTAGTTCAAAAAAAATAAAAAAAGGGGAAATCTTCAGTAAAAATAATGTTTTTTTGATGTCTCCAGGATCTGGTATGCAGCCTAATAAATTGACTTCTCTGCTAGGGAAAACCAGTACAAGAGATATTGAAAGTGAATCCATTATCTATGAAAGTGACTTTAACTCACAACCACACCTAAGTTATGATTTTTCTTTTAGGAGACCATGGGGATTTCCAGTAAGGTATCATGATATAAATACTTTATATGGAATTTTGGAACCAAAGTTACTAGAAATTCATCTCAGTTACAGCGATCTTCAAATAAATTTAAATAAACACTTAAAAAAGAACTTCTCTTCTGAACTTGTAGTTCATGCTCCCGAACTGTTTGAATCTGATTTTGTTTTGGATTTATGCACAAAAAATAAAGAAATTTTAGATAAATCTATAAATTATGCAGAGAAAGTCATTAATCATTCTCTTGAGGTTTTAAAGTATTTTCCAAACACAAAAAAACCAAAAGTTGTTTTCAATGTTGGCGGCTTTAGCGAAAGAGGGTTTCTGTCAAATAAACAAGTAGACGAAAAGTATGATATTTTTGCCGAAGCCTTCAAATCTATAGATACTAGTAAAGTTCAATTCTTGCCTCAATCTATGCCCCCTTTTCCTTGGCATTTTGGAGGGCAACAATTTCATAATCTTTTTAATGAATCAGAAAAAATAAAAAAGATTTGCGATCTCCTGGAATTAAATATTTGTTTGGATATCTCCCATGCAAGTATGTTTACAACCTATAAAGGAATAAACCTTTCCGATTATGTTAGTGAAGTATCTCCTTATATAAGCCATATGCACCTATCTGATAGTACTGGAACTGACGGAGAGGGCATCCAAATTGGAGAAGGGGACATAAACTGGCAAGAGATTTTAAAAATTCTTGATGAAAAATCTCCAAAATCTTCTTTTATTCCAGAAGTATGGCAAAGTCATAAAAATTCCGGCGAGGGAATTTGGATTGCATTAAATAGATTAAATAATATTTGGAACTAACTTAGTGAAAGAGGTTTTTGCTACTGAATGGCTCGGGATAAATTTTAAAGAGGTTGCAAAAAGTTCAAATCAAAAACTACCAGATAAATTTTTTTACGAAAGTTTTTATTCACGCTTAGACGAAAAATATGGTTCTGTTGAACATCTTCCTAAGAATTGGATTCAAGAAAAACGAAAATCTTCAGAATATTTATCAGATATTCTCAAAAGTGTTTCTGCAAAAAAGGTTCTTAGCATTGGTTCTGGTTTGAGATTAATTGAAAATTTTATTGCCACTAATGATTCATCTATAAAATTTTATTGCGAAGACATGGGTTCAATAAGAAACGGCTTTATCACAGATCATAAGAATGTAATTCCCATATTTTTTAAAGATATTGAAAATCATAATTATGATTTAATTTATATAAATAATGTCGACTATGCTTTAACAGATGAAGTTTATTACGAATTATTAACATCCCTCAAAAGCTTACATTTTAATCACATTTTTATTTCTGATATTTTCCTGCAAGAAAAAATGACCATACGAAACATATTAGGACATAAACTAAAAAAATTTTTAGGATGGCAATTATGGGGTTACATCAGAAAATTAAATGAGCATAAAAAAATTTTTCAAGAAGTAGGATTAAATATTTTAAAAGAGGGAGCAGATGAGAGAGGAAGGCAATTTTTTCTTTTAACAAGAGGAAATCATCTATGAAAGTTTATTCAAATAGCTGGCTCAATATTAAATTTAATTCTTTCTATGAAGTATCTAACAAAAAATTGCCTGACAAAAATTTCTATGATGAATTTTACAAATCAGCTTTTAAGAAATATGAGTCTATAGAAAATTTTCCCTCAGAATATCTTGAAGAAAAAAAAATAGATTCAGTTGATTTAAACAAAATTATAAAAAAAAATAAGTTTAAAAACATTTTGAGCTTGGCTGCTGGATTGGGGGTCGTAGAAATTAACTTGTCAAAAATAAATCCCAAGCTAAATATTTTTTGTAATGATATATCAGACAATGTAGCTTGGAATTTTAATAATTCTTCAAGGGTTAAGCATATAAACTTAGATGACTATTTTAATTTCGATTTTGATATCATTTACATAAATGGTTTGGACTATGCTTTAAATGATGAGGAATATCTGTCTTTTTTAAAATATCTTTCTAAACTTAAATCAAAATTAATTATGATTTCTTGTATAGTTTTTCCTGAAAATCTCTCTATTAAAAATAAGTTAGGACACTTTCTGAAAGGGTTATTTGGTTGGCAATTTTGGGGTATTTTAAGAACAAAAAAACAACATTTAATTTTCTTTAAAGAATCCAATCTAAAAGTTCTTGAGGAAGGTGTAACCTCGAGTATTGGAGCAAACTTTTTTATTTTAAAAAAAAATGATTAGACTTTCTAAATCCTGTATATCTCAAAAAGATAAATTAGCTGTAAAGAGAATTTTGGATACAGAATTTTTAGGCATGGGGCCAGAGACTAAAAAATTTGAGTCTAAGCTAGAAAAATTCTTTGGCAGAAAAGTCATTTGCACTGCAAATGGTACATCAGCTCTGCAGATTGCACTTCAAAGCCTAGGTTATAAAAACGGAACAGAAGTTTTGGTCCCGAGCATCACTTATCTAGCTTCTTATCAAGCTATAACTGCTGCTGGATATAGGCCAATTTCTTGTGACATTAACCTCAATAGTGGAAATATTTGTTTAAAAAGTGTAATTAAAAATTATTCTAAAAAAACCAAAATAATAATGCCTGTTCATTTTGTAGGCGATCCAGTAGGTCTTAAAAAAATTTATTCTTTTGCAAGAAAAAATAAACTTAG
>VMHT01093388.1_pt1 | contig 31306 bp, 35 predicted proteins | sample 4693611 | NCBI WGS metagenome assembly VMHT01 (sample SAMN12280063, study PRJNA550983) | marine metagenome | isolation source: seawater sampled from same location over 5 years 0.02-0.2 micron viral filtrate | place: USA: collected off the coast of southern California halfway between the port... ... | reverse complement strand
TTCTTTACCAGCAGCTTCAGCTTGTTGCACTCTTTGTTTGTCAGAAAGCATTGCTTGTTGCTCAAACTGTTCTTTCTTAAATTCACCTTCAGCTTTTAATTGCTCGTTTTTAGCTTCTTGTTGCTCAATGCTTGCCGCAATACCCTTTTTACTTCTAAGCGCCGCTTGGGCAAGCGCAGTAGCCCCGCCGGCACTCGCACCAGTTGATCGTATTGTGTCCAATGTATTAGCGAGAGCAATATCAGCTTCTTCAGCTTGCATAGTAGCAGCATTTGTAGCAACACCAATATTTTCAAATGGATTACTCATGGAAACAGGTATTTCTTTAACACCTTCATAAGGATTTACAATTGCCTGTCTATTATTTTCAGCTCTTTTAAGCTCACCCTCTAATTTAAGTCTTTTTTTTCTTGCTGCTTGTTCCTGTTTTTTAGCTCTGGAAGATCCAAATATACCGCCTAATAAACTAACGCCAGCACTAACGGCTAATCCCGCAAGAGGCGCAATTCCGTATGTTAAATTATAGTCTGGATTACCGAAAAAAAGTTCTAATATTTGTTCCATAATTTTAATATGATGATTCTACATAATTAGATGATACCGCAAATAGCTCTTTAAAACCACCTATATCAGTTCCTGCAGTTGCTCTACCATCAGAAGTTATTGTAGCGTCAGTTGATATTTTTATTGTTGCAAAATAGCCTTTAATACCGGACACACTTCTTCCGCTTAATATTTCTCCTGGCCTAGCTAAACTATTACTTATTATTGGCGCAGCATATTTATTTTCTTTTCTATTAAAGCCTGCATAAAATCTTGGAAGAGGAGGTTCGTATGTATAAAATGTACTATAATAATCTTGCCTTGATACGGGATTTCCGTTAGATGAATTTATTACATATTCACCATTATAATAACTTTTTATTTCTTCTCCGGTGTCATAAAACAAAGAATAACTTTGGTTTATTTCATCTGAACCAGTTTCGTCAGATTGAATTAATGATATTTTCCAACCATTACTACCTTCATAATTAATTGTCTGAAAGTTTTTTGACATGCTTACTTTAGGATTAAAAACAAAAGTTATGCTAGATTGGTGATCTTTACCGTAAAAATTAGCTCTATTAATATCAACTTGGTCTCTATCTAAAGTTTGATAATGTTGAAATATATTAGCTTTTGTATCTCCAACTAAAACACCATTGCTTGGTGAAAAAAGTTGTGATATTGAATAAAATGATTTTCTTAAACTAAACATCTGCTGTGGCTTATAACTAAAAAAACTAGTCCAGCCTTTTACATCTTCATCAAATGCAAGAGTATTATATGGTTCGTTTGGCAAGGACAGATCCGCTTGCGTAGAAACTACATATTGTTTAGTGTGTATATCAAAAGCGCCGTAAATTTTTCCTTGTGATAATTCATCAATTCTAACAAATTCATCTCTAAAATAATCTCGCATGCCATAGCGGGATATTTCTTCTATCCCATCTCTTGATAACCTTAATATAGCGTTTCTTCGTTTATCTGCAAAATATTTTCTATATCCATAAACAGCAAAGCTTTCTGGACTAGTGCTTATTCCATATTCACCAGCATAGGGCACAATTTGACCAATAACTAAATTACTTGATGTTATAGTGCCGCCGCCTTCAGCTGAATATATTGCGTCCTTGTCAATAAGAGCTCTATTAACTTTATTTTCTTGAAATATAATTAAGTTTGTGTCTTCAGCATATAGTTTTTGTATACTTCCTTTTGAAGGGTCTAAGCTTTTTGTTATATCTTCTCCAACAGAAAATACATTTGTTTTATTAATACCCGTTCTTGAATTAAATATGCCTGAATATATAAGAGAATTGAATCTTATAATGCCATTAGTTTCTTCTTCAACTATATATGCTTTTACACCATATCCTTCGCTAGTATTATTGTACCCCCCGCGGATTCTAGACTCTTCTATAGCCCATTTACTTGTTCCTAAGCTAGTAAAAACAGGATATCCACCAATATCTGATGGGATGCCTCTAGACCCATTATAATCTGGTCTATCAGGCCCATTACTGGTAGTGTTTATCTTTTTTAAAAGAAAGCTGTTAAAATATTTAACCTCTAATATTGCTCCCATATATAATTACTTGTTTTACTATTTTATTACAATTTTATACTATTGAAAATGTATACCCTGTTGTAGTAACTGGTGTTTCAGAAATAGGGCCCGATACGCTATTAGGTGTTACGCCTGCGCAATTCCTTAATATATAGGGAATGCCATTGGTACTACTTGATTTGCTAGTGGCAAAATACCATGGGCCACCAGCGCACCCATTTAGGCCATAAAATTTAGCGTTTGTTCTATCAATTTCTATATTATTTGAAGAATCGGCTTGGGTTTGTAAATATGACCAACCTCCAGGTATATAATAAAAGCCATTTTCAGAAGTATTAGTTCTACCGGTTATTTCAATTAAAACACCTGTTTGATCATTATAACCACCGCCGCCACCTCCTGAATAAACATATCTATATGTTGCTTCTACAATTGATGCTGGAACAGCGCCAAAAAACGCTGTAAACACAGTGGAGTCGGTAGAGGAGCCGGCATCAGTTAAAGTTACTGTAATTGTGTATGTACCCCCAGGAATAGTTCCTGGTGAGGTATTAACAAGCGTACAAGAGGATATATCCTGCCCAGCCGTGGTATTTACATTAAAATGGGCAGAGGCATTACCCCCACTACTGTTAACAGCAGATACCGACCACGCTAAATTTTTGCCTTCATAATTGCTGTTTGATGTTGCGCCATTTTTACCTTTTAATTGTTTTAAAGTTGTAGCTGCTCTTTCGAGTGAGCCTAAGTTTTCAGTAGGAGGCTGCAAAGTTGTTCCATCATTTTGATATATTACCGGCGCAACATTTAATAAATTAGCTGTTTTATTTATTGTAGTTGTAACCGGAGGGTTTCCTGTACCATCATCTGTGGTTACAAAAAATTGAAAACTAAATGTTCGTTTTTGCACGCTAGATCCATAGTAATTGTTTTGCTCAAAAGCACCTTGTGTTCTAACATTATTTGTTGAATAATCATTAGGTGTTGATTGATATAATAGAAATCTAGCAGTTACATCTTGAGGCGTAAGTTCATTTGTATACACAGACGCAAGTGTAAAAGACGTTATATTTGAATTAGGAATTATTGACCCAAATGAGTCATTTATTGAAAAATCGCCTGCCAATATATTGTCACCATTATTAAGAGTTTCATTAAAAACACTATCATTAAACGAACTAAATGTAGCGGTTGCATTTCCACCTGAATTATCAATAGCTGTTTGTAAGTCAGATAAAAGTCCAGATGTTGATGTTTCCCAATATATATCCAATAAAGAAACTACTGGCTCTGTTTCAAATACAGCTAAATTTTTAATTGTTGTAAAAGTTGTTCCTGAAACGGGGCTTTGTTGACCGAATTGTAGACTAGAAGTTTGACTTGTAGAAATAGCCGCAACCAACGGATTTCTTGTGGCCTCATAAAATAAATTTATTTTTTCGGTATTAGGTATACTCCCGCTTGTACTAGTGTTAAAATTATAAACATCAAAAATATCTTGTATATTTTTAGCAACAAATGAAGATGTTCCTGGATAAAATTGTGTATTACCAGTGTTTGAATATGAATAGCCTCCATTTGGATATGTTGCGGTATCTGTGTCCTCATTGTTAACGCGTCCATGTACTCTAATAGAACTTCTAAATGTTTTATCCTGAGGTCCAACTTCAGATAAATCTCTAGGCAATTTATTTATATTATCATTTATTAAGGATATATGTGATTCTTCTCCGTCTATTAAATTAGCATTAATTTCTGCATTGCCTTTTAAAGCGCCTGCTGTATAAATATTATAATATTCCTGCTCTGTTTGTTTAACAACTATTTTATAACTATACCAACCAAGAGGGTTATAGGCGGTATCATTAATATCGCCATTATAAATACCAGGGTACATAGTAGCACTATCCGCTCCTGACGCAGGCAAACTATTTATTAATAATCTAATTGAATTACCTGGCCATTCACTCTGATCTATTTGCTCATCTATATATGGCGAATAAATAGTTTCTCCTTCAAATGTATTGCCTGCAAATGTTACTTTTGTAGTTGAATTTGAGAGTATAACAGATGATTGTCTTCCAAATTTATCCGCTAAAATAATACCTACTTGATATGTTCTATTTGTTTTTAGCGTACTATTAGGATATTCTACAATGCTGGTTTTATCCTCCACATCAAAGTTTGTTCCAATCGCGTCAAAATTAAATTTTGAAGCAATTCCAACATTATAATCTATAAAATCTGGAGGCGTGTGTTTATCTTGAAAATTACCATAAATAACCCTATTACCAGAAACTTCTTGCGAAAAAGCTTTTACTGGCGTTTTATCGTAAACTCTTATTAAATCCGCCTCTGGTAAAGTTTTATATGGTTTTTTATTTATATATGTGTACGTGTAATATTCATCAGAACCAGACTGAGCAATTGTAGTTACAGGTATAGATTCTACGGCATATAATGCCACACCATCAGATTCTTTATAAATTATATCTATCTGCTTAATTAAAAATTTAGATTCTATTTGATCTGCAGCGGCTAGTAAAGGAATTATAAAATCAATTGAATTTACTTTATTTTCCATAAAAGAAACAATAGTAGACTCAAAAGTTTCAATTTGATCACTTTCATTAATTGCTGTATTCAAAAAATAACCGTCTTGCTTAGGTATAAAACATGATTGCGTAAATGGTGCTAATGGCGAATATTCACCATCATCATATTTAAACCTATAGCTAAATTTTACAAATTTATTTTCAAGAAATTTAGAATTCCCAGCGTAACTATTGTCAAAATATGGATTAAAATTAAATACAACCTGAGTGTCATCATCTAAACTTACAGTTTCGCCAACTTGAAGAGTAACAGTATTTGAGCTATAGCTTAAAACAGTCACGTCTAAATCTGTTATTGTACCACTTGTATTTACCTTTGCAATTGTAGCGCCAGGTCTTGGCTCATTAGGATATTTACTTATATTTAAGTTGTCTATATTAAAAGTATTAGAACTAGTTACAGATGCATTTACATCTGCGGTACCGCCATGCGGTAAAAATAAAGAAACTGCATCTTTCATTGTAGTTTCATATGGTACTGTAGCAGAGGAATTGCTGTTTTCTTTGTAAACTAGCATAGAATATGCAGGCGCTACTTTAGCTACGGAAATTTGATCTTCTGTAGTATAATATGTACCGCCAGCAGCATCATCAATATTTATTTTTCTAGGTTGATTTCTATTGTCAGTAAAAAATAATAAATCTTCTAATAAATTAATTCCGTAAATAGGGTTGTGCGTTGAAAAATTCAAAAAAGCGCCCTCAGCAAGAAGCGTTCTTGTATCAGTAGAAGGGTTATAACTAAATATATAATTCTTACTAGATGAGTCATAAGGTATATTTGTATTATTTGTAAAAAATAAATATATTATCTCATTAGCCTCATCTACAAAATGCCCAATGCAATATAAATTAAGAATTTGAGGTGAAAAATTTGTAAGCCATTTATTTCCTAATACATTTTCTAAAGCACCCACGTCAGAACCTTCTGATTTGCTGATTTGAATATTTAAAGCATTTCTATATTCTCCAGATGGCAACAAGCGCGCATCTAGGTCCTTGTTCATCTTCGATTTTATGAAGGCGTTTTTAACTTCAGGCATTAGTGTTTAATTATTTTAGATTTATTTCTAAATACTTGTGAAATTTCCTCAAGTTTAATATTTGATATTCTTAACTTAGTGTTTCTAAGCTTAGCTCTTTTTTCTTTTTTAATTCTTTGCACAATATACTCGGGTTGATTAGCTCGTCCAGAAATAACAGCATAAATTATATATGCATAAAAAGCTTCTTCTGCCAACTTAGGCACTTTCATATCTGTAGTATAAGCCAACCCATCAGATATATATTCTAGAATTATTACTTTATCAACTAAATCACTTGAAAAAGCAAATTTACCTTCTCTTTCGTTTATTGTAAAAAAACCATTTATTTGCGTTGTTTCTGGGTTTAAACCGAACCTTTGACCAACCCCTAATCTATGTTTAGAAAAATCATTTATAGCCGCATCTGAAAAGTTTTCATCATAACCTCCAGTTATTTTTTTCATATCTGCTGCCTTCCATTTTTCTTCTGTAATAGATGTTCCTTCTAAGTTATCACCGCTAATATCCTGCGTAGGTATGCCTTGTCCATCTTGCACAGGCACTTCGGTTGGACTACCTGTAAGACGAGTAGGGTATATTACGTGCTTGACGCCTAAGGCGTCCGTCCACGATGCTTTAACATAATTAACATAGTCTTGTGGAATTGCCACAGTAAGATTATTTGGAATTGTTAGTTCTTGTGATTTAATGCTTTTTAAAGTATCATAGCTAAACTCTTGCATTGCTCGCTTGGCATGAAATATTATTTCATTTCTATTAACAGAGGAGATAAGTTTGCCATCACCAACATGTATCATTAAAAAGTTATTGATAAGCTCTGTTATAGATATATATCTGTAGCTACCGTAATCATCACCGGTGTAATATTGCTCATTAGTTTGCGTTATTAATCCGCCATCAGGTGCTGCCATATATTAACTTTTAGAATTTATTTGCTCAGACTGAACAGCTTGTGCTGCTACCTGCACAATTTGAGGGTCTTTTATTATAATGCCTGCATATGCTAATATTCTTAATATAATATTTGTTTGTTCTGACTCTATTAGTTCAAACTGAGTTGAAACATTAGATGAATATAAATATTGACCTAAACTACCAATAGAAAAACCCCAAACAATATCAGACGGTTTTCTTATATAAGATACTTTTATATCGTTGGCACTTGCAATGCTTGAAGGGTATATATATAAATGAGGGCTACCTGTATTATTACCTGTTGTCCCTTGAGTAGCTCTTTCGTATATATATACAGGAAAATCTGTTGTGGGCTTTGTTAAAAGAGACGCGTTTAAGTAAAGATATTCGTTTCTATTAACTTTTTGAAGCTCTACGGCATTATTGTAAATAACCGTGCCTAGTTTATATAAGTCATTTGGCACAGAAAAATACAAATCAGGATTAACAGAGTCTATTGTTAAAACAGCGTCTGTAGTGCCACCTGTTATTATTATTGTGTTTGTGGCTGAATATCCTGATGCACCATTAGCTATAGTAACTGACTGTATTACTCCTCCACTGGTTGTAGTGTTTACAGTGAGCCCTGAGCCGTCTCCACCACTAGTAGCGACATTTGTGCCATTACTATGTCCGGTTCCTCCATTAGTAACAGTTACCGTTAAAACTCTTCCCGCGGGAGTTATAAATGTATTTCCAAATTGTTTAAATATAGCTAAGCATTCATCTATATTTTTTTGTCTGTCAGCATATTCAACATTTGTTTGCGGCACTCTAAGCTGTTGGTTTAAGTCATTAAAATAACTTTCAAAAATTTCCAATTGCACCTGAGTAGCTACTTTGTTGAATTCATCTGGGGTCATATAGCCCCGCTGTTCTTTATTTAAAATAGATAAAACCGTTTGATATACGGTATTTACATTTATAGCCATATTTTTATTTTAATAAAGAGCGGCAACATAACGCTACCGCTCTATATTAGTATTACGCGTTATGCAAACTTTTTCTCAATTGATTTATAAACTTCTACGCCTTCATCTGTTTGCAAGAATGCAGCAAAAGCTGAATATGGGTTTTCATCAAATGGTACAGTCATTAGCTTTTTATCATTTGACGCCCAAGAAAAGATTCTCTGGTCCTGTGAAAGTTTAATAATATTTGCTTCTTTTGCTTTAATTGCAAAATTACGAAGTTGAACATTATCGTCGTTCGCAAGCTCTAAAAATAGCCCAGGATTTCTTTTAGCAAACAAAAGTAAATCTCTTTTCAATTCTTTAGAACTCATTTTTGAAACTGAGCTGCCAAGCTCAACTCGAACAATAGCTTCAGCCATGTCAACATCCATTACCATTGCGGCATTAAGAGCTTCCAGTTCTATTTCAATATCTTCAAGCTGATCTTTTGCTTCGACAATAGAATCATGCTCTGTATATCTTTTATTTAAAAATGGGTGATATAAAGAAAGCAGCTTTTGTAATGCTTGCTTTTCTTTGCTTACGAATAAGTGGCCATTCTTAAACATAATATGCCCTAATGTAGCTTCACCATTTTGTTCATCAACAAATGGAGAATTTTGATTAGTTGCATATCTAAGCTCTCTTTGTTCATTTTTTTCTGAATCAAACCAAAGCAATGATCTATGCCTAGAATGTCTGGCTGGTACAGTGTAAGTTAATGGAGACGAACCTACTAAATAGTAGTGTCTATCTTTAATTTCCCATTGTGGTCCTTTTGGCTCTTTTTTTACAGTTTTAGCCTTAACTATTTCCTGAGGTGCAACCTCAATTGTTTCTTCTGCTACAGCTTTTTTTGCCATGATATAATATAATAAAAGTTTTAATAAAAATAAAAACTACCCCCGCGGTTAAACGAGGGTAATTTTTTTTTAAAAGGATAATGCTTATTTCTTCAACAATACGAAGTTGTTAGCACCTTGAACACACAAACATCTTTCTGACAAGAAGTGTACATTCATTGCATCCTCGCTTGAAGTGAATGCTCCACCTACTGAACCTGTAATCCAAGTTTTAAGTCTTCGATCATCAGCTTCAGATGCACGATAACGTACGTGAAGGAATGGTCGTCGAATGTTAGTACCAAGTATTTGGTCATATACAGTAGAAGTACCAGCTGGAATAAGAACACCATCAATTGAATCCTCGCCCGCAGTATTATAGCTGCTGTCAAATCCACGTGTTGATGCATCATTTAAGTATTTCCAGTCAGTCTTATAGAAATCATAAGAACCTCTGCGGAAGCCAGTGAATCCAAGATTCAAAGCCATTTCTTCAGAGTTTTCAAATATACCATAAGCAGATCCAGATCCAGTATTTCCACCGTTTAACCCTGCAAGCATATCGTCAAAAGCTAGATTGGTAGTACGATCTAAGAAAAGCATATTTTCTTCAATTGCACCTTGTCCGTCTAGGTTTTTAAGGATTTCGTCAAAAGAATCTAATGTAGCAGGAAAAGCTGAATATACATTCCCACGCTTGTTAAGCGCTGCAAAAAGACCCTGCGTACCTTTTACATTTTGTTTGTAAGCAGAAATAGAACCTGTAGTATCAGTTGCTGAATCAGATTTTTCAGCCTCAACCATTGTCATCTCTAAGTAATCTTGATAACGTAGTCTTGTTTCTGATTCAGCTTTTAGATACCATAGATATCCAGAAGTTCCATCTTCAGTAGCAACTTCAACCCATCCAATCTGAGCAGTGTCAGAACCATTAATACCATAATGATCTTTAATGATAATAGGCGAGTTACTAAACTGAGTAAACTCAGGCTCTACTGAACCTTCCATTCCGGAAGTTCCTTTTCCAAATTCAGAACCAAATACAAATACTTTTAAAGCATCTGCAGATACGAGAGCAGCTGACCATGTTGCTGACCCAAATGGGTGAGCTTCAACGGTAGTCCCTGTAATCGCGCTTACAAAAGCTTTTTGCTCAGTGCCTGTGTCAGGATCAAGAACAACAATCAATGCATTCTTACGAATCGCATGATGTTTTCCAGTGCCTCCAACAATACTAGATCCTCCAGTAGTGTTGTCTCCAATAATTACAGTAGCGCTATCAGCGGCTGCAATTGTACATGCGTTATACGAAATATGTAAACGATTTTGCTCAGACCAAATTACTTGATCAGAACTCATCGGCATCTCAGCTCCTACCATCTGAAGGAATCCAGAAAGCGTACGGTTTCCGTATCGCTCTACTTCAGCTTCATAAATTTCAGGTAGATATTGTTGAGAAAAGTCATTACCAGCACCACTTGTAAAATCAAGATAGTTTGAAGTGCCGGTTTGTTTTGCGGCCGTTGGGATCAACGAGCCGTACAAAGGTGATAATGCCATTTTTTATAAATTTTAAGTTTTAACGTTTTGTTTTAATTTTAAGTCTTGAAGAATCCGCACCGCTAACAGATTTGACCCTATAGCCATTAACAAACACATCGCCGCTTTGCGTTGATCGTGGTTCATTGCTAATATTTTTTGATTTAGCTGTTAAATCACGAACTGCGTCAGCACGACCCTGTTCATAAAAATGGTTTATAATACGGTCAGGATTGTTAGCTACGTATAAAGCTTTATGATATCCACTTAAATCTGACACTTCACCTTTGTCATTCAAGAACTTCTTGATAAAGTTACTTATATCTGATTGTTGATTTGCGACTGAAGAATTATCTTTTAGTCCGTACCTAAATTGTTTTTCACCGAGTTTAAAATCAAAACCTTTGAAATCGTCGTTAAAATAATTTTTTGTACGTCCTTGAAAATCGTTAGTTCGCTGCTCTATAGTTTGCTGTTCTTCATTGTATCGATTGAAAAAGTCAACTGCTTCTTTTTGTTGCTGAGTTACGCCGGGTCTCAACTTGATTTCGTCGTAATATTTATCTTTCAGCCCTTCTAAAAAACCTTTAGCTTTCGCAACTTCTTCTTTATACGCAATTTTTTTCTTACGTATATCTTTCTGATCATCTATGTCTTCATCCCATGTAAAGTCTTCTAAAAGTATATTTACATCCTCCGAATCAAGATGAGGTTTGCTTTGGCGATAGTATTCTCGCAAAAGTGTATTGTTATCTACATCAGAATAATCTGCATTTAATCTTACATAATCTTCTAATGTGCCTCCGGTTTCACTCATAAAGTCTACAACTTTTTGAATATTTTCCGGTAGTGGTTCAGCAGTTTCTTGTGACTCCTGCACAGCTTCTTCAACCTGCTCTTGCAGAGTTTCTTTTTGCTCTTGAACCTCTTCTTCTGTTATTTCTTGTATTACAGGTTCTTCTTCGGTGACCCGTACTTCTTCAACCACTTCTTCGCTACTTGGCGAGTCTTTGGATTCTTCGACAGGAGCATTGCTCTCATCTGTTGGGTTGACTTGAACGGCATCGTCTTCTTTTTTTTCAGTAAGATCTACCTTAATGGTATCACCTGTTTCCTGTGTTTTTTCCGGTTTTTCTGATAAATCTACTTTGATAGTTTTAGGTGTATCAGAAAGCTTTTTCATTTTTCGAGGTTTAACTTTAAATTCTCCCTCTTGCTTGACTGTTTCTGTCATGATAAAATATTATAAAATTAATAAAAATTACTTAGGATCAAATTGACCCAAGTCAAACCCACCTAGCACATCAAATCCAGCGGATTCAAAGTTTTTTGGCAGTGTGTCGTTTTTTCGTTGATCAATCAATTCTGATTGCTGCGAAGCTTGTATTTTAGTGCGCTCGTCTTTCCTATCTTCTTTGTAAGATTCCTTGCCTTTCGCGGCTTCCGCTTGCGCTTGCGCTAATTGTTTATTAAAATTAAATTCTAATTCCATTAAACGCATTTTAATTTCTGCTTCCCGCTCTAGCCTTTGTATTTCAAATTGCGACTTACCCTGCTCTAACTGCAGCTTGCTCTCCGTAAGAGCCTGCTGTTTCTGCAATTCCGCTAAGGCCGCCTTTTCTGCTGTTTCAGCATTTGCTTGCGCTTGTGCTTGTATATTAGCTTGACTTGCTTGTTGATCTTGCTCTTGCTTTTGACGCCTTTTAAGTCTTAAATACTTATTAGCTAAATCAATATTTTTAATGTTTTGTATTTCTATAACGTCATCTAAGTATATTGAACCGGCTTGTAATGAAGCCTGTATATTTTGTTGAAGACGAGCTTTTTCTTCTTCGTCAGGTTCAAGTTCTAAATATATACCAAAATCATGCAAATGTAAATCCGAAACTTCTTTTAGCGTTTCAACATTAAATTGATTTATACTTTCTAACAGTGTTTCTTCTGTTAAAGCAAATTCAAATATGTCTTTAGCTTTTAAAGAAATGTTTTCACACAATCTAAGCGTAATAAAAGAAGCTGATTGTAATATATGTCTTGTAGCTGTGTTGCTATTTGCCGCTGCAAGCTTTTGTAGCCCTACCAGCGCATTCTTATCCGGCGTGCTCCCGTCGCGCGCTTCATTTAATCCCGTTACGTCTCTTATCATCTGTAAATAATATTGATACGTACTAATAAGCGAAGCAATTTTCCCTTGTCCAGATGATGTTTGTAACTCTTGAATAGGCACCTTGCCGGGGTTCATATCGCCATCTTGTGTAAACGAGCGCCCCACTATGCTACCAGTTTGGAAATACATGTTCAATGCCTCCGCCGGATTATAGTTTGTGCCGTTACCCAAATCTACTTCAGCTAAGCCGTCAACATCAACGTAGACACCATCTGGTACCATACGAGATAAAACTTGCTGCAATTTTAAATGAGTAAGCTGGATCATATCTGCAAACCCAGTTATGCGGCTTACTAATGATTCAATCTTGCCCTTATACATTCTAGGCGCTACTATACTATAATTCATTTCAACTTTAGGAGAATCAGCGTATGGCCTTGTCATGTTTTCAGCTAACTTCCACGAAAGCATCTTTTCATGACCGAGCACTTTAGCCCCCGTATATAACACTTCAATAACTCTTTCTACTCTTTCGAAATTATCGCTAGGGGGCGGCGAAAATACGTCGGTTTTTTCTAATGCTTTTTCTAAGCCAAACTCTGTTCTTTTAATTTTGAATACCTGCTTTTCAAAAGTTTTGTATTCAAAAAACATAACACTTATTGTATTGTTATCGTTTTGCCCATAATAATTTCTTATATAATCATTATTGCCTGGGTACTTTTGTATTTCTTGAATATCCTGCGGCGAAAGATACGGAAATAACTTTGCAATTTCGCTTAATGAAATTTGTTTTACTTCGCCTATATAATATAAATCGTCAAAGTTAGGGTCTTCAGTATAAGAATAGACTAGGTTCGCGGGGTCAACATATTTTACTTGCAACCCATTTGATTTATTGTATTCTGTTTTGGCTCCTCCTATACCACATATAACCAAGTCTTGTATAATTCTTTTACGAATTTCGTCGTATTTATTTTTATCTAAACAGTTATTTATAAGTTGCTCAGTTGCTAATTCAACAGACTCTTTATAGTCCATCTGCATATGCAGTTCAAACTCTTCTTTGTTTTTTGGCAATGATTGCGGATTGTCTGTAGAAAAGAAATTTCTGCCTGTTTGCTCCGTTAATGCCATAAGCTGCTGATATTTTTTCATATCTAACATTATGCCTCTGGCGTAATCAGTTTTTTTCTTTTGAGCAACAGGGTCTTGAGCGCTTGCTTTTATTTCATAATTACGCTGCGACATGCCATTAACTACAATATCGACAAATTTAGGAATAATAGGTATAGGTTTCCAATCTAAATTTAAATAAGATAAATCACCATTAATAGATAATTCATCTTTATACTTCTGAATAGATTGCTCGCCTCTAGCGTATAACCTTCTCCTATGGTACTCCTGAAAATTAGAAGTAAAACGATCCCCGCCACGGTTATTTCTAAACCACTCGTTTTCAATAGCTCTTGCTACTTGCAAACCATAATCTAATGACTGCTTTTCCTCATTAGGTACCACCTGATCGGGAAACGAGCTGTTGTAATTAGTATTAACCATTTATTATATTATTTTTGAACTATATCCTTTATTGTTATATTTTTTAAAGCTTAGCGGTACAGACCTAATTACTTTTTCAGCAGACGGTCTATACCTGTTTTTATTACAAGCCATAATAGCTAACCCCGAACTAATTGTTGCATCAAATTTTGTTCTATTGTTTATATTAAATCCAGCCCAGTCTTCTAGCGTTTTTTGAAAATACGTATCACCATATACACCTTCAGTAACTTGGCCAACATAATTTTCTATATAACTTTCTATTGCTGCAGCGTGCGCTTGCTTAATGTCTTCAGACGAGTTTGGTATACCGCCTATATCTTTTTCTGTAACAGAAAGCTTATTCCAAAGCTTATCCGGTCGGTTCATTGAAAACCCTCTATAACCTCTTCTTTTTAAATAGTATAATAATCGAGGTTTATTATTTTCGCACAATAACGGCATCCCGTAGAATACCAGTGCCATAAGTACATCTTCAAAAAATATTTCAGCTGTTTGAGGCCGTGCAATATATTCTAAAAAAAACATATTAGGCGGCGCATCTTCCATGCTGAACTTAGTTAATCCATGCAAAGAACCTTTTGATCCTCTCTTATCAACTGTTCCTGATATATCATACGAGTCACAACCAAAAGCACCAATGTGTTCATTACCTGGGTATTTCACACCATTTTTTACTATTACGCGGTTTTGTAAATTTTTAGGAGGCACCCAAGATACTCTAAATCTTCCATTCATATTTGGCGCAAATATTACATTGCTATCTTGCTCCCCCCTTCCCATTGAAAACTACCTTGTGTAACTTGCATTCCGTTTTGAACTTCTTCATTATAATCTATCTGTTCGTAAATCTTAGTTAGATTAAATAAAGACTCTTTTGCTTCATCTCTAAAAGCGTGCTGCTCAGTTCTTGGAAATTGTCTGTAATATTCGTTTAAGCTGTCCTGATCATTTTTAAGACCATCAACTTCATTTTGCCAATGTTCAATTACTCCTTGGTCAATAAGCTCTCCATATGGCCCCTCAGCTGGTTCTTTTGGTGTATCGAAGACAGGGTTTCCATAAGTATCAATGAATCCTTCGTAGTTCCACTCCATAGGTATAAACAAAGAATATAGTCCCGAGCTAGTCTGTCCATTGCGGTTTCGTTCAGTAACGTTTGAATTTTCGTATAACTTTTTAAAATTTGCTCCACCTTTGTCTAATGCGTTTGAAGTTGAGCCCATCATACACTTACCTACAATTCTAGATCCTAACCTAAGTGTTGTTTTTGTGACTCGCCAGTTATTTAAAATGTTGTCCGGCCTCTCCCATTTTCCCGATTCGTCGTGTACAAGAAGTTTGAGTTTTTCACCGTCATACGAGTTGTCTCCTGTGTTTTTCCAGTCGATTGTTGTATCGAGCCCTTCGAGCTCCTCCGGTTTTTCGCCTTGATCAAGTTTTCTTCTGGTAAGCTTCGATGCGGGTACCCTATACGCCAGTTCGGTTTTTGGTCGATCCATACCGTCTTGTATTGGCTTGAAGAAGAATGGGTAATTAACGGATATTGGCACAACTTTGTCAGTAAACATTTTTTTAGCGTCAGCTCCGGATTTGGATAGTATGCCAAACCGTGAATCAGATGATATTGTTGCCATGTTAACAGTTTCTCCCGATGCCATGAATGAAAATCCCGATCGTCTGTTCTTAAGATAGCACATCCCATAACATCGTGTATCAGCTTTACACGCTTCCCAAAATATAAAGAATAATCTGTTTGCTTCTCTAAATTCAGGGGCCCCAACGTCAATTTTACTCCACTGCAAGTACATGTAATGAGTGCCAGTAATATAAGTAGAATTGCCTTTGTTAACGAACGAAAACCCCTGATCTCGGCGTTTAAACTCTTCGTCAATATAGTCATAATATTTTTCTTTAAAGTATTCGGGCATTTGGTTCCACTCAAATACACTTTTTATTTTTTCAAGTTCTTTAGGATAATCTATTTGATTCCACGTATTTTTTTTAAATTTATACGGATCAGATGTTTTTGGTAAAGCTATTTTAAGATTTTGTATGCTATACACATCTCCAATCTCTCCGGTCTTACTTATAACTACAACATCGTTTTCTTTGTCATAGCCATACTTCCATTGCTTATACCTATTCTTTTTATTAAGAACTTTCTTGCTTATATAATCAGGCAGAATTTCAAACAGTGTTTGTGTGTAATTCATTTCGATCTACCTTCTGCAAAGCCTTTAAATGATTTAGCTTTAGCCGCTTGATTCTCACCCTCTAATAATGATCTTTCTTCGTCTATGCGTGTTAGTATTTCAAACGCATCAAAGATCGCTAACTTTTTAGTGGCTGCGGCATTCTTAAGTCTGTCAGCTGAAAGGTCGTCTTCAGTATCTGTTATAATCTGCTCTTCAGCAACGCGAATTAATTCATTAACCGCTTTTTGCCCAGCTCGGATTATATTCTTCTTCGTGTCCTTTACGTTCATACTTAATAGCTATATCATTTGATTTCATACAATAAAGACGCTCATCGTCTATAATAAATTCCCATTCACTACTAGGCGTAAAGCCTACTAAGCTTCCTGGGCTAATCTGGAGCGCTTCTAACGCATTATTACCATACTTTAGTATACCAATATGCTTTTGCTCTTTTTCGTTTGAATATGAGCTTGTTTCTTTAATAGGCTTTATAAAGCATCTATTGTTAACCATAACCCAATTGTTATTTTTTTTATACCCATAAACTTGATCTACGTTAACGAAATACATATTATCTTTAAAATACATACTTCCGTTTTTTTCAGCCCCTTTCATATCATACCATCTTCTAAATATATTGTGATGTATTAAAACAGTATCTCCTATATTTATGTTGGTATTAAAAGCAGCTGGAGTAGAAACTACTATAGCTTCTTTGTTTATGTGACGAAAGCTTTCTATACTTGTATTTAGTAGCAGGCTACTGTCACCTACTTTTTTAGTATTATTATATCGTTCGCCTTTAGGTTTTACTATAAATTGGTATAATGATTTCATTAGTATTCAAGATCGTACTCAACGGAAATTGCCATGTTAGAGTTAAATTTCTTCCATGGCAAAACCTCTGAGTTTTTCTTAATGTAGATATTGTACGAAGTATCTTCGTCTTCAAACAGTATAGCCGATATTTCGTGACCGCCATATACTTGCTGACCTACTGAATAATGCATTGCGTCATTCTTATAGTCTGACCCAATACTAATCTTCCTTATTAACTTCATCTTGTTCGATCTTAGAATATTCGCCTGTTTCTAAATTAATATTAACAGAACCGTATTCTTTTTCAAGTTCAGTTTTGAACTCTTCAATCTCTTGATTTACACCTGCAATTTCGTGTAGCAGCGCGTGTTTCTGAGACTCTGCGATACCAATCTTGCTTAGTAATGAATTTAATGCAGTTTGCTGTTTATGTAACTTTTCTAACTGCTCATCTGTAATTTTTGACATTTGATTTAATTTAATTGTTATTGTTGGATTTTTTTGATTTTTCCCACGTGCGTCCAACAAAATACGCACCGTAGACTGTTATTAATAATGATTGAAAAATTGGAATATAATCTTCTGCTACTACAAATCCGCCTACATTACCATCAGCAAAAGCTAAAATAGTAAATATAGATGTAAGATACACCAGCACAAGTGGCCGAATGTTTTTAGATAAAAATGAATCTGATTGCATATCCATTTTCCATCTTTCAGTCACCTGTGTCTGTGCGTCTTGATCTGCTTTTTCCAATAACTCTTGAATCTTTTGTTTAGCAGCTAATCTTTCTTCATCTGTAGTTGTAAGCTTATCGATTACATTACCTACGTCTTTAATTATACCGCCTGATAAAAGACTTAAAAGCTTTTTCATTTATGATTTTTCAGTAGTATACTTACCGCCTTTAAAAGTATATTTACCATCTTTGTCTTTTGTACCACTGTGATGAAAATTAAAAGTTTTAGCACCTAGTTTGCCAGCTCTTTTAAACGCTTGGTTAAATGCTTCTCTTACACTTGGGCCGTCTTCTTTATCTGAATAATGAAATCTAGCCCCTGTTAAATGCCCATCTTGAACTCTATTATTCGCTAATCGGTCATTAGGGTTATTTGTGTAACTATATTGGTTAGTGCTATAATTCAATAGTTCTGAATCGTTTCCTTTTTTAACGTTTTGATGAGCCACAGAGTCGCCATGCATTAATCCTGCCGCTTTGTTTTTCATTTGCCCTTTTAATACATTTGCGGGCGATTGCGTATATGCCATTGTTTTAAGTTTTTAATTTTTGTTTTGGAAATTTATACCTTTTGTATATTAAAGTTTCATTGTAATCGCCTGTAAATTTACATATTAAACGATTTTTACTTTTTAATTTATATTCAATTGTAACAGTCCATCCGTTTTCAGGCCTGTGTATGTGTGTTGTAAAAGTGTTTTTACTTCTTTCAACTATTTGTTCTTGTATATAATGATCTTCAAACGGATCAAAATTAACAACGCTTATTACGCCAAAATCAGTTTCTTCAATTATTGTTATATAATCTTCTTGCTCGGGGTTATGCCACCACCCTTGAAATTTACCTTGTGCAAATGTAAAAGCTGAAAATAAAATTGTTAATAAAAGTATTTTTTTCATTATATTTAATTTAAGTTAATTATGCAATATAAATATTACATAATTATATATTAAATTACTTTTAAAATAATCTTGTTCTATAACGATTGCTTGTGGCTAACCCAGCTTTTCTTTCTGTTTCTCTTTTTGCGCCTTCACGTGCTCCATATGCTCTTCGTGTAAATGGCACTCTTAATGCTTGAATAGCAACTCCAGCTAAACTGTATGGTGCCTTAGGCTTTCTTTTTTTCTTTCCTGTTTTAACGTTTGTATCTGATGTAGACGTTGAGTTTGTTGTATTACCAGTTTTTGGGTTTGCAGTTACTACAACTTCGTTTAAATTACCCCCTAGCTCAGGAACTAATTGATTGCCTTCGGTAGCCGCTTCTATATCTGATTCTAATACGTATCTTTTTTGCTGCATAGCTACAGAATTACTGTGCCCTAGCTTAGCGTAAGGGCTATTCATTCTAGCTACTGCTTTATATTTTTGTTGATATGGCATAATTATTTATTTTTTATTTAACGGATATTCTGTTACATATTTAGCACCTGGAAATACATAATCGTAACCAGGGTACATTATTTTAGCTGAGCCATTATTGTCAATACCTAGCACTTTAAATTCAACTCCTTTCATTGTTATTTTGTTGCCTTCAATAACATTATAAGGCTTATTAACATCAGGGCTATTTTTTAAATATCCTTTTTTAGAAGTTTTCATTTACATTTATTATAAGCTTCTTTTTCCCAAGGTAAATTCTCATCACCTTCTTTGATACTAGATCTAGGAATTATACGGCCTTTCCAGTATACATTTTTATCGTCGTAATCAAGGTCACCTCTGCGCATTTGATCTATATGCACTTGCTCGTGCTTAATAACACTTTTAGCTTCTAGCGGTGATAAATTTTCATCTACTATTATTGTGCCGTTATTATTAGCTTTACCTAAAACACCTTCTTCCATGTCTACATAGTATACCGGAGTTTCATCCATTTTAAATGGAGCTGGTTTCATTTTAAAAGCCATAATTTATTTTTTACCGTATGGTACAACTTTATTAAGATATGCTTGACGCTCTTTACAGCCACAGCCGCCTGGTATATTTAAACCATTAGCAACTTGCTCTGCAAACTTATCTATGCCTGTAGCTTTAGTAGCACGCGCTATAGTATCACCAAGCCCTCTATCTTTCATCATATTTTTTTAGCAACCTTAAGCCCTGTGCTTAAAACTTTGGAAGCTTTATTAGGGTCTAAATTTATATTTTTTAAAGCTTTAGACACAGGTTTTATTTTATTTAACTTTTTTGTTACAATAGCAGTTGGATCTCCTTCAATCGCGGAGGCAATAGCATCTGCTGTAGCGACGGCAGGTACAAATTGTGACAATGTATTAAATGCTTTAGTTGAATCTAATTGGTTTTTTGCTTCTTTTACACCCGCATTTGCTGCTTGCTTTGTTTCTCTTAAAGCTTGTAAACTTTCATAGGCGCCTTCTTCTGGGACTAATGCAACTTTTAAAGCATCAAATGGATTTGATACAATTGTTTTAAGCTTTGTAAAAAGGCTATCTTCAGTTCCTTGCGATATAGTAGGCTGTGCGCGGTTTGTAGGCGGAGTATATCCTGTTCTTTGTTGATTCGCTTTAACAATGGCATTTATTTGATCCATTTGCGTTTTCTTTTCAACCGCATCAGTTTGCATTAATGGACTTGTAAACCTTGAAGGTGTACAGTGTTTTGATGTAAACGGTTTATATTTCATATTAGCAATTCCATTTTCTTCGTGCGGCTCTACCTCTTTCTGAGGTCCAGCTTTTAGATCGTGCACAAAATGATTTTCTACGTTTATACGCTTTACTTCCTTTTTTAAGCTTTGATGGCGGTGTAGTCACAGCAGTTGATAGTTTACTACCTGGATTATCTTTGCGATATTTCTTTACGCCTTTTTCTGTCATACCCCCGCCGGCTTTACTACCAGTGCCACTACCTTTTTTTACTTTAGCATAATAGCCTTTTGATTTCTTCCTAGATGGAGCATCGCCTTTTTTAGTGAACGGTGAGCTATGCTGAACGTACATAATTATTGTTTTGCTCGTTGTGTAATAGGCGGGTTTAAGTCATAAGACTTGCAAGGGTATTTTTTAATTTGCATACCGTTCGCCCCTGAGCTGCTACCTTTTCCCATAGGAAACCCTGATGTATCAATAGGCCCATCCCACACGTGAGACTCTCCTACTATTCCGCCTTTTAATGGTTGTTTTTTCATAATTATTATTTTACGTTATAAGTTTTTCCACTAACTTCAAATGTACTAGCACCCGATGCCTTGGCTGATTGCAATGCTGCTGTAAAGGCATTGCCATTTAAAGGTGAGTCTTTCATAAATAAAGGCGCATTCATACCGCCTGCCGCGTATTGCCGCATTTCAGGTGATCCTGTCATACCTTGTATATTTTGCTGAACTTGAGGTGTAAAGCCGCCTCCCATTGGTGCCATTTGAGGTGGTACCATTGTTGTTTGCATTGGCTGACCTGTCATAGGATCTATTTGAGGATTACCCAAACGCATTATTGGATTTTTTGTATAAGCCATAGCTATCTTTCTTTGTCGTTATTTATTCTTTTGATTGCAACCTGAAGCATCCTGTCTGTATACGCTTTGCTTTTAATTACGCTTTGTGTCGCGCTACTCGGAATATCTTCTTCACCTGTAAGTATTCTATAAACACGAGCTAATAGCTGTGTTGTTTTTAAAGATACTTTATATAGACTGCCTTTGCTATCTGATTTGTTACCTCTTCGCCATAATACTATCCAGCCTTCTTTTAGAAGTCGTGAGAACCTATTGTTATCCCAGCTGTATGCATATGTATTAAGTTTAAAATCTGTTTTGCTAAAAAATCCTTGACAGTCTAAAAATAAAAGAAGCTCCAGATCTGCATCTTTTATACCGTAATTTCTGCATGCCCATCTTCTAACTATACGGTAATGCTTTAATACGTTTGAGTCGCGCAAATCCGAAGCCTTTATTGTTTTCATAATATAACGACTACATCTTGCGCTTTAATTACATTGTATACTTTATTTTCAAGTTCAATGGAATGGCCGGCGTGCCTATCATAATAAATAGCATCGCCAGCCTTTATTCCAACTATATCGGCGCCCGCTGATATTACGCTTGCTTTTGCGTATCTTATATCTTCACGGGCATTTTCTGCAATTAGCAGACCGCCTTCTGTTTTTTGTGAACCTTGTTTTTCTTTTTCTACTATTAAGTAATACCCGATTGCTTTCATAACTGTTCTACTCTAACGTTATTAATTACACAATCGGTTGATATAATTGTTGTGGCCACTGAAGCCGCGTTCCGAAGAGCGCTTTTAGTAACAAGTAGCGGGTCGATAATTCCAGATTTAATCATATTCACCATACCCCCTGTAACAACATTTAACCCTTTGCCTTTAATAGTAGGCTCTTCAAATTCTTCAATACCTGCATTGCTAAGTATCGTATAGAAAGGCGCTTTAATTGATTTATAAAATAGTTCTTCGCCTTTGCTGACAGCTTTTATTTTCTGTGCAGCATTTAAAAGGGCTATTCCACCACCTGGTACTATACCTTCTTTAATCGCGGCTTTTGTAGCACATATAGCGTCTTCAACTCTATCACGCTTTTCTTTTAACTCAACTTCTGAATTAGCACCGACTTTTACAACGGCAACTTTTGCAGATAGTCTTGCTAGCCTTTTTTCATACCTAACCTTTGCAGCTGGCATCATTGGCTTTTCAAGATCTTTTTGTATTGCTTTAATTTTTTCTTCAACCTCTTCTGACTTGCTTTTAATTTGCAAAACAGTTTCTTCTGTATTAGTAACTGCTTTAACGCAGGCGCCTAGCATTTCGATATCTATGAGGTCCATATCGTCTCCAAGATCTTCATTAATAACCTTGGCTCCTGTAAGCATACAAAGGTCCTGCATTACTTCCTTACGCGTTATACCGTAAGTCGGTAAATCAATTACGTTGACCTTTATGTTGCCTTTCATTTTATTCATCGCAAGAGTGTTCAGCACTTGAGGCTCAACGTCTGCAATTACTAATAATGATTTATTCTTTTTTATAACATGCTCCAAAACTGATTGAATCCTACGTATATTTGGAATTGGTGATTCCGATATTAATATATAAGGGTTGTCAAGCTCTGCAGCATTTATATTTTCGTTTGTTATAAAGTGATTAGATTTAAGAGGCTGATCATATTGCACGCCATCTACAACTTCTATTGTTGTTTCAGGTTCGTCTGTGGTTTGCATGATAACCACACCTGTATTACCTACATACTTAAAAGCATCACTTATAAGCTTACCAAGTTCTTTATCGTTGTTTGCAGATATAGTTGCTACTTGGTCAATCATATCACCGTCAACTGGTATTGCAATCTTTTCTAAGTATGCAATTACTTTTTCAACACCACTCGCAATTCCTTCTTTTAGTGTTCTTGAGCTATCTTGCTCTAATGCTTTGTATGCATTTTTAAGAATTGCATGTGCAAGTACAGTTGCGGTTGTTGTTCCATCACCGGCTTCTTGTACGGTTTTTCGAGCAGCATCTTTTAAAAGCGTTGCGCCCATATTTTCAACAGGATCACGCAAAAATATATTGTTTGCCACTGTTACACCGTCTTTTGTGATTACCGGTCTACCTTTATCGTTTTCAAGTATTACGCTAAGACCGCTAGCCCCTAGTGTGGAGCTAACGGCTTTTGTTAGCTTTTCAATACCTTCGTAAACCTTAGAGCGAGCATCGCTTCCAAAGTTTAAGTTCTTAACTATTGCGTCAGACATATTAAATTAAATTAAATTAGATTAGACAAATGTCTTATTCGAAAGTTTTTACAACTACAGGCCCTTTTGCAAAATCGAGTCTTTTTGTATAGTGCTCTACTGAAGCGTCAATCGCCGCTTCTGCACCACCAATAGTTTCTCTTCGCGTTACGTCGACCCAATCGTTATCTTTATTTGGATTAAGGTATTCGGTTTGAAAATATCCATTTGGTAGTTGTACAATTCGCCAATTCTTTTTATCAACTAAATGATTTAAAAATTGAACTTCTTCTTCGGTTATTTTTGGAGATGATGTTCCCCAAGAATAGGTTCTATAATACAGTGTCATAGGTTTTGGTTTTAATTAATTATTGGTTTACTCTTCCCGAGTAGGGTATATGTTATATATTACTGGTTTTTACTGATTTTTACCAAGGTACGTCCTTAGCGACTGATGTAGGAGTAATAAGCTCTACGATCTGTGCGTCTAAATTAGCCTTCAATGCATTAATATCTAAATCACTGGCTTCTAACCAACCCACAACATCTGACTGCGTGAGGCTATCAAAAGCAATATAGCTATTAGGATCTGGTGCACTAACAACCTGAGTGCCGATTGATGTTGCTGAATATGCCTCGCCTTCTGGATCTGTTTGATCTGAAGTAGCGGTATAACTCCAATGCACATTATAAACCACATTAGAAAGACTTTCTTCAGCCGGATGTACATCAAGTTTATTTATTGTCCAAGTGTATGTATTTGCCATTTTTTTATTATTATTTATTACCAATTATTTTGTACTATATTAACCCAAGCATAGGTAGTTGCACCGGTTTGCATGCACATATCTACATAGCTATTGTTTCCAGACGTATAATATTTTAATGTTCCAACATTTGAGGCAGAGGCAGTGCTGCTATCGTCAGCCATTCTAATACCGCCATTAACGTCTAATTTACTTACCGGCAAAGCCGTTCCGATTCCGACGTTAGAATTTAAGTATATTGATTCAGGTGAATACAAAGTCATTCTTCCTAAAGAAAATCCTGACCCGTTTACGTTAATGTAAGCACCACCCGAAGAATCGGTTCCGCCATTTAGCTGTAATTGACCAGAATTCGAATGAGTACTTATTTTTCTTGTCGCACCTGAAGCAACAAACGTTACTCCATTAATTCTTCCGTCACCGTTAACGTCAAGTTTATACCCCGGCGAAGTTGTTCCGACGCCAAGGTCACCACCGTTAAAATAAGAATCACCGTTTGCTCGAATGACAGTTTTAATTGTGTTCGTGTTGTCATACACTCCAAAATAATAGCCATCCCTGTGGAATATAAATCTATTTGAAGTTCCGTCATTTCCTCTTGTAATAAATAAATTTGAAGACGTTCCACTTGTTGCGTTATCTCCGCTTGAAAGAAACCAGCTGCCTCCAGCAGTTGCAAAATTTACAGCGGCGTATCTTGTTGTACTATTTGAATCATGTATTTTTACAATTGGATTGTCAGAGCTAATAGTCAATTTTTCACCCGGCGAAGCCGTTCCGATACCGACTTTGCCCGCGTTTGTTACGCATAGGTGATTGTTCCCAGTATTACTTCCAACCCTTAAACCGTAATAACTGTTGCTAGTTCCATTTACATCAATTAAAACTCCAGAAACGTTTGAATAACTCTGACCACTTGAACCATTTACTACGTCTAATTTAGTTCTTGGCGAAGTCGTTCCAATACCAACGTTGCCCTCTGAAATATGATTGTCAGTTCCGTCGGTATAAAATGCAATTTTTTCGACACCGGCATTGTACATGTGGAATCTTGCTTTATTGCCACTTTTTTCGCCTATTAATACAATAGCATCTGTACTGCCATTTGCTTCAATTCGTAATCCTGAATTTCCAGAACTTGTTGAATTTGACTTAACTGTCAAAGGTGAACTTGGCGAAGTCGTTCCGATGCCGACACTGCCTGCTGACGTAATAATCATTTTGTCAGTAGAGTTAGTGATAAAATTAATACTTCCAGTCCCAGAAATTGAAGCTATATCTAATCCCGCACTACCATCATCTTTTAGGTATTGACCATTCGCAAATGTAAATTTCGACGGCTGAGACACACGTACATCGCCATCTACGTCAAGTTTAAATAAAGGTGAAGCCGTGCCGATACCAACGTTGTCACCGCTGCTACCGTTTAAAATTAAATCGTAACCATTATTTGCCCGAAGTTCAACGTCAGCATTGTTTATCCCTCTGAATCTGTTTGAATATATTGTATCTGTACTGTCCTGGACTCTTATGTTACCGTCGACGTGAAGTTTTTCTCCTGGCGTAGTCGTGCCAATACCAACGTCGCCTGAAGAATCAATGTGCATTCTTTCTGTTGCATTTGTATGAAAACGAATAGGTTTTGCTCCTTGTGTATAAAGAAACATGTCGTCACTCGTTCCCGTTGTCCCAACATAACCAGTCCTCGTACCATTTGAATCTCTAAAATCAATGAAAGTGCCGTTTGCGTCAGAATTGTTGTTTTGTAACCTGATAATGCTTCCGTCCCCTTCAGCATGCAATTTTGCACTTGGCGAAGTCGTTCCAATACCGACGTTAGTTCCATTATCATATATAACAGAGTCTGTTAATGTATTTGGATCAGACCACTTTGATACATAATTAGCAGTACCGGATCCGTCGACCACTCCTCCGTCTGTTTCGATTACATTACCATTAGAATCAACTGCTAAGTTTTTAGTTGCAGTCCCGGTTACATTGCCTTGCCCATATGTAGGTAATTGCAGTGTACCGTCTAATTTGTTTTTATCAGAATTTGTTACGTGAATACCCCAGTTGTGTGTAATACTTACACCACTAGCTTTTTGCACATCACCCTGAAACAAATAAGCTGTATCTGCTGTAACATTAGCGTTAATATCATTAATTACCTGAACACCTCTAATAGTTGCTACATTTGAGGATATTTCGTTTTCTGCATATAAACCAACAGAAGATGTTACTAATCCATCATTGCTAGTTTCAACTTGAGTTACAAAATAACCCCCTACCGCTCTTGCGGCTATTGAACCTCCAAACGCATTGTCAATAGTTGTCCTACCATATACACCATAAGCGTTATTAACCGTATGAGTGGCGTCTTCGATATAAGTAATCGCCTCAAGTCCATACATATTACTGACTAGCCCAGTCTGTGCTGAGTTATACGCTTGAAAATAACCGCCTGTTATACTAACTTGATTGTCACCTGTTCCTGTTCTTGTATTTCTAGCGTAGGAAAAAACGCCATATATATGGTTCGCGTCACCGCTTGTTTTATTTGCAACATCAACGTTGATACCTTTTAATGTAAGCTCTTGTGATTGGTTACCTCCTGTGGCGGTAGAATCCATATCAACATTTACACCTGTTACAGTCCTATCTCCTGTAAGAGCAGTTGCACCAGCTAAATCAGCATCTACTGTAAAAGTATTGTAGTTATCATTATCTGCGGTGTCCCATCTTGAATTTACAGTAAATTTAGCACTGCTTGCAACGCCTGTTCCACCAAAGTTCATGTGGTTATCTGAGTACGTGCGAGTAAGCTGATTTTCAATTTTTAGCACATCCCTACTATTCGTATTATTACTAGGCCCTAAGGTTACTCTTCTTTTTCCAGGTGTTGATGCAGGTGTAGAAATTGCTAAATACGCTTGGTTATTACTAGCTGCACTAGTTTTGAAACCAATTTGAGATTTTTCGCCAGTGCTTTCAAATTGTGCAATTTGATTTACATCGTCTTTTACATGGAGCCTAAAACTAGGGTCTGTTCCAATACCTACATCCCCCGAAGAATTTTCAATAATCATCCTTTGTATTCCGCTACCACTTGCGGACCCATCAGTAAAAAAGGCTATGTTGCCGTCTGATTTTAAACTTGTTTCAGTGCTAAGGCTAATAATGCGGGTAGCAAAAGATGTGTTTGAATTTGCAATCCTTATTCCTGATGTGCCACTAGTTTCAAAATTAGCCAAATCACCACTTCCTGTGTTTTGCACGTCAAGTTTATACCCCGGTGAAGTTGTTCCTATACCGACGTTGCCAGCGCTTGAGACGCGAATTCTTTCAGTATTATTGGTACTTATTGTTGTAGCTGTATTTTCTCTATTATTCCAAACAGCAACCTCATCACTTGTAATACCAAACGAAACACCGTCGCTTCCGCTTGCACCAGTTGTGGAATTGGTTATTTGCAAATAACTTAAAGTACTATCATTTTGATGAATATGTAAATTTCTTGCCGGTGTAGTTGTTCCAATTCCGACGTTGCCAGTAGATGTGATGCGCACTTTTTCTGCGCCAGAAGGTGATAGTGCTAAATCATTATTTATAGATGATATTCTTGCTGAACCGCTAGTGTTTGCTAAGTCAATAGAACTATATCCGGCAGCAGTATATTTAAATTCGGTAATTATTGAAGTTGCAGCACTTTCAATAGTTAAAGGTCTACTTGGCGAAGTTGTCCCCACACCCAGCCGTGAGTTTGCTTCGTCTACAAATAATGTTTGTGATTCAATTGTATTACCCGCAGACCCAACCCATAATCTTCCAGGTGTTAGGTTAGGTATATCGTTTGTTCTAAGTATAGACGATACGACTAAGTTTCCGTCGTTAGATGTACTAACTCTACCAGCCTTACCTATGTTCTGTATAAAGTTGCTATACACAGGTTTTGTTGTGGTAAGAGCAGCACCAGACGTACCGCTTGGCTTTACATATATAATATCGTTTTCCGTGGGGTTTACACCATCAATTGGATCTGTAATAAGATTCCTAAGTTTGCCTGTGACTACAGCAAAACCTTCTGCGTTGTTAGCTAGGTCTTGTTTCAATAGCCCAACAGCTGGCATTTTAAGTGTATTAGATGCGTCGGCTAATTGCACTTCTAGCTTACCTGAAGCACCTACTGAACCTGATATATATACAGGATCCCCTTTTACAAGTGCTGAACCTTGTACGTTTTTAACAGGTAACTCTACAACTTCAGCCCCACCAACATGCAGATCAGCTAAATCTGTAAACGTAAGTTCCCCGACTGCATTAGATAATAGCACTTGGTCAACTACGCCTAACGTATCAGTTGTATCTTTTACAGGTCCGTTTAAATATAATGTACCTGTTTGCGTTATTAAGTCAGTGCTTGCATTACCTAATGTAACATTCCCGTTTAACGTACTAGCCCCCGTAACCGTAATACTTGTATCAAAAGTTGCCGCTGCATCTACATTTAATTGGCCTGCTACTGTTAATATTGTAGCTTCGGCGTTTTGTGATAATATAGAATCAGCTAGCACAGCACCGCCTGTGCCAAACATTGTGATGGTATTCTCTGTACCGTTTATAAAGTCATCAAATAGGTTATCAACTGTAATATGTATGTTTTGGTTACCGTCGTACCCAACTAAATACATGCCTGACGTGTGGTCGGTTCTTTCGTTAAACTGTGAAAACTTTATTGCCATTATTGTCTATTTGTATAATGCAGGTAATCATTGTACCCTTCTGTTATCATTGTTGGATAGCGGTCGCCCGGAGGCCACGACCCCTCTTCTGCTATAATCTCAATTGGCGGATCTGCTGTGCCAATTTCGGTAATCATTTCAAGGGAGTTTATACTACCATGATCATAAAGATCTTGGTCAATAATTAAGCCCATTTGATTGTGAATAGCCATACTATCTTAAATATCCTTTAACCGGCATAGCCACTAAGTTTGTAGCTGTTGTGCCTGTAGCAAAAACCCTTCTTACTTGCACCGGTACAAATTGCCCGTTATTTAAATTGTAAAATGTAATGTCCGTTCCTGCTCTAGTTGTTACCTTAACGTGACCCCCAACTCCTACATACAGCACACTCACGTTAGGAAGGTCTGAACTATCGTTTGGAGTTACAGCTACAGCATCAGTCGCTTGTATCAGTGCTTGACTCATCTTGTGTTTGTATTTTTGATTCTAATTGTTCTATACGCGCTGTAAGCGCGTCGATTTTATTTTTTTGGTCTTCAATATTTGTAACTCTACCTAGCTGATCGACAGTTACACTTGCAAAATCATATCTACCTGCTTTTAAAAATGGTACTTTTGCAGGGCGAATAGATACTTCGCTACCGTCTTGTGATATACTAGTAAGTATTGCTGTTTCATCAAGCGATATTACTTTATTAACAGTCCCACCGACTTTTCCAAGATACTCAACTGTTAAGTCGGATCCAACCATTTTGGTTGTAATACCATTACCACCTTTAATATTTATTGTGCCCTCTGTGGTAATAGCAGAAGCTGTTCCTAAATCATCTGCAATACTTACACTTGTTACAGTGCCTTCATTGCTTGTGTATGGTAATTTAGCAATATCAAGCTTATTAGCTGTACCACTAATCTTATTTTGTACTAAAAATTGTACATCATTAACACTTGACTTATATTCTTTAGCAGCGTCTACAATATTATGGGCACCTTCGTATTTTAAACTAAGCACTGCGTTTCTATCTGTAACAACGCTTTTAACAGGGCCTGATCCAGATACACTTAATATTGCATCTTCAATACTAGGGCCGTCGATTGTAAGAGTATTGTTGCTCCAACCAAGTGTATATCCATTGTCAATATTATTAACAGCAAAGTTATCTAGAGTATTGATTGCATCTTTAGTAAGCATAACAACGCTAGACATAGTTATTTTTTTGGTCGTACCTTTTTGGGTAGCGCCAATAAAATAATCTCCTGTTCCAACAGTACCAGAAGGGTAATCACCTAGCTTTGCCATATATTGTATTTTATTCAGTAGGTAAAGAAGAAATATAGCTCGCTACAAGACTATCTGTCCAGACGCCGGTTACGTAAGGTACTAAATTTTCCGGCAAAGAGTCTACTCTATACTCGTTACCGTCTTCGTCTGTACCTAAAAGTCTAGGGTTTAACTGGTCTGGATTGTAGCTACTTCTATGAAAGCTGCTAGAAACTACTTTATCTACACCGTTAATAGTCTCTATAATGTCGGTGCGTTCTCTCACTTGCAAAAATCTGTAGTCGCCTACAAACTCTACTTTGTCTAAAACTTTTATTTTACTTAAACTCATTTTTTTTATTTATTATGATTGTGATGTATATACTGCTGAAAACGCAAATGTCCCTCCATTTGACCCGCTTCCACTGAGTAAAAAATTACCATTTGCGTCTGTTGTGCTGCCACCGTAAGAAGACGACGGTATCTCAAACTTACACTGCAGAGACGCTTGTGCTCCTTCAAATTTTAATTTAACATTGTATGTGTCTTTAAAATTACTAGTTGAGCCATTAGTATTAAATTTATTAGTTGTAGGTTGAAAAATACCATAAGCTGTGCCATTACTAGTATCTACAGCAAACGGGACATTCATACCAAAAGTGCCACTACTAGAATTATAGCCCATAGTTTGAATACTAATATAACCCTTAATATGTACTATTCTACCGACTTTTATATATTCTGCCGATTGTGAGTTATAGTTCACACCAATTCCGCTAGTATTGTAAAGAGACGGAGTCCAAACCCCCTCTTCGTAGTCGTCTAAGTGATTTGCTGAAGATTTATAGGTGGTACCTAAATAAATACCATCTGCAGCAATTACTGGCTGTGACGCTTTAATATATCTGTTACTTGAAGTTGCACTACTATGCTGCAAAGTAAGATATTCTGTTGCGCTATAAGAATTAGGTTCGTTAAGCTCAAATTTTATAAAGTTATCAGCATACGAACCACTACCCTCTTCAAACTTAATGGCTGCTTGCTGTCCACCGCTACCACTTCTGCTTAAAACAATTTTATCATTAATACTATTAGATTGGGCTTGAAACGAAAGCATACCAGCTCCACTTGACCCAGATAAATTATTTATTCTTGTAGTTGTGTTACCATTTGTATTAGTCAATGTGCCAGTCATTGTATCGCCAGACTTAGCTACGTTGCCAGATGCTGTTCCTGTTACCGCTCCCTCAAAGGTATCTGCTGTATATTTTTTTCCCATTGTATTACCAGTTATTTTCTACTATATTAATCCATACATAAGTACTAGCTCCTGTTCGCAT
>VMHT01014996.1_pt1 | contig 31307 bp, 33 predicted proteins | sample 4693611 | NCBI WGS metagenome assembly VMHT01 (sample SAMN12280063, study PRJNA550983) | marine metagenome | isolation source: seawater sampled from same location over 5 years 0.02-0.2 micron viral filtrate | place: USA: collected off the coast of southern California halfway between the port... ... | reverse complement strand
TTCAGTACGTAGTTTGTTAAGATATGCAGCTTGGTAAAGTGCATAATCTGTAACTGATTCTTTCCAGTCATCATAGTAGGCATGTCCTAGTTGAGTACCTTTTGCTGTGGTAGCCCTAGCTCTAGCCTGCTTCATACCAAATAGGTTATTATTCTCTTGATAGATTCTACTCTCCCAATAACCAGTCTCTAATATAGATTGTGCTAAAACAATGTGTGGAAATCTGACATTTAGCCTTTTTAGTTCCTTTACTAAATTGTCTTGTGTGAATTTTACTGAATCATCTTCTAGAATTACAACCGTCGATTCAATCGGTATATCTAAGGCTTCTTTGAAACCTTCTTGTTTGGCATTACTAACCATTGCAGTTAGAGTAACATAACCTACTAAAAATATTAGGCCAAGTATTATACCATGTTTTTGTTTTGGTTTTACCTTTTTAAAAGATAAAGACTCCTTACAATAAGTATATAACATATTTTGAGTTGTTAATTATAGTACTAATATACGAAAAATAATTGACATAAAAAAATCTAGAGGCAACTATTTTGTATTTATTTTGACCCCTCTTTAAATACTCTTACGCTATCTTGTCCAAATACAGTAATTTGACTGCTTGCTGGCTTGTTGATGGTAGGATATTTAGAATTTTCAACTGATTCTTTAACAGTATTATTTTGTAGAATTTGCTTTTCTATATGTGATAGTTCTTTCTTATTAATAATTATATTACAAATAACAGATCCTACAAACCCTACTAAAAATGATATTAATATTATCTTCCAAAAACGTTTCATCTTACTTTGATTTAATTCTATCTAGTTCTCTTTCTAAAAATTCTACTTTAACTTCTAATGCTGCAGCTTTTGCTTTAACCTTCATTAATTCATCTGTTTTAGCATCGTTTACCTTTTCTAATCTTTCAACTCTTGCAATCAGGTCATCTCTATAAATAGTCTGCTCAGATTTATCTTCTTTTTGTTTCTCTCTTTTATTACGAATAAGAAACTCATAGAACTTCCAACCACCTGCACCAAATAGTACAGATATTGTAGTAATAATAATTGTGGTTAAATTCTCGCCCATTATCTTAAAGATTTATGTAGTTGCTCTTTCTTTAACTTAAATAGAATCCAAGTCCACATAAAAGCATACCAACATGTAATCAATATGTTTTTAAAATCTGTTAATGTGAAGGCTTCATCACCTCCATATATGCTTACTAAATATCTAATAGTGGAAAACAAATAGAGTATTAAGTAAATCGATACAAATCTTGATAGCCATTTTAGGTTATGTATAAAGACCAGCATCAATGTGCTACATACTAGATATGAGAAATATAACCAATATGTGTTCGGTTGGCCAGCGGCCTCCCAGTATGCAAAATCAGTCCATAGGACTAGGTTGTTTAAAATATCGCTTGAGATCCAGAAAAATAACAGTGGTTGGAAGTCAAAATACAGTAGAGTATTCTTTATTGAACTAAAGTATTTCTTTATTCTTTCCCACATATTAAAATTTATTCGAGAATATATCTTCTATATCTTCATGTATCTCTTCTGCAGTTACATCTAATTCGAACATAATATTAGCTTTATATGTTAACTCTTTAGCACCGTTACTAAAAACAATAATTGTAGGCACGGTTCTTACTTTGTACTTCTTTTTAAGTGCTGGTGCCTTTTCTATATCTACTCTATAGTATTTACCATCCTTAATCTGTTCCCAGTCAGCAAACGGCTCTGCAAATGATGCCACAAATTCTACGACAACAACGCCTGTATTGATTGCTTTATCAAAAGAAGCTTCTGTTAAATACTCAGGCTCTGTATCTACATTTTCTACAGGATTTGTAAAACTAGCAAAACTCCATACGGAAAATGCAACTAATAATATACTTAATATCTTTTTCATAAATCTTATCTAAATTGGAAGTTTAATCCAGCTTTTGCTGAGTAAACTTTTCTGTCCCAAAACTTAGTGTAGTTACTTTCAATATAAACACCTAAGTTTTTAGTAATCTTCCAACCAGTCGCTAAACTAGCTGAATAATCTAACCAGCTATAATCTGGAGTTCCATCTCCATAGAATAATGCATATCCAAAATCTTCATTACCGAATAATTGTTGGTGATATGGTAATACTGAAGCTGAAAAATGTAACCAGTTATTCTTTTCATAGTGGTAGAAATCTACACCTACAACTGCTGATAGAGTACCTTGATCTTCTATTAAGGCTAATTGCTCTCTATTATATGGGCCTACAACCATAGGACCAAATCTATTAGCTCTAAAGTCTGCATCTGTATCTGCAACTCTTTGACCGTCTGGAGCAGTCCAGTAATAGTCAATTAAGTCCATTTCACCATCAAAATCTAAATCAATACTATATGCATTATCTTGGAAACCATATTCGTATGCTAGTTCCCACCATTGTCTTAGTCTTTCTTGACCGAATTCATCAACAAATGGAGTTTCTAGGTAATCTCTAATTGGTTCATAACCATAAGGTCTATGACTTCTTCCGATAACACCAACTGAAAAGTTTAATTTCTTTCCAACAGGTAATCTATATCTTAAGTCTAATGAATTATATTCTAGATCGACAAAACCATCTTTAACAGATTGACCCTTAACGATAAAGTTCTTACCTAAATATCTTAAGTAGAAATCTTGGTTTGTAAACTCGTTACCAAATTGTCTGTTCCATGTATACTCAAATTTGTATTCCCAACCAGATACAGCACCAACTGTTGTATAAAAACTTTGTTGTTGCTCTGTTCCATCATAGAAAACACCTGGTTTTCTTTCATAATCAAACCTAGCTACCTTTCTAATACCTAAACCGTAAGAATAATTAGATTTTCTTTCTGGAGTTACATCGATAACTTCTGAGTCTTGGTTTACATAGTAGAATCTTTCTGATGGAGTAATTGGTTGACTAATTTGTCCTACACCATAAAATGTAGAGTATTTAAAGAACTTACCTATCTTGTCAAAGTTAATTAGAGGCTTCTTTGGTGGCATAAACATACCGAAGTCATCTGCTTTTTTGTCAGTCAGTGGTTTATTCTGAATTTGTTGAGCATTCGCAATACTGAATGATACCAATGCTATTAAAAGTAATAAAAACTTTTTCATATATTATCTATTGTATAATTTATCTTCGATTCTTTCAAGAGATTCCTTAATTTCATCGACGTCCTCTTGAGTATCTAAGACCGTCTGGCGCACCAATTCGTCTTTTAGTTCGTACTCTGTTCTAGAGATGTTTGGGGCCGGTAATGTTTTAGCCGCTTCAATCTCATCTCTCATATCGTCGAGTTGAGCTTGGAATGCAAACCAAAAGCTTACCACTGTTGTAATTGCCACAGCAATGCCGATTAGAGTTTTTACACTAACCTTTATTCCACTGTCTTCTGTTAATTCTTTTGCCATTACCGTTGTACACGTATATTTTTACTATATATTTGGTGGATTGTTATTATTTTTCGCTACTGCTACCGGGTGCTTTTCCCCAGATTTTATCAGCAGAAGCAAGTCCTAATCCACCTAAACAGATAACTGCAACAGCATTAACGATTGTAGGTTCTACGGGATATTCTGTAAATAGGTTAATCATTAGGGCAGAACATAAAGTAAGTCCTGCTAAAATTCCTATAAATCTTTTTGATGAAGGAGTACCCTTTTCGTCCTTCAATAGACCGGATACCCATGCGATAATTTTTTTCATTGTGTGTGATATTTTTTTAATTGAAGAACCTTGTGCCTATTGGTCCTCCTTTGTTCTAATCTTTTGTATATATTCTGCTTTTTGCTTTTGCATTCTTTTCTTTACAGAAGGTTTAACAAATTCTTTTCGACTTCTTACGTTTTTAAGAAGCCTTGTTCTGATAACTTTTCGCTTTAACATTTTTAAAGCTTTTTCAATGTTACCTTTTTTTACGTCAATAATTAGCATCTATTTTAATTTTATCAATTACTTTCTTTAATTCATTACATTTCTCGTATTCTTCTAACTCTACGAAAAACTTGATAACCGTTTCAACGGCTTCCACCTTTTCTTCGACAGGTGCATCATTTTTTAAAGCTCCCATTACATTGCCAACAATCGCCTGATAAATTGCTTCCATCATCAATTGTCTAGAAGAATTCTTCAGTTTAGAAATTACACTCATTGGATTTTCTAATTCTTCAAAATTATCATCAAAGTTTTCCATCTTGAATGTCTTTTATTTGTTGTATCAGTTTACGTTGTTCATCATTTAACTCAACGTTACTGGCTCTGAGCTTAACCATTAGATTACCATAACGGTTCTGTTTATATATCGGCATACCTTGCCCTGTGATTCTTAGTATTTTTCCGTCATACGAATCTGAAGGTATCTTTGTCTTGACAGTGCTTACGAGTGTCTTGATTTCAATATCTTTTCCTATAATTAAATCATAAAAGGGAGCTGCAAAATCAACCCAGATGTCATCTCCGTTAACGATAAGCTTATCATTAGGAAGTACAGATATTGATATGATTAAATCTCCAGGAGGAGCACCACTATTTAAAGGATGGGGTTGACCTTTTCCACTTAATCTTAATTTTGCACCGGCTCTTACCCCTTTAGGAATATTAATGTTGAGCTGGGTGTAACCTAAATCAACATACTTAGAAGTTCCATAGTACACTTCCTCAAGTGACATTGTTATAGCAACCCTAACATCTTGTCCTTTTGCATTATATCCAAAATTGGAATCAAATCCGAAGTTTCTTCCTCCGAATTGTCTAAATAAATCTTCTATATTACCAAACCCTCCCCTCTGACTAGCATCATATTGCTGTCTTTTTTCAGGAGTACCTATTTGTTCATAGGCCTCGGCTACCTTTTTAAACATTTCTTCATCCCCTCCACTCTTGTCAGGATGATACTGTCTTGCCAACTTTCGATATGATTTCTTTATCTCATCTTGACTAGCTTGTTCATTAACACCTAGTGTTTGGTAGTGATTCATTTCTTGCTTTCTTCACGAAGCTTTTTTATTCTAGCTTTTGACTCATTAACAGCTCGCCTTTCAGCGTTCTCCATTAAATCAGCAATTTTTCCAAGCTGCATCGCGATTTCTTTTAAATATGTTTCTTGCATTATATAAACTTTTTAATTGTAACTGCTTCTTGTTTTTTAGCACTTTCTAATTTATGGACGTGATATTCTTTAGCAAACTTTAGCATGATTTGACTCATATATGTATAGTGTGAATAGGCTGTACTTTCAACCGCTTCATCAGGCCATTCGTTTTTATCTAACCATTCTTTTACGTCCATATAATAATTATACTCACTTTTTAAAATTAGGTTCATTTCCCCCTAGATCGCCGTAATAGGCGATCATAGGGATTCGGAAGCTTTGTTAAACCGCTTACGCGTTAATCTTATCTAGTATATTTTGAAGAGCTTGGCATTTTTCATATTCTTCAGAATCTATAAACCATTCTATCATGACCTCTATCATTTCAGCGATAGGCTGAATATCAATACCGCTGGCATTCATAGTCTCTATGTCTATTCCTTTAGTGGTAAGAGCCTTATAGTTCTGTCGAACCAGCATGTCTTTTATTTCATCCATATTTTGCTTCATTTCAGAGTTTTTTTGTATTTGAGAAATTTCATCAATCTCATCATTATCAAAATCATCAAACATAATTTATTCTTTTTAAGTTTATATAGCTAATATACTAAATTCCCGTGACAAAAAAAAATTATTTGACAGAAACTTTTTTACTTTTTACCTTTTTATCAAAAGATACAGTTAAAACTCCGTTCAAAAGTTTAGCTGAACAAGAATCTACATCTAAATTAGAAGGAAGATAATAACTTTTAGAAAAAGACTGTTTATATTTAGTAGTCTCTTCTTCTTTAATTTCAGATGAAATAATTAAAGTTCCATCATTAACTTCTACTTCAATATCTTTCTTAGAAAATCCAGGAACTGAAACTTCAATTATATGAGAGTCTTCAGTTTCGGTAGGTGAATATGAACGAGTAGTGTCAAAAATAGAAACTTTTTCAAGTTCTCTCATAGGGTTACCCATTAGCTCGTCAAGCAGGTTTTTGGTTTTGTTAAATGAATTTGTGTAATAAAACATAATTTTTAATTTTTTATTTAGTTAAACATTAGCACTTAAATTGTGCCATCTATATACTATAGTGCAAAAATAGTGCCAGAGTTGTTTTTAGGTCATTTTGTCATAAATGATAAAAAATGTTTGACATTATGACATATTCTTTTCTGCAAGTTGCATAGATGACATCTTTAATAATATGTTCATTGTACCAATAACGTCATCTTCGCAGTAATTTTTAATCTCTTCAAGTCTTCCGTTCCAGTACGCTTCGGCTACTTCACCGCCATACATGTTCTGTTTAGGTGAAGGAATTCCAAGCAAGTCACAGATGTGGCTTAATGATGCAGAGCTCCATCCGCCAAACTTCCAAATATCTTTGGTATCTAATAGGCAGTTTTCCCAAGGCTTGACTTTATGTAGGTGAAGTTGAGGTGTAACTTCTACGCCGTTAATAATACTTCTTTTAATAATATAAGGCATATCAAATCCTTTAATATTATGTCCTACGAGTTGTACCTTTGCGTTTTTAGAAAAGATAGCCGTGAGAGTTTGCATAAAATTACCGAGTAACTCCTTTTCATCATTTCCATAAAAAGATTTTACTTTAGGAACTGGTGTAATTCCATCAGGAAAGGTAATCTGTCCTATAGAAATTACAATGACTTTACCAAACTCAGGGTAGAGAGCTGCGTCTTTTTGAAAAACATCAGCATCTGTCAAATCAGAATATTCTGACTTATCTCCTTTAACGTATTTAGCTTTCTTTTCCCAGTGCTCTAGGCCTCTGTCTTCAGCGTTTAAAATATCGTTATAGTCTTGTAGACTTTCTCCGTTAGTAGTTGTTTCTATATCTAAAAACAACATTTGCTTTAATTCTGATATTGCGTACATATTTTTATTTTTTAGTTTCCTTTTCTTGTTTTCTTAAATTCCAAATAGCGACTGGGTATTTCATATTTCTACCTTCTTCGCCTCTTGCATTCCTGGTCATTTTTTCTACGGTGTACCAGGGCTCTCCGTAATGTTTAGTTAAACTTTCAGATTCTTTAATGAGAGTGCCATACTCCCAACTTCCTGCAAAGTAAAACCAATACTTCTCCCCAATCTTAGGTCGCTTGACCCAAATTTTAGGTGGTTCTTTTTTCCTTCTAGCCATCTATAGTATTATACCAACTTATTACTAATTGTTTGTTATTCTACCCTGTCATGTACACTGATAGGTCCATCATGTGGAAATCTAGAATCAGAAGTGTAAATAAAGTTTCCACCTGCCATTGAGTGTTTTCCTTTTTTCAAAATACTAACCGGAACCGCATAGTTCGCAGGTTTTCCGAAAAGGTTTCTTTCAATAAGAATCAGTGAGTCTTCAGGAAGTTCATCAAGAATTCCTTCAGTTCTTACACTATCTAGTGCCAGTGTTAAATCTGAACCATAGTATAATTCTATAGAATCTTTTTTAGAGGTTAAACCATTGTTTGTACAATCTCCAAGAGAGTGTCTGAGTGTGAATGTGAGTATTGAATTCATTATTAACTTTTAATTTATATAGCTAATATACTAAATTCCGGTGACAAAAAAAAATTATAGGCTGACTTTTTTTAAAAATTGTGCTCTTTTACTCTTCTAAGTGTAGTATATTGTTCGTAGCACATATTTAGCTCTGCATAACCTCCACTGATAGAAGGTGGTGTAGCATCTTTATTTAACCAATATTCTGGTGGAGTATCGGTTCTATCGTTTAAGAAATCAAACATAGCATCTATCTCCATGTGGTGAACATATACTATTATGAAAAATGTGTTTTTAGGATAGCCCATATTATATTAATTCTCTAAAATTTTCAGCTTCTAATTCTTTAATTTTAGTTGCAATTTCAGGACCTTTTAAATTATATTGTTTCATTACTTGACCACCCTTTACAGTAGGTTTAAATTTTAAAAAGCCTTTAATCTTTTTTATATCTATTTTATTGACTTTAGAAAAAGCCATAATTAATTTCTTATCAACTGCCTTTGAAATTTCTTTAGCTTTATATACGCTCAATACGTTCAAAGGTGTTAAAGTTAACAAAGACTTTAAGAATAAGATAGAATCTATTTCATCATTAGAGAATTTCATAGTGTTCAGTTTCTTCTTAATCTCTTCAGTTTCATTTTTCATAAACAATTGGGTTATTTGTAGAATCCAATCATTAGTATCTATAAAATCTTTGTTGATGTATATGTTAGGAAACATAACTTCCCATAATTTAAAATACTCAACCATCTTTAAATATTCTTTAGCGGACTTGGCTGAAACTATTGACTTTTGAAATTCATCTCTAACTCTTTCACTAGAAACACCCTTTAGTGAATTGTCTTTAATAATAGCTTCTGCGGTGTTCTTCTCTAATTTACTTCCTGTTCTTCCAGCAAACCTTAAGGCTCTTAGTTTTCTAAGAGGGTCTTCATCAAATCTTTCCTGTGCTCTTCCTACAGTTCTAATAGTACTACTTTGAATATCTGCAACACCTCCTACTAGGTCGACCACTTCTTCTTTGTCAATGTCGTAGAATAGAGCGTTGATTGTTAGGTCTCTTCTTAAAACGTCTTTATCAATTGTAGAATAATTTACACTATCAGGTCTTCTACCCTTTCCAATATCCTCTCTAAATGTTGCTATTTCCATTCCTTCGGCAAACGAAGGCGTCTTCGCTATAACAACTCCAAATTGCTGACCAACTTCACCAATCGTAGGAACTCCACCAGATTTTAAAATTTTTATGACTTCTTCAGGTTTAGCGTCAGTTGCTAAATCAAAATCTTTTGGCTTTTTACCTAATAGAGCATCTCTTACAGCACCTCCTACGATGTAAAGCTCTCTTTTATTCTTCTTAAATAATTTATGTAAATCTTTTACGTCCTTAGGCACGTTTAATTTTAAAGATTGCTGTGCCTCCAGAATAAGATGGTACTGGATAAAGTTTTTTATAGGTAACATTAGTTTATTTATCTACGAAATAAAACTAACCGCAACATATCTAACACCGCCAGTCACTGGTCTAGCTCCATGTCTATGTGTAATTTGACCTGGGTGTAAAACTGCATTTCCTATTCTTTTAGGTTGAACGAGTGCTTTAGAGTTTGGAAAGTACGTACCTCCTCCTGAAAAGTCATCATTAAGTTTAACCACACATGTGAGTTTACTGTTATCATGGTGAATAGAAAGGTGTGATTGTTGTTCTGGAACGTACTTAATTATGAATGTTTCGTCAGGATTATTGTCTATCCATGTTTTTCCTTCTAGTTTCCAGAACCAAACTCCCAATGGTACAACAAATAAATTAACAACATCGTTGTAGATTTTTTGAATCTTAAGATTATCAACTAACATGTCGGTTGTTGGATAAAATTCATGTCTATCTGTTGTCCAGTTTCCATCTGTTTCGGCAAGCTGAATCAGCTCATCACAAAACTTTTTTGTAAATAGAGGAAACTCTAGTACGCCGCTTGTAATTTCATCTGTAATTAATTCAAATTCTCTGTTTTTCAAAAGGGGATTAATATATTTAGAACACCACTCCTCCCAATTAGTTGTGTTTAGTATTTCAGTATTTTTCATGGTTTGTGATTTTTTATTACTTAATTGTACTATAGCGTCTTCCTTTAATGCATAGGTATCTAAGCCTGGTTTATATAAATTTAATACATCGTTTCGAGGATGTACGCTCGACACTGCAGAGATAAACTCGTCAACTGGAATTAGGTTATTATTGAAATTATATTCTAATAGTTTCTGTGCACCAGAGAGTGTTAAAATATATGCATGTGTATTATATGAGTAACCAGGTACGACAACACTGTCTGAGAAGGTATCTGCGTCTTCTCCTTGTGGATTTCTACCTAAATAAAGTATATCATAAGATTCTGGAATCTCGCTTTGATTAATATCTTTTAATTTTTTTATTGGATGAAAATCTTCTTCTAAAATTAACATTGAAGAAATTTGATTGTCTACAATATACTTCCATATACTATAATGTGAAAGAGCACATCCAATCTCACCGGGAGTAATATCCCTAGACCACCAGTCATTATCCTTAACGGGAATATTCCAGTTAGGATAAACACTAAAGTCTAGCTCATCATAATTACCTGTAATAGCATCAACGCCATCTACACCTTCCATTACAAAGAACCTTGTCTCGCCTTTAATAAATTTATTAAACCTTAATTTAAGCTCTTCTTCGGTAGAGTTCCTACTAATTACAATTGCTGAATCAAACATGATTGTTTATTATTAAGTTTTTCCACTTTAATGCCTGAACGTACCAGGTGTTACTCTTCACCCAGTCATAATTTCTTTCGATTATAGTATCTTTTGTTTGAGAATCTATTGCTGAAATAGCATTAACATACCTATCTATAATTTCATCTTCGCTTCCTTCATGAGAAACTGATATGCCGTTTTTAACCGTTTCACCTAATGCAGCAACTCTATTAACAATGGGAACTACCTTGGCATATTTCATTTCAAGGGCAGTTATGCAAAAAGTTTCTTCATAGTCAGTAGGATATAACCAAAACTCTGATTCCATCATACTAGAGTGTAGGTCAAACTGGTTCATATTATTTTTAACTATTATACCAGGTTGTTGTGTGTCATACGATCCCATATTTCCTAATGCATAAGAAGGACAATATATTTTAAACGTTGCGTCTGGAATGGCTTTCTTTATTCTGGGCCACATTTTTAATGCTCTTTCTAATCCTCTATTAGGAGCTGATGTATATATGAATGAGTTTTTTATTTTAGGTTTATGTGTTTCTAGAAATGTTTCTTTTACTATACCATTTCCTATGACATGCATTGGCCTAACTAATCCATAGTTATCTAGGAATTTCTCTTTGTGCCATTTAGTTAAACATACAACGCCTTGAATAAATGGAGAATTAAGAAGGCTGCTTGCGTTAGGAATTTCCATGCCATTCCACCATGTATAAAACTCAGTGTTGTGCATCCATAAATATGACTTAGTCCATTTAACATAATCTTGAAGCTCTATTAAATAATGAATATATGAGGCGGCTATTACAGTGTCATAGTGTGTAAGTGTCCTTCTCATTGTATCAAAACTTTTGAACTCTAAATCATCCCACTTGCCGTCTATAACTTCTCCGCCTATAGTTACATCAAATCCTAATTGACTTAACTCCTTTCCTAAGAATATACATGAAAGCTCGGTACCACCTAAACCTACATCTCTTAGTGTAATATGATTAAACGGTTGTTTTTGATAACCTACATATATTAATACTTTCATTTTATCTTTATATTAAATGCTATTGTGATTCTTAATTCTTCGGAATCTACCTTTTCTACCATGTGCTCTAAAGATGCAGGAAAAATTACAATATCTCCTTCATTAATCATTGGTGTAAATCTAGGATGAAATAAAGATTGATTCTGATTATTAAAATTTATTTTATCCTTTAACCCAGGGTACATTCCTAACATGTACTTTGTCATAGAACCTTGTGGATTAATAAATGAAATAGGCCAATGAAGTTCTGGATTAAACTTAATAAAGTGAACAACTGAAAAATGGTCTGGAATATGTTCATGTATATTCGCAGTTTGACCAGGTCCGTATGCAGTATACCATGGATGTCCTGAAATTTCCCAATCTACATTCTTATCAAAGAATTCTAGTAAGAACGTGTTTATATAATTTCTGTAAACATCAACTGATACTTCCCAGTTTATCTTATGAGGTAGTGAGTCTTCTGTATTATACGAAGTATGTACGTTCCAATCTCCTGAAGCACGTGGAGAGTGTTTGTAATTATGCTCCATTTTAGGTACATAATCTTCATATATTTTATTTTGCTCTAATTCTGTTAAACTTTCCTTCCAATAAAAGGGTGAAAATATGTCTATCTTTGCCATTGTGTTAAATCTAAAATTCTTTTTGAATTTACTAGGTCTTGAAAATATTGATTCTCTTTTTGTAAAACTTCTGAGTTTTCCTGTCCTCCAGTACTTTGATGAAAGTCTCCTATTAATCTTATTTTAGGAAACCAAAATAATTTCTCTGATTGCATAATGCTATGTACGTTGTACCATAAAATATCATCGCCATAATATATTTTAATCTCTTCTGGAATTTCTATCCACACTTGTTTTGGAAAGAGCATAAAGCACCCCATCCCAAATTCTTTATGTGTCATTGTCTTTCTATCTTTCCACCAAATATCTTGGTCTCTATTAATAGATGTAGAGAAATATCCACTAGAACCATGTGTATCATACGGTGCAATTAAATGAAATTCACCTTGATTCTTAACGAATTCATTTATATTGTGTATAAAGTTAGTTACATTGAATGCAATATCGTCATTAACTAAACATACATAATCATATCTTGCTTCTTTAACTCCTATATTCCATGCAGGATTGACACCTATATTTTCTTTCGCCATTAAAACTCTTATCTTAGGATTAGAGTTCTCGTAGCCTGAGCCCGCATTATCTATAATAATTAATTCGTAATCATGTTCGCATCTTTCAAACTGATCGATTAGTATTGATGTAATTTCAGGTGCTTTCCATAATGTAGGTATTACAAAACTTATCATTCTTCGTATATTATATTAGCCGCTGATTCATCTTTTCCATATCTAGATGGACTCCATAGAGGACTGTTAGGATTCTCATCATACGCCCAGTCTTTTAATCCAAGTTCTAAGAATCTTTTATTAATAGCTTCGTTATAGTAATACATTATAGTTCTTACTCTTCTTTGAATGTCTGCTCTTGATAAGTCATGTGTATTTCTACCAGAATTATTATTATAGATAAACTGAACATATCCTAGTTTAGGTATTCTACACATTTTAGTATGTAAGAACGTTCTAACTACCAGTTCATAATCATCGGCAATCGTCAGGTTTCTATTATGTCCTCCTATTTCAAAGTAAGTACTTCTTCTCCAGGCTCTTGTGTGATTAGGTACCCCAACAATATGTCTAATAGTTTTTGGATTAATATTATGCTGGTCAGCCACCTGAACTTCCATACCTTTATAGGTTTCTGTTCTATATTTTCCATAACCGAAAGCAAAGCCATCTTCATAGGTTAAAGAATTCCAGTTTTCATCTACTTCTAATGTATCATTCCAAAAGAATCCACATTCAGGATGTTTTTGTGCGGCTTTATGTAAATCTTCTGCGCACCATGGGACTAGTAAATCGTCATGGTCTAGTTCAGCAAGAATATATCCTTTAGCAAGAACACATGCACGATACTTAGCTTCACCAATACATCCTCCACTCTTCTCTCTAAAATCATACACCTTTACTCTTGGGTCTTGAGATGCAATCTGTTCTGCAATCTTTAACGTTTTACCACCATCTGTCGAATCGTTTATTAAAACCCATTCCCATTCAGGATATGTTTGTTCTGTTAAAGATTTATATGTATTCTCTAATTTATTACCTGTATTGTAAATTGGTGTAAAAAAAGAAATTAGATTTTCATTTTCTAAATTACTAGGACTAAGCATGGCCGTCATAGATACTTGATATGCATCTTGACCAACATCCTGTATATTTTTATCGTTATCTAGATGAATCCACTTTCTTCTAAATTGTTCTGGTAGCATTGACATAGTTGTATGTTCCTTCCAAGAATCACCTCGAGTCACAATACAATCTGGATTAAAATCAGCGATAATTTTCATTATGCCCATATCGCTCTTTACATGCTTTACATTTAAAGAAACATCTTCATAATCTAGTACTTTAAGCGAAACTAAGTCAGGTTTATCTGGGCCTATGTAAAGTATTTTAGGAACTCTTGCCTTAGGTTCTTTCTCTAGATAGTTATAGTGAGATAAAACCGTATTCTCCCATACAAATAATTTTTCATTATCTTTTAGAACCTTCTCTATAAAGAATCCATCAGCTGCATAGTCACCTGTAAACGAATATTTATCGAAAATATCAGAGTGTAATACCATCTGTGCAATATCAATATGTTGATATTTAGTATGTTCAGGCTTTGCTTCTCTTATTTCTAATCCAGTAAAATCCTTACGTGCAACATGCTGAGCCACAATAATTACTTTTTTATCTACATGCTTTTTATCCGTAGAAATTTGATAGATATTTTGATAAAAATCTTCGTGAATTAAGTTATCATCATCTAGTAAATAAACCCATCCTTCACAATTCTTAGCAATTTTGCTACATTGAGGATACATCATTTCACCAGGAAATCCTCTAACATAATGAATATCAATACTGCCTCTTGATCGAGGAGGTATGGTAATATGATGTAATAGTTCTGCGTCAATATCCTTTAACACTCCTGTGTCAAATACTACATGCCAATTAATAGTTAGGTCGGGGTTTTCATTGTTGAAAACGTTTTCCTTTATTTGCTCTAAATTATGTACTCTAGTACATCTCGTAATTACATTAATTATCATATTGTATTAATCTTTTAAATCGAAAAAGAACATGTGAAAGAATCTTGCGTTTTCAATTGCATCTCCAAAATAAGTAGTAGCTGCATGAATAGTAGTTGCATCCCATAGAGCAAGTCTATTATACACGTTTCCTATCTCATCTATTTTTTCAAAGTTAGTAGAATCGTAAAAGTTCATTTTGTCACTTCCACCTTTGAAGCAATCAACATAACTTTGAGTATCTCTTTTTTGTCCTCCATATTTCATTTCACCTGTAGCTTTACTTTTAAAGAAAGATGTTCCTGATTCATGTGGAGCATCGGGCGTTAGAAAAACAACACCTGCATAAGTTTGACTATCTACGTGATAAACTATCGGTTGATCGGCTGTACAAAATTGAAAGATACCATTAGCATATCCTCCATGATTCCAGTTAATTATTTCTTTTCCTATTATCTCTTCTAATTTTTCTTTAGTTCCATCTAATATAAATCTTGTAGTTGCTCTCTCACCTTTATGATAATCTGAAGGAGAGAACGTTAGATTATTCATAGCAACGTCTCTTACTAAATCCGGATCGCTATAAAAGTCCTCAACTACAATAATATCTTTTGTTAGATTACCTGGTTTAAATCCAGAAAAATAAGCTTCCCATTTAGTGAGACTGCCTATGTTAAATACATCTTTATTTTCAAGCTGTATTGATACCTCAGATGAGGTGTATTCGTGTGGAATTTCAATTTCAAACCCAAGCTCATTTGTAGGAAAGTTGTAAGTTTGCAACACATCTCCCCTGTCTGTCCAAGAAGTATTTTCAACGTCAACTATTTTCATACTTTTAATCTTATGATAATAGTTTCCAATCCATCCTTTTATAGAATAGGTTGACTCGTTCTTTTTTATTGAATCAATACACCATTGTGTATTTTCATCATGTGTAAAATGATTTATTAAATCCATGCGTAAGTGTGTTTATATTTATACTTAATTTATTAGTTTTGTTTTCTTAATTTCTCTTTAAAATAATCAACTCCTCTTCTTTTAAATTTGTCTCTTTCACTCGGCTTGATAGTAGGGTCATCAACTATTTTATCAATTTCATTGAACATAATTTCATCTCCTTCTTCTCGTTCGAATTGTATGATTTCTCTCTCATATCTCCACTGATGTTGTTGGTGGTCATGCATAGTTTCACTTAACTTACATCCATAGCAAAATCCACCGAATGCTCTGGTAAATAAGTAGCCGTATTTACATGTACTTACCCCAAACTTATATTTTCCACATCCAAGACTAGATTCTCTTAATTTATCCCAATCATCATTGAATTCTGTAAAGTGTTCAGCGTGCACAAAATTACCGAACATTAACCATGCAGAATTAAGGCGTTCTTTTTTAACAGCCTCAATCTCAGCTTTACCCCATGTTTCTGGATTTTCTTTAGTTTCTAGAGTATTACCATTAGAATCAAAATACTCTCCCAGTGGAAAAATCTTAGCATCATAAAATTTAGAGTTTCTTCTTAAAACAGGATTGTTAACATATTCTCTTTCTTTGACAATCATCCACTTATCCCCGTTTTCAATATACCTATCAATATTATCTTCTTTAATCCAGAATCCGTATCCGTATTGCCTATCATCTAGTTCGTCTAGGAATCTCCTGAATTGAACCTGGTTAATATTATCGTTTTCATCTAGTAATTTTACAGCATTCCAGAACCAGTCTTTAGAATGACCCGAAACATCATTGGGTAAATTAAGCCAATCTCCTTCTAAAAAGAATGTGTATTCATGTGTAGAATCATGTTTAGAGTTTAATTTATTAATTCCGCCACCAACTCCTAGATTTTTTTCAGACAGCTCTATATTAAAATTAAATTTATCAGAACAATTATCTACTGCCCATTTAGTAACATCTGCAATGTCATCGTTATACCCATTTGAAAGAATATACCAGTTTATCTTAGGTCCCTGATAATTTTCATAAAAACTTTTAATTGTCATATATAAAGAATTCGCCCTATCAGCTGCGTCATGTGTCAATGTAGAAATGCAAACTTTATTCATTGCTAATATCTTATTAAGTTATTAAGAATCTCATACTATATATCTATCCCCCTTAAAAGCCCGGAGGCTTTTAAAGAATTGGTAAATCTCATGGTTTACGATTGTAGTTTGTCAATTTTATCATTTAATTCCTTGATAGCTTCAACCAATAGTGGAACTACTTTGTCGTATTTTACCGTTAAATACTCTTCTTCTACATCATATTCGTATGAATCATTGATTGGTGCGGGAGCAATTACTTCAGGAAGAACTTTTTGAACTTCTTGTGCACTTAAACCTACATGAACATCATCACTATTATATCCGTATTCTTTTGCTTTAGCATTTTCTTTAAAGTAATATCCATTTAATTGTTTTACTTTTTCTAGAGCACCGTCAATTTTTCCTAAGAAATCTTTAAGTCTTTCATCTGAATAATACGCTACTACGTCATTAGTAGCTCTCATAAGTCCGGTTGTAGTACTAGCGTTAGTACCTATACCCATAGAGTTAAATCTTACATTGTTAGATGTATTTAATGATTGGTTTGCACTTGGACCTGTAGGACCTTGGCGACCTTGGGCACCACCTCCACCACCTGGACCTGTAGGACCTTGGCGACCTTGGGCACCACCTCCACCTTTAGGACCTTGACGACCTTGTGGACCAGTTCCACCCGGTCCACCACCTGGACCTGTAGGACCTTGACGACCTTGTGGACCACCTCCACCTGTAGGACCTTGACGACCTTGTGGACCACTTCCACCGCCTGGACCTGTAGGACCTTGACGACCTTGTGGACCAGTTCCACCTGTAGGACCGGTGCTACCTTGCATTCCTGGGTAGTTAGCTGGGTCAAAGTTACCTGAGGTTAAAACTGTGTTACCTCCTACCGTTGTTCCTTGTCTTAAATCTGCCATATCTTTTTGTTAATCTAAATTTTGATTCAATGTTACTAAACATTCTTCGTCGCTACAGCCACTTCCGGTACTTCCGCATGTTGTGCATGTATAATCTTCCATGTTGTATATATCTTTTTATGTTTCGTCTATATTTATCGATGCTCCAAAAACGTCTAGTGCGGTACCTCCTCCTGTTAATGTGTTAGCATGTCCGTTAGTAAAGCTAAAATAAGCCGGATCGACTTCGAATATAGCGGGTAAAGCCCACCATGTTTTATGCTCTCCTCCGTTTATAGTTGATGTATTGTAATAGTCTAACCATCTAAGGTGAAACTTTGCATCTGTTGAGTTCCATTGACCAACTCTTACATTACCACCATTAGAACCGTTAGAACCTGTAACCGCAGCAGGGCCAGATGTATAAAGTTCAGTATCTCCTGCTCTTCCGTTTTCATAGTATCCTCCGAACTTAGACCATACTTTATTATAGAAATTAGTACCCTGCGTCTGGGTCCAATTTGAAGGAACCATCCATCCCATCATTAGACTCCATTTATTTTTCTCTATGTTAGCACCTTGAGGATAGAAGAAATATGGATTTGTAGTGCCACCTGAACTATAGGCCTGTTGGGTTGTTGTTGTACCATTTGAAGAGTTTCTAGTGTGACAGCCGAAATAATTGTAGCCACCAGTATCGTCCTTTTGTAGGTTATTCATCCATATACACGCAACATACAGTTTAGTGTGGTCTATATCTACATATCCGGTATCGTTGTACCGGTTAGAATCACCAGAGAAGTTTTTACCTTCATGAATAGAGTACTCATTTCTATTTGTCAATTCCTTATCGAACCATCTAACATTATTTGTATCAAAACCTGAGCCCAACTTAGAATCACCTAAATTAGGAGGATTTCCACTATTAAGTGTTGTTAGTATATTAGCTGGACTGTTCCAGGCATTATAGTATGTCTTCGGATCGCCAATAGTTCCAAATTGCCAAGGGCATTCTTTGATATAACTGGCGCTTATACTGTTAACACCTATTGTAGATCGGTCTGCATTCGTAACGCTACTATTGGCCGTATCTATTTCAAATCCCGCCTTCTGCATTTCCATATCTTTTGCGTAGGCCAACCCAGTTGTGTTAGAGCTTGTGAAGTGATATACATGAACAGAGAACTTAGGATAATTAACTAAATCAGCTTCATAAAAAAGTTGAAATCTGGTCCACTCATTTCCTTTATATGTCCATTGTACGGAGTTACCCCAACTTCCAGCATTATTTCTACCTACAATATAAATTCTAACATAAGCGGCCATATTTAATGCGACATCATTACATTTTAGTGCGCCTGTTAACATAACCTTTTCACCATGAGTAACGCTATAATCTGACCAGTTCGATGTGCTGATATATGTTTTGAAAGGATAAGAGTTACCGCTATATATTGGAAGGTCTGCAAAAATAGGTTCACCATAACCACCTCCTCCTACTTTATCTACATCTGTTGGTGGAGCGTATGATACGTATGCAGGGTCAGCTCCACTTGTATTAGTGTGCATCTGTTCTTTAAGAATACCTAAACGTGAAAATCCTATCGCAGCATAGGGGTGTCTATGTGTTGGGCCATTTGAAGTATTACCTTGATTAAACCATTCCCAAGCGCCTGCATTTGTCATAGCACTAGCTAAATTAGAATTTGTACCGATTGCATCGAAAGAAGCTAGAGCAAAAAATACATTATTATACGTACCGCTGTTACCCATTATAGTGTTTAGGAAAGATGCTAAATTGTTCTTAGCAGTTTCACTTCCATAAACATCATAATTCCAAGTACCTATATGGTCCATAGAAGAAGACCAAACTACTAAGGTTAACCCTCTTGAGGTATTAGTAATAGTTTGAACATCGTTTCTATCTTGTTCATTGTATTTAATATAAAGTGCACCCGTATCGTTTGAATTATAGGATGTTCCTTTTACTTCAATATGAGAATCGGACCTACTCAATGATTCACTGATGTGGTTACCGTCAGTACTGACTTCGTAAGTGGTTCCTAAATTTACCTTTATGTTTGCACCCATCTATTATGCTCCTATAATTAATGTTGCCGTCGTGTTATCATATGAAAGAGTTCCATTTCCGCCAATCGTAAATGTTGTTCCGTCGAATGTTAAATCACTTTCAGCTTGAACTGTACTACCTCCTGTTGCTGTAATAATTCTATTATTTGTATTTCCAGAAACTGAAGCAGTTGGACCTAGAGGACCTTGACGACCTTGGAAACCTGTAAATCCTTGACTACCTTTAGTACCTTGGAAACCTTGTTGACCTTTTGGACCTTGACGACCCTGAGCACCTACATCACCTTTATCTCCTTGGTCACCTTGAAAACCTTGGTTACCTTTAGTTCCAATTGGACCTTGACGGCCTTGGTTACCTTGATTACCCTTTTGACCTACTGGACCTTGTCTACCTTGGAAGCCTTGGTCACCTTTATCACCCTTATCTCCTTGGAAGCCTTGGTCACCTTTAAGTCCAGTAGGACCTTGTCTACCTTGATTACCTTTATCACCCTTATCTCCTTGGAAGCCTTGGTCACCTTTAGCTCCAGTTGGACCTTGATTACCTTGGAAACCTTGGTCACCTTTAAGTCCAGTAGGACCTTGACGGCCTTGATTACCTTTATCACCCTTATCTCCTTGGTCACCTTTTAAACCTTGTGGACCTATTGGACCTTGACGACCTTGGAAACCTTGGTCACCTTTAAGTCCAGTAGGACCTTGACGGCCTTGATTACCTTTATCACCCTTATCTCCTTGGAAGCCTTGGTCACCTTTAGCTCCAGTTGGACCTTGACGGCCTTGGAAACCTTGGTCTCCTTTTATTCCAGTTGGACCTTGACGACCTTGGAAGCCTTGGTCACCTTTTATACCAGTAGGACCTTGGCGACCTTGATTACCTTTTGTACCTTTATCTCCTTGGTCACCTTTTAAACCTTGTGGACCTATTGGACCTTGACGACCTTGGAAACCTTGGTCACCTTTAACTCCAGTTGGACCTTGTCTACCTTGTGGACCTGTTGGACCTTGACGACCTTGGAAGCCTTGGTCACCTTTAGTACCCTTAGGACCTTGACGGCCTTGGTTACCTTGATTACCTTTATCACCTTTATCTCCTTGGTCACCTTTAAGTCCAGTATCTCCTTGGTCACCTTTAAGTCCAGTATCTCCCTGGTCTCCTTGGTCTCCTTTAGTACCTTTTATACCTTGGAAACCCTGTGGACCTGTTGGGCCTTGACGACCTTGAAACCCTTGGTCACCTTTAGTACCCTTAGGACCTTGTCTACCTTGATTACCTAAGTCACCTTTATCTCCTTGGTCACCTTTTAAACCTTGTGGACCTGTTGGACCTTGACGACCTTGGAAGCCTTGGTCACCTTTAGTACCCTTAGGACCTTGACGGCCTTGTTCACCTTTTAGACCTTGTGGACCGGTTGGACCTTGACGGCCTTGGAAGCCTTGGTCACCTTTAAGTCCAGTAGGACCTTGTCTACCTTGAGAACCTTTTGCTCCTTGAGCACCTGTATCACCATGGTCACCTGTTCTAGCAAATGTAAGAATACATTGTTCACCGTTAGTAAATGGTGCAGTACCACTAGAATCTATAGGCGATACTGTAATTGTGAAATACCCATCATTTTCTTGTAAACTTGATATTGTATATAGAAGGAATTGTCCTGCATCTAATTTATTAGATATTTTAACATGTCCTTTTATAGTAGAAGTAGAATCATCAATAGTTCTCATAAACGACTGAATATCACTACCTTCATTATCTTGGTCATCAACTCTTATAGATGTAGCGGATGATTGACCAACAAAATTATTTAATGCAAACTTACCATTTCCAGGGTCGTTTGCGGCGGTAGCAGAATTCATTGTAAAGGAGAAAGATGCTCCTCCAAAATTACCTTCACTTCCTTGAAAACCTTGTTGACCTTTTAGACCTTGTGGACCGGTTGGGCCTTGACGACCTTGTTCACCTTTTAAACCTTGTGGACCTGTTGGACCTTGACGACCTTGGAAACCTTGGTCACCCTTATCTCCTTTATCACCTTGGTCACCTTTAGGACCTTGTCTACCTTGGGTACCTTGGTCTCCTTTAGTACCTTTTACACCTTGGAAACCTTGTGGGCCTGTTGGGCCTTGACGACCTTGAAAACCTTGGTCACCTTTAATTCCAGTTGGACCTTGTCTACCTTGATTACCTAAATCACCTTTAATTCCTTGGTCACCTTTATCGCCTTGGTCACCTTTAGGACCTTGTCTACCTTGGAAGCCTTGGTCACCTTTAATTCCAGTAGGACCTTGTCTACCTTGATTACCTAAGTCACCTTTATCTCCTTTATCTCCTTGGTCACCTTTAATACCAGTTTCTCCTTGGTCTCCTTTAGGACCTTGACGACCTTGAAAACCTTGGTCACCTTTATCTCCTTTGTCTCCTTGGTCTCCTTGGTCACCTTTAGGACCTTGTCTACCTTGGAAGCCTTGGTCACCTTTGATTCCAGTAGGACCTTGACGACCTTGATTACCTAAGTCACCTTTATCTCCTTTATCTCCTTGGTCTCCTTGGTCACCTTTAGGACCTTGTCTACCTTGGAAGCCTTGGTCACCTTGGTCACCTTTAGGACCTTGACGACCTTGAAAACCTTGGTCACCTTTTATACCAGTAGGACCTTGACGACCTTGATTACCTAAGTCACCTTTAATTCCAGTAGGACCCTGATTACCCTGGTCACCTTTATCTCCTTTATCTCCTTTGTCTCCTTGGTCACCTTTAGGACCTTGTCTACCTTGGAAGCCTTGGTCACCTTTATCTCCTTTATCTCCTTGGTCTCCTTGGTCACCTTTAGGACCTTGTCTACCTTGGAAGCCTTGGTCACCTTTTATACCAGTAGGACCTTGATTACCTTGGTCACCTTTATCTCCTTTATCTCCTTGGTCACCTTTATCTCCTTTATCTCCCTGGTCTCCTTGGTCTCCTTTTATTCCAGTTGGACCTTGACGACCTTGATTTCCTAAGTCACCTTTTATACCAGTAGGACCTTGGTTACCTTGAAAACCTTTATCACCTAAATCTCCTTGGTCACCTTTAGCGCCATTATCTCCTTGGTCACCTTTAGCTCCAGTATCTCCTTGGTCTCCTTTAATACCCGTTTCTCCCTGGTCTCCTTTGATACCAGTAGGGCCTTGTCTACCTTGATTACCTAAGTCGCCTTTATCGCCTTGGTCACCTTTAGTACCGGTATCTCCTTGGTCACCTTTATCGCCTTTATCTCCTTGGTCTCCTGTAGGACCTTGAAATCCATTCGAGCCGGTTGGGCCTTGTCTACCTTGATTACCTAAGTCACCTTTATCTCCTTGGTCACCTTTAGTACCAGTATCTCCTTGGTCTCCTTTAGGACCTTGATTACCTTGGTCACCTTGGTCACCTTTTATACCCGTATCTCCTTGGTCACCTTTTATGCCAGTAGGACCTTGACGACCTTGAGCTCCAGTATCTCCTTGGTCTCCTTTAGGACCTTGATTTCCCTGAGAACCTTGTGGCCCAGGTGTTAATGAAATGTTATCCAGCTCGTTCTGTAAACCGGAAACTTGTTTAATTTTAATTAATGCCATGTTCTGCGAAATCTATATTTCTTTTTCCTATATATTTAAGTACGTATGCGACTTGTTCACGGAGAACTATTAAATTACTATATTATTAAACGTCCCATGCGTTATTGTAGTGACATCGTACATAACAAGGGTCAGAGAACAGAAATCCTTGTCCTTTCCATAACTCTCTCAACCTTTCGTTAAAATCTACATCTTCACTCTTTTCACCCGAAGTATCTCTCCAATCTACACCGCAATCATCCCTGTGAATGAATAGCCAAGGTGGCATAGAAAAGAAATTATCATCCATTTTCATTTGAACAAATTCTTCAGAGTCAGATATTTCTTTAAATGTTTTCTTGCTTTTTTCTACTATATTTGCATGAGTAGCCTGTAATTCTTTTCTATCAACTATATTAATATGGTCATACCAGCTTTGATTCATCCACCATTTCATTGTAGTATCTTTCTCATACTGTGAAACGCAAGTTGATATAAAATTAGGTAGTAAATAATCGTCTGAATCCATATATGTAATTAACTTACCAGAAGAATGAGAGACACCTATTTTTCTAGGAACTCCTCTATAATACTTTTTACCCCTAAGTTTACTATACATTGTTGGTGTATTTTTATCTATGTAAATAAACTCTATTTGAATATCCGACTTAAAATGTTTTTCATAAGCGTTCATTGTTAATTTACAACCGTCACTAACAATAATTAGTTCTTTATTCTCATAGCTTTGATTTTGAAAACTCTGTACCGCTCTAATAAATTTTTCAACAGGTTCTTTTCTTGCTCCTGGATAGTCTCCTAAAAATGATTGCATTACCACAGAAACTTTAACAACCTCTTTTCCAAGAACTCTTCTGTCCCACCCTATGTGACGTACATATCCATCATTATCGTCTTTAGATAAAGATACGACCATATATCCATCATCTCTATATGAAGAGTCGATTTGATGTTCATATTCAAAGGATGAATAATTAGAATTTATAGGACTCATCTGATAATCAGAAAGTCTTCTCAATCCAGGATTCCAACTAAACCCCATATAATCTTCTACCTTTAAATCTGGTTTTCCATTTTTATATGAAACGAATGTAGTTGGTAAAACCCTTCTAACTGTAACGTTTCCTGGTAAAAGAAATGTTCTCTTTTCTATCTGGCTAACATGATGATCGGATTTGGGTCTAATCCAAACCTGTAAAACCTTTGGCTGACTTTCTAAAACCTTTAAAGAATCTTCTATAAAACCCGACTTGTAAAACTCCCAATCTTCTTCACAGTGAAATATATAAGGTGTCTTTACTTTAGAATAGGCCTTATCAATAGAAGCAGCTTGACCTATATTTTTTTTATTAAATATAAACTCAAGTAATCCTTCATACTTCTTATTTAATTTTTTGCATTCTTCATGCACGACCTTGTCACCTGAGTCGTCTATTATTAAATATCTTTCTATAGGGTGTTTGTTAAATTTGAAAAAACTATCGAGAGTTTTTTCTAAAAGGTCAACCCTTCCACATGAAGTTAATACAAATGTTATCATTCAACTGTGTTCTTTAAATAATTATATTTTGTTCCCATTTTATGAGTTCCAGGTTCAAATAAGTTTTCTATTAATTTTTTATAGTGGCCAATAACACCCTTGTTAGTTGGCATATACCTATCAAGTTTCTTATGAGTTTCTTTTACATAATTAAAAAAATTATCATCATGATTTGTGAGAGCCTCATCTATTCTATCTGCACACTGTCCTGCGTCAAACCCTTCATAATAGTACCCTAAATCTTTTACCATAGTTGCGTTATGAACTAAAGGATAGCCGAAATATAAAGCATCTAAATATGCGTAATTTAAAGGATTTTCCCATTGATGAGAAACTACAACACTCGTAAACATCGCTAAAAGCTGGGTTACAGGTCTTCTCTTCAAATATTGTATTTTATATGGGCTTGTTTTGTTTAAGTCTAATTTTATTAAACACTTTCTATGATATTCATTTTTCATTAGCCTGTCACCAGATGCTACAACTATATGAGCAAAAGAATCTTTACCTTTCTTTCGATATAAGTCTTCTGCTGCTAGTAGAGGAATCATTGCAAACTTTAAAACATTCAAGTTTGGTTCCATTACTAAAAGATTCCTATCTTTTCTGGGTTCACCTGGACTATACCTACAATCGTTGCCCGTTTGTCTAAGATATATTTGTCTGCTAGTTTCAATATGATATGAGTCCCATACGAATGGAACAACCTTTATATCTTCAGGTTCTTGTTTGTATATAATTCTAAAATACTCTCTGTTTTGAACCTCCTGTTGAGGCACCATCCACGTTTGATCGTGTCCGTTTTCCCAAGATGGAGCACCTTCAATATTTTGAAACATTACTCTCTCCATATCTATAACGTAGTTATTACCACACTGATATTTTACAACCTTTCTGTCTGGTGATATTTTTCTAAATGCTTCTATTTCATGAGTAGGAATTGAAGTTCCTAGCATTACTAAAAGTTTTAAATCTTTATCATTGAAGATTTGTTTGAACTTTTTAATAGGATATCGTGTGTGGTCCCAATCTGATAATACTTTATAGTCTTTAAGTTTTCCTGTATCTACTATAAATGAATTAATTCCATCTATCTGATTTAAGCAGTGGCATAAATTTAAAGCATTCATAGATAATCCATTTATCCACTTTGTTCCTGCATCTTTTAGGTGAAGAGTAATTCCGATGTCCATACGTGATATTTAATTAGGTGGTTTATATATTCAAATAAAAAAGGGACCCGTAGGTCCCTTTTAAATTTAATCTAAATCAGATTTGTCAGATTAGTTGGTAAAGTACTTAACAGTAACACCGTCATTTGCGTCTAGGTCATAACCAGCGTCAAATGCTAAAGTGGTACCAGAGATAGAACTTACATTTGCTTGAAGACCGTTAACAAATACGGTAGCTAATCTACCAGCATTTGCAGCAGGAGCAACGCTTAACGTGAATGAGTAAGCAGTTCCTGAAGTGTTTGTACCTTGGTCACCTGTGAAAGTGTCTTCTAGTACATCACCCTCTTCGAGTAAATCATCAGTAATCAACGACTCTAAAGAATTAACTGAGCTTTGTAGGTCTGTAATGTCTCCATCATTGCCAGTAATAGCTGTAGCATTAGCTGCAACAACAGTTTCTAACGAGTTGATAGAATCAACATGCTCACCTGAGCTTGTACCTAATCCAGCAGCAACTGTTTCTAAAGAGTTAACTGAACTCTGTAAATCAGTGATGTCTCCATCATTGCCTGTAATGTCGGTAGCTAAACCTGCAGCAATTGTTTCTAACGAGTTGATAGAATCATTAGCCGTAGTCTGATCGATACCAGATAGTACAGTCTCTAAAGAGTTAACTGAACCCTGTAAAGCAGTGATGTCTCCATCATTGCCTGTAATACCAGTAGCTAAGCCAACAGTAATTGCCTCTATCGAATTAATCGCGTTACCATTTGTAGTAATCGAAGAACCGTTAGTGGAAGCAACTGTTTCTAAAGAATTAACTGAACCCTGTAAATCACCAATTGCAGTCTGGTTTCCAGATATATCTGAAGCTTTAGAGGTAGATAACGCTTCTAAAGAGTTAACTGAACCTGCTAAGTTAGATATGTCTGTGTCATTTCCAGTAATGCTAGTACCTAATCCAGCAGCAACTGTTTCTAAAGAGTTAACTGAACTCTGTAAATCAGTGATGTCTCCATCATTGCCTGTAATGTCGGTAGCTAAGCCTGCAGCAACTGTTTCTAAAGAGTTAATTGAATCAGATGCAGATGAATCACCTACAACGTTTGATACAACCGCCTCTAAAGAGTTAACAGAACCTTCTAGATTATCAATAGATGCGTTAGCAGCTGTTGTATAACCAGCGAAGGCAGTATCATTTTCAGAATCAACTAAGTTGATTAACGATACTATTTCAGCCATAGTGTCTAATGAATCTCCTGCGTCTAATATTCCGGATAATACATTCTCGAGTGAGTCAACAGAACCATCAAGAGCGACAACACCAGTCGAGTTTCCAGCAGTCAACGTCTCTAAAGAGTTAACTGAATCAACAAGAGCAGAAATGTCAGTATCATTACCTGAAATATCAGTAGCTAAACCTGAAGCAATAGTCTCTAAAGAGTTAACTGAACCTTGCAGGGCAGTGATGTCTCCATCATTACCTGAAATGTCAGTAGCTAAACCTGAAGCGATACCTTCTAAAGAGTTAATTGAATCATTAGCCGTAGTCTGATCGATATTAGCCATTACAGTCTCTAAAGAGTTAACTGAATCAACAAGAGCAGTGATGTCTCCATCATTACCTGAAATGTCAGTAGCTAAGCCTGCAGCAACTGTTTCTAATGAGTTAACTGAACTCTGTAAATCAGTGATGTCTCCATCATTGCCAGTAATAGCTGTAGCATTAGCTGCAGCAACTGTTTCTATAGAGTTAACAGAACTTTGCAAGTCAGTGATGTCTGTGTCGTTACCAGAAATATCGGTAGCTAATCCTGCCGCAACTGTTTCTAAAGAGTTAATTGAATCGTTTGCTGAGGTATTACCTACAACGTTTGATACAACCGTCTCTAAAGAGTTAACAGAACCTTCTACTTCATCTTTGAAAACCTTGACATCGTAAACATTTGCAATTTTCACATTATCACCAGATACTACTTCTCCCCAAGTTATTGAACTTACGAAATCTGAAATTTGCTTTGAACGAATTTGTGCCATATTTTATTTTAAGTTTATTTTAGTCTAGGGTTATTCCTAGATGAGTTATATATTTTTACTGCTTGCCGCGGTTTGATGTTTTATGCAGTTTTTTCATAGATTATATTAATCTTATCATTAGCATCTAGTTGATAACCGGCAATTGAGCCGTTCCAGTATAAAGTATCACCTGAAACAATATTAGAAATTGCTCTTGCGGTAGTTCCACCATCTGCTGAAAAATAACATGTCAATAATTTATTACCTGCCAAACTAACTTCTATTCCGTTAACCATTATTCTTACATGAGAATCGTTATGTGGTGTATTCGAGATAGTAAGGCCTGTTGTATCTCCATCGGATGAAGTTACATTAGGATTTAAGTTATAGTCGTCATTTGTTGAGACTCCTTCTGAAGAAACTCCTGAACCTTCTTCATCTTCTACCATTACTAATAGGGCAGGTGAACCTGACGAAGAAGAAACAATACCGTTAGAGTTTACGAATGTTCCAGTACCTGTTAACATAATATCTCCACCATCTGCTCTCGTTAAAATAAGAGTTCTGTCAGTTGTAGCTGATGCCGTTAAAGGCATTGCAGTTGCTTGTTGGAATGTTTGAGTAGCAGCATCTGCAGCAACTTCTGTAATTGTAATACCCGATCCTGAAGAACCTAATGTTAAAACTAATTTAGGATATAAGGAATTGTTGTTACCGTTTGTGTTTGCTTCAGTGCTAGCAACAATGTCAATTGAATTAGCGCTACAAACTGTATTAATATCTTGAGCCATCTGTGTAGCTGAAACGGTTAGGTAAGCTCCACCTGTTCCAGGGAAAGTTCCATCAGATGTACTAAATGTTACGGTGCCTGAGTTGATGCCATCTGAAATTGTAACCTGTAAGTTTTGAACATTACCACCGGCATCTGTAGATGTTACCATTACAATATCACCGTTTGCCGGTTGTAAACTGCTATCATAAGATTTTAAAACAGTTTCACCTAGAGGCTCGGTTGCAGTTACAAAGTGAGTTGCTGTACCTCCATTAATATCAGATACTATTTGTGAAATAGTTCTAGCACCACTTGCAGATGTTACTCCGTTAATAATTAATGTGTCACCTGTTTGAGTTGCAGAGTTAACTACACTTGCAGTAACTACAGTAGGAACTGAGTCTTTAAATTGAAAATATAATTTATCTGAACCCTGTGCTGAGTTTGTTGTAATTTCACCAGGAGTTACAGTAGATGCATAATAAAAATCACCAAAAGAACCTGTTAATTTTTCAGGTTTTGAAAAGTCATCAATAATCGTATTAAACGGTTTGATATATGCAATAGTATCTCCGTAAGATAAAGATGCTAATAGACCTAATTTAAAATCAGAAGCACCACCTGAACCAAAAGGAATTAAATCTCCATTACTGTCGATTGAAACAACTTGTCCCTTTTCAACTGCAGTTTGAGGTGAGTCAAACTCAATTCTAAATCTTTCGTCTTCCTCTTGAATAGCAAATCTAGACTGTAGCATATCAACCGCTACTTTATCTCCAAAGAATGTAGAGGCGTCTTCACCTGCAATTAAAGGTTTACCTGAGTCTGAAACTTCAAAGAAAGCTACTTCAGCAACACCACCAATACCTAGTGAGTTTGTACTATAATTTTTATATGAATATGCATCAACATCTTTTGCTACAAAAGTAATTGCAGCTTCAGACTTTGAAGATATACTGATAATTTGTAAACACGTTTTACCCGTGTTTTCAGTTATCCAGTCTCCTGTCTTAATATCTAATCCGGTGTATGCTCTACTTGAACCTGACCTTGTTTCACTAGAACCAATTGCCTGTGAATCAATACTATTTACAGTAATTTCAAATGTTATACCTACATTAGAACCACTAGGACCCAATCCTGTAACATCATCGTATGCATATCTAGATGCAATATTATTTGAATCTAATGTTCCTTTAAGGAACAATATTGGATTGTCTACGTTATACTCAGCCATTTATACTTCTTTTATATTTTAAAATGTTAATACTACATAAGCATGAGGCAGTTTAGATGCACTACCAAATGCACCAGGAACTCCGTTACCATAACCTAATGCACCTTGGTCGACATCAAGTGTTATATTGTAACTACTTGCTCCTGAGAAAGGTGTTCCACCCCATTGTCCAGCAGTACCAGACGCACCGTCAGTAGTTGCTTGTTCTGTAAAGTTTGAAATACCTACCTCATATTCTACTTGTTTTGTATCTCTATCATAGTGTAAGGCTGTATAGTTTCCTGTTTGAGGATTCCAACCATAACCTAAAATTGAAACTGGAGGATTAGTCTCTCCAAAGCTAAGGGTAACTGTGTGGTTAGAGTTTCCTCCAGCTGTGGCTGACTGAGATACTATTGAAGCACCTGCAGTTGTAAATCCAGTAGCTGATACGAAATTCGTAGCTGAGGTTACTAAACTTTCGTTTATATCATACTCTAATCTTAGTAAGTATTTAGTAGCACCTCCACCAGAACCACCGCCTTGTGGACCTTGACGACCTTGGAAACCTTGGTCACCAGTACCCGTTAGACCTTGGTCACCAGTTGCACCTTGCGCACCAGTATCACCTTGAGGTCCGTCAGAAAGTGTAGTTATATTAATTTGACCACCCATTCCAGAATGATACTGACAATAATAATATAGTGTCGCTGGCGCGTCTTGAGCCACCGTATATGTATGTCCTGTTGCAGTGCTTGTAAAGCCACTTGTATATGCTACACCTCCACCGTGAGTACCGTTAGAAGTTGTTGAAAGCAAGAACGGATGTCCTGAAATCGCAGTTTCATCAAATGTATAAGTAAATCCTCTTAATAAGTTTAATGTATCTTGTTGTACACCGTCAATAAAGTATTTGTTACCTCCTACATTTTGTACAGTTACTACAAAGGCATCTGTTACAGAAGCTTCACCTGAATCTCCTTGGTCACCTTTAAGTCCAGTAGGACCTTGATTACCTTGAGGACCTGTATCTCCTTGGTCACCTGTGTCTCCTTTTTCTCCTTGGTCACCAGTTAAACCTTGAACACCAATATCACCTTGAACACCAGTTGGACCTTGATTTCCTTGTGGACCTATTTCTCCTTGGTCTCCAGTATCTCCTTTTTCTCCTTGGTCACCTGTGACACCAGTTGGACCTTGATTACCTTGGTCACCTGTGTCTCCTTTTTCTCCTTGGTCACCAGTTAAACCTTGAACACCAATATCACCTTGAACACCAGTTGGACCTTGATTTCCTTGTGGACCAGTTAATCCTTGGTCTCCAGTATCTCCTTTGTCTCCTTGGTCACCTGTGACACCAGTTGGACCTTGATTACCTTGAGGACCTGTAT
>VMHT01168535.1_pt1 | contig 31315 bp, 20 predicted proteins | sample 4693611 | NCBI WGS metagenome assembly VMHT01 (sample SAMN12280063, study PRJNA550983) | marine metagenome | isolation source: seawater sampled from same location over 5 years 0.02-0.2 micron viral filtrate | place: USA: collected off the coast of southern California halfway between the port... ... | reverse complement strand
CTTTTTAATGTAACTTTCATTTATTCGATCGAGTCCTCTACGTTGTCTTCTCGTACTTGTGGTGCAAGTCTACTTGGATTAATATACACCGCTTTAAAAAATTCACTTCCCTCTACGCCTAAGTCAGCAATAGGAAGTTTTAAGTCTCGACGTAACTTAACGCCAAAGTCCAATGTCTTTTCTTGTAATAGTTCTTTGTTCCATTTCATTCCTGTGCGGACGCATAGCTCATCGCCGCCATCAAATTCTGGATAAACATTATCACGGAAAAAAGCATTTAGCCATTCAAAATCTCTAACATTGCGCCAGTCCCAATCTTCTCGTGTCACGTTTGTCATGTAACAACCTAAGCGAGCACCATATACTGCCCATAGTCCATTAGTTACATCTTCGCCAACACTCATCCATGTCAACATACGCTTTAGGTTTTTACCATGTATCTTTAAAATGTTTTTAGGATCGACAACATCACCGTCAACTAATCCCATCTTAACACCTTCACGGAAGCCTGCACGCCATGCTTGTAGTGGACTACCATTGTTCATAACATCACAATAAATGTTATTCATCTGTACATAGTTGATGTTCCAACAAAAATCTACTTGCGCTCTTTTGTCATCTGCTGGCGCACTCTCATGCGTCTTCATATTGTAAACAACATCCTTTGGCCAACACTTGATGCCGCCATTGCCGTATACTAGACCGTTAATAGTATTTTTACCTGCCCAACTAATTACATCTAGATCGTCAATTTTATTCATATCTACTTCAACATTAAAGAAGTCAGAACGTACAATGTTGTCTGCATCAATAGTAATGAACCTGTCAGTCTCAGCCATATCAGCCGCAGCCTTGTGTGCAGCGTCACTACCTTCTACTCCATGACTATGTTTAGCCCATGGACACTTCTCTTGTAGGTCCTGAAAGTTTTCATCAGCATTGGGCTCGTCATAACTGATGAATACGATATCAAATTCGTTGATACTAGTTGACATTGCATGTCTCCTTGTAAGCTATGTTTATGTTTCTGTTACGATAAATTAATAATGGATCTTCAGGCCAGTCTAATTCATGTTCTACAACCACCTCTTGGTCATTGCTATAAAGTTCTTCACTTGGTATAGATATATCACCTACAAGTCTATCAGGTGTTCCATCACAAACTAATATATCAAAAGTTGGCTTAGATCTAAATAAGTGTTTATCATTAGATGATATTTTACTGTTCACATATAGTTTGTTATCTATATTTGTAAACAATATATGAGATTGATGACTATGTTGGTTGCTTTGTAACCAGCGTTTATTTTCCAACACATCGTCAGTATAAATTATAGAATCACGATAAGCAAAACTATACGTCTGCACAATGTTTCTAACATATATACTTATACTTTTTGTTTCTACATATTTTCTCAGTCCTGGTACTTCAACTTCTACTATACCATTCTTGAGTAACTCCATCTTGTCTATCTCAATAATTTGAATTAAATTATCCATATTATTGTCTTGTATTAAATATACATCCATTACAAACTCGTCATTACTAGCAACTGTGTGTAATGATACATCATTAATTACTTTTCTTAGAACTCCGCGGTTTACTGTTGCACGTAGCAAATTATTATCTAGATATAGATCAAAATGTATTGCATTTTCAGCAGATGCCGCTTCGGGTACCTTGTACCAAATCCTCTCATCCACTATACTAACATCTGACAATTTGTCAACTAAAATCCAGTCATTGGAAAGGAAACCAGACTGGATTTTAAAATCTCTGCGTACTCGTTGACCAGAGCTTACTTGAGTTAATGCTGTGTTACTTGATACATGTAGTAGCCTGTCTTCTTTTGGAATAATTTCTCTACTGCTAAGTCTGGTAATTTTACCACTATCAGGAAGAAATTCAATCCACCATGTTTGACTATCTTGTTCGCTCAAAATAATTATCCTTTAAAATGTCGACATTGTCTTCAGTCATAAATGATGCTGTATGATATAACATTAAACCATTAAAAATAAAATTTTGCATCTTGATATTTTCTTTGTTTAACCAAACATTTAGATACTTTGTCCATTCAGTTTTAAGTTCACTGCCAATAACAAACTGCATATCTATTACAGGAAATAAAGTATCCTGTAGTACTACATCATCAAATATACCTAAATGACTAATAGCTAAACTACATAGTAGCTCTGGCTGTAGGTAGTCATCATAGTCTTCTTTTCTTAAAAACTGTTTGTAAATCAATTGATAGTTTTTTGTATATACATCATACATTTTAAAAAATGCTAATGCGTTTGGTGTATCCTTTTTAAAGTAAATTATATTTGGATTAACATAATCTATTTTATTTTTTTCATAAATTTCTTCTTCAACAATTCGTTCTTCATATCTGAAATTACACATCTTATTCATAAATGATAAGTCGTAATGATCCATTAAATACTCCCACGTTTCATTCATAGGATAATTTAATAAAGACTTGGGATCCAATACTATAGTATGCTCATAAGGTGTTGCCCAATACATTTGCCACATCTTGTGTGATAGTATGTCGGTATTATTGAATGGGAATGGAACAACTGTATCAAAGACATCGTCAACAATGTCTGCATCCAAGTTAGTTACTAACGTAACACTCTCTTTGGGATTAGATTGTTTAATTGAATAGCATAACGCCTGCGCCATCATTAGCTCTGACTCAGTAACTGATGCAATAACAAAACCCCGTTGTGGAATCTCATCCATTTTGATTCTCCATAATGCTATCAAAGTTTCGCATAATAGCTCTTTTATTCATTAGATGCATATCAGTATCAGACATCTTAACTGCGATATCTTTCCAATTTTCTTCTCTGTTGTTACTTAGGAAGTACCAGTAATCATCTTTTACTTTAAACAGTTCATCCTTTTGTTCCATGTTTATCATAGGAACATTGAAGTTATTAATTACTTCACCAGGCATCATACCATTCATTAGGTGTGTAGCTACACTAACACAATAGTCTGTTCTAAATAATGATCCTGGAAAATTGTATAACATTTGATAGTAGCTATAGTTATCAGCTACATGAGCCCACGTTTCAAAAAATAGTTTACTGTCTGCACTTCTATCAAATGCAATAACAGTACTCCACCACATTGGTATGCCATTAGTGTTTAGATATTGTTCTCCAGGCTTTGCTTGTCTATTTTGTATGTCAAGGCTATCATTATACATTGTAACACCAGGAACATCTAACCATGGTAATAAAAAGTCGCTGTTAACAAAATAGTCTATATCAAGTAATAGAGTCTTTTCAAAAGGACTGTAGTCGTATATAAAATGTTTGTTGCTGTTTTTAAATGGTGCTTTAAATGAACTCCATGGACTATCATAATGTCCTCGTTCATTTTTTGCATGTTCAATATTTTTGGAAATAATATAATCAAACGACTCATTAACTAGGTCTACACCACGGCTCTGCTCTATCCAGTTAACAGTACCTTCGTCTGTAATTAAGCATACCGGTAAGCCTAGCTTCTGTTTAACTTGTCTAGAAGCTAGTATAGCTAGTGCGCCATAGTCAATTTGTTCGTTATTGTAAGCAAAAAAGCATACGCCTTTTTCTTGTTCGTATCTTGCCATTACATGTCCATAATTTTATTAACGCTTCGGCTACGCTTTAACTTTTGCATCTCTCTGTCGTATTCTTCAATACCGTCTTTATATGCTGTGACAAGTTTTTCCAAGAAAAGATTTAAGTCTTTAATTGGTATCGTGTTCTCTTTAGAATCTAATATAATTGCATCTTCATTTTCCAAGTCAATTAGTGTCTTGACAAATGCAATAGTTTCATGATTTGCTTTAAATACACCGCCACCATGGTGTACGATTTGTACTTGGTGTAATCTGTTCTTTAAGTTTGCCTTTTGATTGTTTACTGTAACACTATAGTTACTAAAGGCCAATGCCCGTTCCAGACGCTCGTCCATACAAAACTCCTCTATTTTTAACGATTATAATTTATTTTTATAGGAAAGTCAACGGTTTTATAACTGTTGCCACGTATTTAGCAATGTTAAAACTGGACCATTTCTGTCAAGAAATTGGTACTCATAAGCTGGTGGAGTGTTTAGTGGATCTTTCATATATGATCCTGTACTGGTAGCCATTACTGAATTAGAAGGACTTAGGATAGGTCTAATAAAACCAACATCCAATTCCATTTCAGTTTGTACAACTGAGCCTTGTGTTTGTGGTAATTCGTTAACAATTAGTCTAAGTTCAAGATGGAAACCGTTTGCATCGCTTTCACCTCTTGCTTGTAGCAACAGTAGTCTGTCTGCATTGTAACCGCCATAACCACCATAGCCGCCGTATCCACCATATGCATCACCTGTAGTAATGCCGAATGTATCTTTATCACTAGCAATGTATCCGTGGTATGTAAAAATATTAGTCCATTGCTGTGTTGGTCTAATATTATAAAATCCACGTGGTATAGTAAGTCTGTGTGCAGCACCACCTACGTTTGCTGTTTGTATTGCACCAAATCTAATTTCACTAATAGCATTAAACATATAATCCCAATAGTTATCAATTACAGTACCTGGTGTTGCGTCAAGGTTAAATGTAATTGTACCTCCACTATTAAAGAAGTGTCTAGCTTCAGTGTAATCTGTGAATGTAGCTTTTACTCCAACTTGAGCATAGTCTGTCCATGAAAGAGGATTAGAACCTGTAAGGTTATCTTCAAGTATAACTCCGCCCTGGTCATCAATATCAATACTATTAATGCCAAAGCGATTAGTATCAATAAAGTTTAGTTTGTTGATTATTTCATTATAGGCTTGTGCAGTTACAACATCGCCTACATTTTTATATGTACCAATTAAGCTACTGGTTTCATCAATATGATATAATCCAGCGTTAACTTGTCTTGTTAGTTTGTTGATGTGATTAGCTTCAATAAGAACACCAATAGCAACTGGTGCATCTACTGGAGCAATGCCCCAACCAAATCTGTGTGTAGTGTTATCCGCATCTGTAAATGTACTCGCTGGATAATTATCACCCCAGTACTTTTGGTACTCGGTAATCAGTTCATTGAACTGTTCTGCTGTAATTATTTCTCCAACTTGACGCGGTGTAAGAGACATGTTACTTTGCTCCTACAACAACTTCTAATAGGCCTTCACCCTCTGTAGTTTTATCAGCTAAAGCTCTACCAACGATACGATACCAATCTAAGGCTTCTTGACGTTCATAGTCACTTACTGCACGTGCAACTCCAGGTGTCTCACTTGACACAAGTCGTTGTCCTTTACGTACAGGTCCAATAACTTTACATGGTACTCGACCTTCTAATGCAACTGCTACACCTGTTCCCTCTAATGCACTGTTCATTAAGTGTGCTGGTTCAGTTGATACAATGCCAAAAACTTCCGGACAAAAAGCGTCAGTAGTTTGTGTTACTTCTGCCTCGCCTCCAATTTTTACCACTGTGCCTGGTGTATATTCTGCATCACTTGAATACATTTCTGCAAGGTCAGCATATAATGCCTCTGTTGCTGTACCAAATAATTTTGCACCTGCGGCTAGTGTAATACCTACACCAATCGCCGTAAAGCCTGTAAACTCTGGATCATTTGCATTTACATTAAATGCAACGTCACTTACTACTGCAATAGTTTCTGAACCGTTTCCTGAATCTGCTTTAATTTTTGTTACTGGTTTATCTGCACCAGTAGCGTCTTGAATATCCTCTTGACCAATAACGTGATGTGGACTTGAAACCCACTTGTTACCATCGTAAAACTTCATTTCGGCTTCGTTATTGTCATACCACCATTGCCCTTGTACTGGGTTAGCTGGTGCTGTACCGCTTGCCCAATTTTCAAGAAGCCCTAGTTGGTTCTCTGCAATATGTTCACCATACCCATAAAAGTTTTTACCTACTAAGGTTAAACTTGTTGATGTGTTTAGTGTGCCGTCGTTAACAATGATTTGGCCGTTTGCTGGATCTTTGTGATTTACTGTATATGCCATGTTTAACTTCCTGCGCTAATTCTTAATGTATAGATTACTTGAATTTTACGGTTCATACTTTTTTGTATTGGATGGAAGACAATGTGAGTCAAGAAATGACCACTGTCTGTAACTAATCCAAGTTCGTCAAAAATATAATCGTCAGCAAAATCTGATGCTTGGTCTAAAGTATCAGCATCTGCTGGCTCTGCGTAATCTAGTGTACTTGTAACAACAACATCAGCAAATGTTTTGCCTGCGTATTTTACTACATCAATTTTGTTTTCAGAGTCAACATCTGCAACAGACTTTCTATATGTCTCATTGTATAGTTCACCCGTTGTTGTTTGAACGTCTGGTGTTTTATATGCGACACTTCCTGAAACATCAACAGTACTTGCTCCGTTACCGTAAGCAATATTTGTAATGTTCCATGTTGCATTTGATTCTTCTTCCAACTCATTAGCTAGCAAGCTGGCAAGAGCAACTGCCATATTAACATAGTTAATGGCATTGTGCTTGTCTAACAGAATTTCTCCAGTTTCATAATCTTTTACAAGAACATGACCGTCGATACCTGCTGTTGCGTAGTCAGCTATTTGTTTGTTGTTCATAATATTCTCCTAGTAGTATTTATACTTAAAAGGCCGTGCCTTGGCCATTAGCTTGTAATGTTTTTGCATCAAGGCTTGAACTTGTATTATCTAGTATACTCTTGCCAATCTCGTTTAATCTTAGAGAAGAATCTCTTATAATTGATTCAATTGTATCTAGTTTATTGTTTGTTACATCTATAATCGTATCTCCTGATACTATTTTTGCGGCATACTCGCCACGTGTGACATCAAGTAGTGTGTCACCGTCTACTCTGCCGTATTGTAGAACTTCATTATTAATTAATGCAAAGCCTCCTGTCGGAATAAACTTTAGTCCCTCGCCTACCGATAGGATAATGCTAGTGTCGTCACTTTCTGTGTCGGCATCTACTGTTGCAGTCATTGCATCCTCTAGGGCATATACACTTATATACCCATTATTGTCTTGCAGATATTGATATGTACGGCTATCTGCATCAACAGTGTTACCTGCTGTGTTAGTTAATACACGAACACTTAAATGTTCTTGTGTATCGAAATAATATATTGCTCTGCGTCTACCAACAGCACCAACATCTGTTCCAGTAAGTGACCAATCATAACTGTTATTAAATCCACCACCTGTTAGTGTGTCTGTTGATGCTGTGTCTGTAAATGATGGTGCGGCGAATGTGTCTTCGGTATCGCCACCAAAGTCCAGTGAAATCTCATCTCCTAAGTACTCAATTTGGAATGTCTCTTTAGGATCCAATTGCTGTGAGTCGATTGTAATATTAAAGATGTGCGAATCGTTTATAGCTAAATTTAAATTCTCATCTACTGTATACTTATCAAACACTGTTCTTACTTTAGTATGGAATGGTTTTACTGATTCCAAATATCCTACAACTTCATTTACTGTATTCTTTTTATATACCTTTGGTTGTTCGTCAAGTTTGTTTTCTATTTCTGCTTGAATATACGTTGTTTTGTATACCCAGTCAACCTGTTTTTGTGTACTAATTGCATATTTTACCATTGCAAAGAAGAACTTGTTAAAGTTATCTTTATGCATTTGGATGAATATATCGTTGCGTAAGGCTTCAATAACATGGTATGCATAGATAGCTGTGTTCTGATCCCAACCACCCTGATCCCATGATCCAAAATCCCAACCCATGTCGTTATCTTTATTACTAATAAAGTCATTAAACTCTATGGTAGCATTTCTCTTGTGTGTTAGTATCCACTTATCGTTAATCCAATTAAATATTTCACTCTCATCTAATTGCTTTGATGCATTGTAGATATTAATGCCAACAGTTTGGTGCTGTGTTGGATCTACTGCCAATGCTTGTACTCTGTTGTCAACTAAGATTGTTGCACGTTTATAACTTGGGTGTGCTGGGTGTACGTAATCTGCATACTCCCAAACTCTAGTCATATCATATAGTTGACTAATCATTACCCAGTCATTAGTATTAATATCAATAAATTCGTCTGTACCACTTGTAAATGAACTTAATGCTTCATATACAATCCTATTAGAAATTACTCTGTCACCAATAGTATATGATGTTGATGCAATCCACTCAGGTACTAGATCTGCATTTACACCAAAGTCAATAATTCTACTTTTATCTGTAAGAGTTCTATCCCACTTGTATGGTAAGTCTTCAAATAAATTCATTTCTTTAAGCATGCGGTTAGCAACACTTAGTGCCTGGCGTCTAGTTTCATATTTGTCTTTATACCAAGTTTGTCCAATCTTTCTATCATCACCAAATCTATTATATGGGTGCAATGTTTCATTTGGTAATTCTCTATCATAACCACTTTGCAATCCAGTAACATTGTCTCTAAGTCCTACAAACCAGTACTCAGGAATTGTATCTGTACCTTCATTTAGGATGAACCAATTGTTGTGATTCATTTCTGACTCGTATGTTAGTTGCAACACTGTATCGTCATTTAGATAGTGTTGTGCGTTAGCAATAATAATTTGCTTGCTGTCTACTAATGCCATCCAAGCGATACCAGCTTGTGTTGGATCTCGTAGAATGGTTGCTAGCTGTTGTGTGCTATAAATTCTATCTGTGTTTGGAACATATAGTTTTTCTTTAACCCAGAAATAATAAACAACATCATAGTCACTTGTAGAATCGTTCCAAATTTGATCCTGTGTATAGTAATAAATGTCCTCACCAACACTTGCATCAAACTCTTTAAATACTTCACCAGTGGCAACTGTGCCATAAATTTCTTTACCTTCAAGTACTGCATTTTTATATTCGTCTGGTGGTACTGATGACTTGGTCCATTCATAAACTTCAACAACACTGCCAGTAATTAGTTTACCCCAATGCTCTTTTCTGTAATTATAATCACCTTGATCATAATCCCAATAGTTGATTGACGAAGTATTAAACCAAGTAGTACCTACTCTTTCTTCGCCCCATGCATTTCTTTCGTTGCCTTCGAATAATAAATCTGTACTGTTAGTATACTGTGCTAAATCATATTCACTAATGTTATCTAACTCACGCATAGCAACACCAGGCCATAATCCTCTTGCTGGATCATAAATTTCTAAATCTACTAAACTTGATTGCTTACGTCCATCATAAATTGATGCACCGATTACTTTGTTATATCCAGACTCTTTGGTATGTGTAATACGCTTATTGCTGTATCTACCAGACACTGGTTTATAGCCTTGTCCTCCAGCCCAGCGGTGTACACTTGTACTTACTCGACTTTGTCCATCTCTAGATGTCCAAGCCAGCTCTTGTAATTTTGGATTATAATAATCACTGCTAACACTTGCTGTTCTGTCGTTTGTTCTAAAGAATCTAGAGTTACGTAAAACAAATACTGATGGCGAACTTCCGCAATCTTCAATATACATATCAATATAGAAGCTATTAGGCTCTGTAATATCACCAACACGTGTAACTTTGTGTATACCATCACAGCTAGGTTGCGTAGTAGTGTTAACTAGCATTACATAATCACCAACTTCAAGGTTGTGTGCTTTTTGTACTGTAACACGAGCATCGTTACCTTCTGGGCTATCTACACCTGCACAAATACTACATTCAGTTTTTCCTTCGTCAAACGTGTATAGTCCAAAGTCTTGAACTGATAATACATTCCAATCCCAAAACTTACTGTCAATACTGTCTGTTTGAACTTTTTCATAATCAGTGTCATCTAATACAAAAATATTAAACAATGCTGGATCATTGAAACTGTCTACATCCCAGAACGTTTTCTGGTCATTAAAATCATTTTCAACTGGCGTTGATAATGAATAGTATGTGCCTGCATTAATACCTGCTTCAGTTTGTAACTCGGTGTTGTCTCCAATAACTAGTGTACCATTAGAACTTTGTACAACTAGTCTTCCATTTTGTACTACACTTGCAGTTATGCCTGGAATATTGGCGCTGTTAATAAAATCTCTCGCATCTGATACAGTACTTGAATCCTGTCTTATAGATGAAGGATATCCGGTTTGTACTGGAAAGCCGTATGTTAAGTTAGCATTACCACTAATATCTAATGTGTCTTGTGATGGGTCAATAGAGCTACCAATTATTTTAGTAAGCACTAGATTTTGATTTGCATCTAGTGAAGCTGTTACATTAGGAATACTTGCTGCATTAATTAAGTTGCGAGCAATTGCTGTACTAATAGGTTCGTTTACTGTAATATTATCTACTGCTGGTGGGAAACTACCTGCAGCTATTCCTAAATCTGCATTTGCTGTTCCGTTACTTACAAATAATGCACCAGTAGTGTTTCCGTTTACGTTTTTAATTATTGAGATAACACCGTTGCTATCCTTTTGAGCTGTTACATTTGGAATGTTTGCCGCAGTAATAAATGCAACAACATCATCTGCATCAATATTAACACCTGTAATAGGAGGCCCACTAGTAACAGTATCTTGAATTGTATATGTTACTGTAGCTTCTGAGTCTGCATCAGGTGGTGATGGCAATGCTGGTGTAATTGTAACTTCTGCATTAACAAGATCAACCACTTCAGTATATCCTGCTGGTACAGTAACAGTGACAGTATCAACGTTAGCTGGTATTGTTAATGGCCAAACTGTTGTTGTAGAATCGCCAGTAATAGTTTCTGACTGATCTGGATTTGGTGTCGTTGTTACTGTTGGTGTTTCATCTGCTGGATCCCAAAGGTTAATTGTTGTGCCTTCAATCTCTAAAGTTTTTCCATAATTGTCAACGATAACTGTACCAGTACCTAACGCATTTGAATTTACATGTGGGTTACCTGAAAACGGTTGTGTTGTATCAATAATTTGTTGTTGTGATGTTACTACTAAGCTAACTGATGTATTGTCAATGTTTAATGTTTTAGGACTTTGTACTGATTGATTTGATCCAGTTACAGCAATTGCACTATACAATGTTGTAGTTTTATTGAAGTAAACACTTACACCATCAATAACTGCACTAGGTGTTCCACTTTGACGGAAGCTAAATGTTGGGTTACTTACACTACCTGTCTGGTCATTGTTTGAAACTTCACTTGTATATCCAATAAAGTTAGTATTACATTTTAGTAACATACCGTTACGTCTAACTCTGTCGCCACGTTTGTAACTAGTAGTACCATTCCATGTTGGAATGTTAGCATAGTCTGCTAATGAATCATATAGTGTATCTAAATCAGGAAGTTTTGGTACTACGTAATCAACTTCTGTTTCTAGACAATCACCCGCAAACATTGGGTATTGTTTTTCCATTGTAACTTTTGGAAAGTCTACTTGTATCTCATTGTTTACATAAACTGGTGAATCATTAAAGAAGTCAATCAGTCTAATGTCACTTGCATTGTTAGATCTTTTTAATTCAATCTCTGTTGTTTTTCTTCTTGTTGGATCACCCATGTAACCATTTCTAAACATCCATTCTTCTTTGGTAGTAAGGTTACTGTTTCCTAAATTAATTAATGTACTACGATTCAGCTTTGTTGCAATACCAGTAGTACCTCTGTCTTTAATCATTTCGCGATAGAAGTTACTTAATACATTGTCGCTTAAATTAAATCCTTTGCTCCAGTCCCTATCAATATTTCCGTTAGTAAGTTTTTCCATTTTACTAATGTCGCTATTGTCAATTTTAATATCTGTTTTATAATAGTAGTCTATTTGGTTAACACTAGAATCAAAGTTTGGATTAATTCCATTTGATTTTACGATATATCCTTTTGCAGATTTATGACCTTTCCAGCCATCTGTACGCTTGCCTTTAATGTGTAAGCGTTGATGTCTAACATTTGAAATGTCATCAAAAATAGTACTGTTAAACTGTGTTTTATTTGACAGTAACAATCCATGTTCGTAATCTACTTCTGAAAATCCTGCTGAGCCTATTAAACTGCCATCAGCTGTAATCGCTCTAAGTTGGTTTTCAGTTCTAACTACTCTTAAATCGTCAGCTTCAATCTTTTTACCTTGCGGGTCTAATAATTCGTTTTGATGTTCTGGAGCAGCACCAAATTCTAAAATGTGTCCATGGTCTGATTGGTAACCAACACCTGAACCGATGTCAATAATATATACTTCGCCAATCTGTGCATGTGTTGTCCAATTTGCAAAGCCAAATGCAGAGCTACCAATATCGTTTGTTGCTAGTACACCTCTTGATTTTAAATAGTGATCATAGCCTCTAATAAAATTATATGTGTCTTGTACTCTTGAAAGTACTGCACCATATTCAATATAACTTTCTTTTGCACTGTGCTTGGTATATTGTCTAACTACACCGTTGTTATCTAGCTTTAGATTTTTGTATGCATTAGCACCTTGTATAAGTGGCTCATTAAAAGTAAAACGCTGTTGTGCGTTACTGATACCTTTTATACGGAAACCTTGACTTAATTTTTCAATGTAAATTTGGCTTGCTACATCTACTCTTGTTGGTTTACCTTCAAGTAATACAATCTCATAATCATTGTCATTAATTTTAAATGCGCCGCTTATACCACTCTCAGTTTGAATGTTTAATAATGACTTATCAGTAAAGCCGCCCATTTTAATTAGCAACTGTGTGTCTATACTTTTGTATAGTTGCTCTAAGTCAATGCTCTCATTATTTCTTTTAATTTTATTTAATTGTGTTACATTAATACCATTAGCATGGAAAGGTATAACTTGCTTTACCATATCAACATTTGCATAACTAAACGTTTGCCCGCCAACATTCTCAACATGTTTGGCTGCATCCTGATCAAAGTTATTACCTCTGGTTGTTAATGAAACATGTGTAAGTTCTCCAGAAGCATTAACATTTGCTATTGCTGATGCGCCTAATGAACTTGCAGGTGATATGATATCTACTGTGCTATTTGTACCTAACCCTGTTGAGCTATCAATTACGTTAATAGACTTAACTGTCTCTCCATATAATCCGCCATGGTAATGTAATGCACTAGGAGATATTCTTTTGTTGTTCACTAAGCTGTGTTTGTCTACAATAAACCCTGGTTGGAAGAAGTCTGTCCACGCCTTTGTTCTGTTTAGTTTAACAATTGAACCAACTAATGCGCCAATACCTTCACCACTATGTCTCCAACGTCTTTCAATGTAACCATAGTCTCCCCACTCAAATGGTACTGCGGCATCAATAGGATCTGGTGTACCTAGTACAACTTCTGGATCCTCTAATGTGCCGTCTGTTTTAACTGGACAATGATTATCCCAATCCCAATAATAACGAGCATGTGCTACACTTTGTTCTGACACACCTAAGTTATGCCAGATCATTTTTTGTTGTCCAGTTCTTAGTGCTTCTATTAAGCTAGCACGTTTGATTGGATCAGTCCAACTATAATGGTCATCCCACCAAGCTGGCTTCCAAGCAAAGCCTAGTATTATCCAAGGCATACAATCTGGACGCTCTGTACCGAATAAGATGATGTAATTTCCTTGCCACGATCCTGGCAGTTTATTTCCTGTAAGGTGCTCCATGTGTCCATGCAAGTCCATTGAATTATAATTCCAAGTATTTGAATTTGCAGGATCATATTCATCTTCTTTATCAATATTCCAGATATTATTCTTGTTCATCCATTTACGGAAATATTTTTCCATAGAGTTATTAACATCGTTTAGTGTATACCAGGTGTCTCTGTGTTGACTTGGTAAGTATTTGTTTGCTGAAATATAATGTTCTGTTTCAGCAAGGTTGTTATAAATTCTTGTTTCAAGATCCCATAAACATGCAACTACTGGATCAAAAGTTTGGCTATTCATATTATACAAGTCAAAGTTTTGATTACCTACTTGCATCATTGCACCATCATGTCCTACAAACTTGCCGTTGTCAATATGGATAAATCTTGGAAATTCTAATCCAAGTTTTGTCATACTTGCAGGTACGTGACTTACTTTGTCCATTTCGTGATAGTAAACTGTTACGTATGGAAGTTGGCTTGGTATTTCTATTGCATTTACTAGTAAAGTAATTTCACTTCCGTTAACTGTGTAGTCTGAATCTTTATGTAAAATTCGAGTAGTCATATATCCTAGACCATTTTTATCATCTGTTAGATATATGTAGTAATGATCTTGTTTAGTTCTATCCGAGTTAAATGTAAATTTGGTTGTAAAAGTTTGGTTGTTACCTGTAAGTTCGATACGATCAAAGTTTTCTTCTCCAGTGTATATCATATTACTATCTGCATGCAGTAATGTGCCTTTGCGTGTAACTGTGATATTATCAACCGCTTGGTTTACAATGTCTTTAACGCTTGACCAACTTTGTTGTTTATATAATTTTTTAACTTGAGCAATAAATCTTTGTTTAAAGTTATCCCATTCTCTACCTTGTTCAACTAGCCCAGCTGATACATTTAATGAATCTTCACTTAATGTAATGTCTTGCATTACACTAATATCATCATGTCTAAATATTGTACCGCCATTTGTTTGTACACTGAACTTGCGGTGTGAGTTATTATTACCATCGCCTTGCCCGTCAAACTCTACTGCACTTTCAATAATGCTTTTCCAGTGATCCAATGTTTCACTGAATGTAAAAGTATCAATAGTTTCGTTTGTAGCATTGTGCTTGTGTACTTCTGGAATTTCAGTATCCAATGTGTAACGAAGTTCACTTGTATAATATTGTACATCAACTACACTATCAGTTTCTAATAATGTGCTTGGCACAATAATTTGGTTGTTTGTAATGGTATACTTACTGCATGGTACAAATTTACCATCAATATAAAGTTTATGATATACTTGATTAATATCATCAACAACAATAATTCTTCCAGTGCCTAAATGAGGACAACCATAGTAATAATAATCATTTGCGTTTGAGTCAAACTCAATGTCATATGTATATGGTGCTGTTAAACTAATTGTTGTGTAGTTTGTTTCAACATTATAATCTTTATCATATATTTCTAAATCGCCAACTAGATCATGGAATTCATATTTTTTATTTCGTTGCATAATAAGCTGTGGCTTTAGGTATCCATAATCATGATATATACCTTTCATATAAAGCTCACGTACTGCAAAACAATCGTCTGCTTCATAAAATAAGAATTCTTTATTTGTTTCCCATGAGTCACTACCTACTGGAATTTCTAATGCAACACTTGGGTCACTAACAACAACTTGGTAATCAGTTAAAGATCCAATAGGCTTATAACTTGTCTGATAATTTGACTTATAATGTATGCCTTGTTTGTAATAATAGTATCCAGGTATATTACTTTGTACAGCCAATTGGCTTCCTGAAGATAATGTTTTGCTGTATGTAACTTCTGTATTATCTAAAAAATTCTCAAATACAATCTCTGCCTTAAATCCAGTATCTTGATATGTTAATGCAAAATTTAACTCTGGATCCTTTTTACCTGTACCAGGTTTGTATCCAAATATTTTACTTCCTCTATCAGTACTGTTAGGGTATTTGTTTGTGTCTGATAATAAAGTTTGATCTTCATCATACAACTTAAAGTAAGGTGCAAAGTTTACACGCTTCTTTTTTTGCGCAACCATAAATTCACCATCTTCAGTGAACCATACGTCTTGGTATTGATATTTGTCAACAAGCGACTGTATGCCGCCTGACATAATAAACATTGTGTCACCAGCTGTAAGTGTGGCATTTACTTGACTACCTGTTGCAGTTACTTCATAAACTTTATCGTCACCAACCACAACAAATGTTGTTCCTACAGAAAGTTCTGCCTCTGCGACTGTTTTACTTAACATAATAAAATCAATGTTACCTTGCCATACAAAGTCATATTTGTATTCACTATAGCCGTGATTTGTTAGCCACATGTTTTTATTAAATTCAATAATAGGACGTTTGGCTTGAAAATCTTTTCTGTTTAGTAGATATTGGTCTGATGTATTTGTCATTGCTGCAATAGTGAATAATGCTTCTTTGTGTATCCACATATTAACACGACTCCATGCACTTGCAATTGGGTCTGCTCTGTCAATAACAATATAATCTTTTTCAGAATTAAGTTTAAAGTCGTTGTCCCAACCAATGATGTCATAGTTTTCTAAATTCTCTGCAATCATCGCAAACTCTTTATTAATGTTGCTTGGAATAAATTGTTCTATTTCATTATTAGAAGTTAGCCTTGCGTCAATAATACATGTAACTTCAATATCACCATCTGTGTCTGTATCAATAATAAACACTTTATATTCATCTAAATTAGAAGGCTGGAAGTTTTTAGCAAAAGGATATGATCCTGTGCTGTTTTGAAAGTTCCAATCTTCATCAAAGCGAGCAATTACTCTGCCGCTAATATATGTGTCTACACCATTTACAGATGTGCCATCAGGATTTACTTTTTTAACTAATCCAGTATCTCTAAGTTTTAATAATGGTAATGTTTTATTTGCATTGTGGTCTTTAATATAATCCCATAAGTCTTGAGAAATAGCACCTCGCTCATATAGCTTAACATCACCCTTGTCCCAGTATCCTCGTATTGCACCATTGTAAGATGTAAGTGCGTTCCATTCATTTTTTCCTGTGTTAGATCTATATGGTCTTAATTTAATAAAATCACCAACACCAGTTACTAAGAACTGCCAGCCATCCCATTGTCCATAACCTGCGGTAAATTCTATAATCATACCATCCATTAACGGGAACTCATTCTCATCGTCTTTGAATGTATATTCAATCTCACCATTAATTTCACTTACAACGTTTGTATATGTGATATTTGTATTAAAACTTTCATATACTGGTAAGTTTTCTATCCAATAATATTGTCCATAGTTAATAAATTTATCAACATCAATCGGTGGTAAGAATGTTGAAGCACGAGTTTGGTAAGCGGCATTATAATTATATTGATCAAAATCAACATTTATAGAGTTTGAAATATCGTCTATGCCTATAAGGTTAGTTAGATTTTTTGATTTGTCTCTACTTACAATTGCTGGTTCAAATTGCTTTACACCACGTACATCATGTTCAGATGTTGTCATATAAATGTCATTTTTATCAAAGTATCTGCCATCCCTTGTACCAACTAGCTCATCAATATCTTTAAGATCTGATTTACTAATCATTTGATCAAAGGTTGCATTAAGCCATGATTTATTTACGTTAGTTTGGAAAACACTTGGTAAAAAGTCACTACTTTTAATTTCAGTACCCTTATAGCTACCTGCACGTTTTTTCCTACCTGGTGTAGTTGGCTTATTACTTTTATACTTGCTCATTTTTTTACCTTAAACCGTTGTTGCTTGTGTTGCATCTGTAATGATATCTATATCTGAAATACTCACATCTGGAATAAAAATTTCGTCTGTCTGTGGTGTTATCTGGAATAAATCTCCAAATACACTGTCTGAACTCATAGGTACAATTACAAAGCTACTAACTACACCAGCTAATGATTGGTGTACGTGTGCTGCTAATTCTGTAAAGAAGAACTCTTCACCAAAATCCCAATTATCAATATGGAAGAATTCAGTAATTGCATCTACTAATTTACTTTTAATTTCGTTGTCTGTTAAACTTGTGTTTGGTAATTTAACAACTCTAAATTTTGCTTGTAGTTCTGATTCTGCTTCTGGACCAAATAAAACTTTATATTTTACTGGGCGATAAATGATAGTATCACTCATTGCTTTTTTATCCATAAACTGACCAAACTGTGAATTTAACATGTCCATTGTTGGTGGGTTAGGTTCACTCTCTAATGTTTTGTCGTTATTTTTTAACCAATTTCTATAATTGCTGTCATAAGATGTTGTTAATACAAATGTGTCAATAATATTACTGAAGCTAGGATCAATAATTTCATTCTTATCTGGAATATGTTTCCATTCAATTCTTAAATCAACTAAACTTGAACTGTTTCCTAAAATATTATATACTGCATCTGGATCGTCTGGACGTCCATCTTTATTTTTATCTTTTAGTGATAATATAACACGATTAGGATTATAAACGCCAGCTTGCTGCCCGTTTAGTCCTTGGAATGTGTATCCATAAACATAGAAGTTACCAGTAGTACCAGCACCTAAGTCAATAATTTCAATTTGATCTCGACTTGCTTTTTTACTTTCTTCTTCTAATTTTTCTTGATTATTAATATTACTAAACTCAATTAATTGACTTTCTAAGACAAATCTTGAAACACGAGTAGTAATATTATATTTTCCATAATTTACTAGTGTGTCAAAATCTACATGTAAAATCCAATTATTATTTGGTGTACTAAAGAAAGATATAATATCAAACGCCGATGTTTTTGCTGTCGGTGTTTCTAATATATTCCATCCGCCGTTAATGAAATCATATGTAAGAGCAAAGTCAGTTTTTGCAGTTAAGAATGTATTAATAGCAAAACGTTCTTCACTTGTAAATGTTCTATTAATTGCAGGGTAAATAATTTCTACAGACGATCCATTAGGAATAACACTGTCTGTAATAATAGCACCGTCGCCATTTGCACGTAGCCCAGTAGGTGCACCACTTGTATCGTCAACACCTAATCCATTATTATAGATGCTTGATACTTTTGTCCATACTGTTTTACTATTTTTTGTAAATTTTACTAAAGCACCATCTCTAATATATTTTGAATAAATTGAACTTACTAATCCTGTTCTAGCAATATTGTTAGATGCATCTGTAAGGTAACCACTTGTGCCTTCAATACCATTCGCCGCCTGCCATGTTAGTGTGTTAAATGCAGCATCGGTTGTTTTTAGTGCATTGAATTGATTTCTGTGTAAATCATAATACAAGTTAATTACTTCATCATCATTTAACATAGGAACAATATAGTTACTAAACACACTACTTGGTGTTCTAGAAGCACTTGTTTTTTCTTTTGTAATTTGTTCTCTAGTAAGAACACCGTCTAATGAATAAAGATGTAAGTTACTGTATGCACCTGTTGGATCTTTAATATCTAAATAACGGCTGTGTCCGCTGTGTGTGCGGTTTATACTTTTAATTTTCTTAATTGATGTACTTTGTGTTGCCAGTAAACTGTTATAATCGTCTGCTGTAATCATACGATTTTGTGATGCAAAGGTGCGAGGAGCGTTTTCTTTTATCTCAGAAACAGTTTCGCTACGACTTGCGTTTAATACACTTTGTCTAAGCTGTCCTTCAAAAACAACTGTGTATGGGTTGCCATCAGCACCTGTATACTGTATACTAAATTTTTTGTTGGTAATGTCATCTGGACGTAGTACATAAGTGTCATTGGCACTTGTACGATACCAAACACGTATAATACCTGAAGGTACATTACCAAAAGCAGCATCTGCAAACATAATACTAATTTGATTAGTAGCTCTTGTTTTAACTGCAAACACATCACGTACACCTGAAGGTACTGTATTGTAGATAACATTTTTATCTACCTTAGTCCAGTTTTTAAGAACTTCGCCATCACTGGTAACTGTTTGTACCCAAACATCACTTTCGTTAATATTTGAAATATTAACATCTAAAGACTGACTACTAATAGTGTCTGTAATTTCAAAGTCTTTAAATTGTAATTGTCCTTGTTTAAAGCCCATAAAGAACCCGGTATTGTTACTTGTGATACCTAGGTTATCATTTCTATATGCAACGTTAAATGATCCGTTTGGATTTGGTGAATTTTCTGCAAGCTGTCCATTTTCTATTGTAACACTAACTGCGTTGAACGAGCTTGAAATGCCTTGAACTGCACCACTAAATGAAAAGTATACCTGATCATTTGTGTTGTTTAGTGCATAAAAGTCTGTCATTACGCCGTCAATAATTGACTGTTTTTGTGGGCTACCAAAAGGATTACTTTTATTAAACACACTGTTAATAACAGCCGTAAAGTCATCAATGTTATCAGGAGAGCTGGTGTTCTCAAAACGGATTTCTTTACCGCCTAAGCTCGAACCATCACTACCAATAACTGCTTCGTTAGTTTTTACACTTACGAGTTTTAGCAAACCAAATGCTGGCACATTTCGTTTTGGTTGGTATGCTAAAAAGTCAGCTAACTTTAAGACACTCTCTTGTTTGGTTGCAGTAGATAAGAAATTGTTACGACTGTTTAAGTCTACACGGAACGCTAAGTTATGTCCAAACTGTGCAATCAAATCAAGTAGTGCGACGAATTCGCTACTCTCAACCCAATCGTTATAATTTTCTGGATAATTTGTTCTGATATATTCAACCATACCAGTTCGTATGGTATCGTAATCGTACGATTTTAAATCCGCCTGTACATATGATTCATATACAGTAGTATAATCCTCAGCCGCGAATAATTTTGCTTGTCTAATTTTTTGTGCCATTGTTAAAACTCTACTGTTTCACCAAATTCGTCATCGAATTTAAGTACAAGATCAGTTGGCGTAGTAGTAGGTAAGTATATTAATTTAACTAATACTGTAACAGTATGTTGATCGCGATTTACTATTGCTTGCTGTGATGCTAGTTCAAATCTAGGATCGTAGCTTACTACTTGATTAACATCATCGTTAATTAAGTCAAGTGTAGAATCGTCTAGTGGTTCAAATACATATAAAGGCAAGTCGCTACCAAACTCTGGGTTTGTCCACTTCTCACCTTTACGAATACCAAAGTGATTCTTTAGATCCTGCTTTGCCAGATCAATATCAGTTAGGTATTTTGCGCTTCTAAGTTGATCTACTGTTGTATATCCAATTATCTTGTCCATAAAGATATTTATCTAGAAAAATCAACGTTTTTTCTTTAAGTGTATTCAGGAAGCAAATTTATAGATAAAAGCTCTTCTGGCCAGTTAATGTAGTCCTGCCAAGCTGGATCTGGAATTGATAGCTTATAATTCCTTGCTGCATTGTTAATTTCATGCCAAGTTGGCTTGTGAGGTTTTGATAATGGATTAATCATACGTTTACCTTTAGCAACATTACATGGCATACATGCAGAGGTACTATTTTCCCAGGTTAACTTGCCGCCTCGTGATTTAGGTATAACATGATCTATAGTCAAATCGCCGTAATGGAATTTGTCTCCACAATACTGACATTGGAAGTTATCTCTAATATACAAGTTACGTCTTGTAAATTTTGCTTTGGTTGGATGCTTGTGATATGCATGTAGCATAACAATGCTTGGCTGTGGCATAGAAAAGTTTGCGCTACGTAAAAATTTATTTTCGTAGTTTGCAAGTACTTTGGCTTTTTGTTGGAATATTGCCTTTACTGCTGACTGCCAGCTAATGGTGCTCAAAGGCATGTAACTTAGTGGTTGAGCATCTGCATTTAATAATAAGACACTGGGCAAAACATGGTGTTCCTTCTTTTAGTTTAGCTATTTAACTTAACTAATTCTCTCATTCTAGACATAGTTAATTGTGGTAGGAACAATCCTGTTTCAGCATAGTATACCACTTCTGCTTGTTTTTTAGATACTGTTGTTGCAAAGCCGTCTGGATATTGTTGTCTAATATCCTGTATGCCTGCCTCTTTCATTAGACTTCTATCTTTGTAAATTCCATAGTCGCCTAGCATAATAATCTTAGCTTCTGCTTGGCGCCTTGCTCTGTTAGTACCACTATTAATTAGTGCAGTGGCAACATAATTCCATTCCTCTTGTTTGATATAATTACCAATTTGGAACTTCCTAACATCAGAGCCAACACTCGTGAAACTACCAGTAGTGTGGAATAAACTCACTAGTCCATCATACTGTGATTGTGTTAGTTTGTCAAGAGGGAATTGTCTTTTTAATTTTTTTTCACTATTTTTTACTTTAGAAATCCAATCACTATATGCTTGGCTTTCTGTTAATCCAGATATTGAATTTAAATTTTCACTAGTGCCGTATCCAATAAGAGTAGTAGTGGTTCCAGGAACCACATAACTGTATCCTCGCCACTGTGTTTGACGAAGCATAAAGTTTAATAATTCTTCACTAGCCTCTAAATTTTTTAATGGGATCTGATTGTTTACGTATTCTGAATTTTTTACTGTAAATAATTCAAATTCAACTAAGTCTTTATCGGTAAGTTTATTTGGTAAAGTAATGTCAGCCATTATGTAATATTTCCTTCACCTGTTTTAAATCTTTCTTGTACCGCAGTTACACCTTGCCAAGGATGATGTTCTGGAACACGACTAGCTGCACTCTCTAAGATATTTCTATTTGCTACTTGACTTTGCATTGTAATTTCAGTAGGTATAGTTGCTGTAGGACCATTCATGTCAATCCTACTTGCTGTCTCTTTGTGATGGTTACTTGTGATGTTTGATGTGAGTCCTTTTACTGACCATATATCTTTGGCTGTTTGGTGTATGCCGCCAACACTTGCTTCCATTTTTATACCTTCTGCACCTGTGCTTTTGATATTAACTCCTTGGTCTGCTTGCATGTTAATATTTTGTTTTGAGTGGAAGTTTATATCTTCTTCTGCATGTACACTTACATTTTTAGCACTATACATGTCAATATTTCCTTCACTGTCAATTTCAATATATGCACTGCCTGTGCTATTGGAAACAAAAATAAAATCATTAGTATCATCCATTAGTATCTGAGCTCCGCTCATAGTCTTGATTCTAATATTTTGACTTCCGCTACCATCAGCGGCGCCATCATCCATTGTTAATACATGTCCGCCTGCTGTAGTCATACCAAAAACTTTACTTGGAGATTCTCTCCTAGCTGTACTTTGACTGTGTCCACGTACAAGATCTCCTGCAAGTCCTTGTTGCTTTAACTTTGCATCATTAAAGCTATTCATAGGTCTAGTAGTTGAGTCCTGTCCGTCATTTGGGTTTTTTTCTAGTGTTGGACCAAAACTTGATTCTCCAGTATCTGGATCATATGCTTCAGTACTTGCATGTCCGCCCATCATGCTATTTCTGTCTTTGCTCATAAACGAGCCTAAATAAAAGCCTTCCTCTCGGCTACTACTAAATCCTACTAATACTTCTGTACCAACTGCTGGAGGTTGTGGCCACATACCGTAACTACTAGCGGTACCTGAATCAGTTTTATAATCATCTTCAACATTTGGTAAATTATTAATACCAGCCATTGGAGAAACTAATGATATCATACGTGTTGCTTTTGATGTTGGGTTTCCAAATTCTGGTATACGAACTTCAATTCTACCCATCATCGTACTATCATTATTTTTTACAACAACTGCTGGATACACTCCAGCAATGGTATTCACACCATCTCTACCGCCCTGCTGTACTCTGCCTGGCATGTTGTTTATGTTAGTGTTTCTATAACCGCTCATCCAATATTCTCCAGTTTGTTTTTAACAATACTTGGTGTTGTTCTTGTATCTTTATATCCTTTTAGGATTTGTGTAAATTGTCCTTGACTAAATTTACTTTCAATATCTGTAATTCTATATACTCCGCTACTAACAAGATCCATATCTGCTTTGCCTGAATATCCAGCTTCATACATTTCTTCTTTACCTAGGTAATTAATGAAAACAATCATTGTATCTGCATCTGCATATTCAATTAGCAAGTCTTGATCTCCTGCTATAACTGCACCCGGCGCACCCATCCAAAATGGATCGCCAACTATTTCAAAACTAGCAGTCATAAAATCCATGTCTCTGCCAACAAGTGCCGCATCACGAACCGCATCCACTGTATCAACATTTCCATTTTTAATGTCTGACACTTGTTGTGCTGCACTACCTAAAGCAGCAAAGCCATAACTTGGTATTTGTATCGCCATGTCATCTTGATCAACTTTAATGTCGCTTAAAAATCTACCAACTCTAACTTGTCCGATAGGTCCACTATTAACAATATCTCTTGGTGCTGATGTATTATTACTTACTACTCCTGCACCAGGGTGAACAACTCCAGATGGTTCTGCATATGTATTAGCTAGTCCTGGATCTCTAACATTAAAGAAATATGTATCAAATGTCAAGTCAAAATTAACTAGCTGTGTGTTCTCTCCGCTGTACAGGTATCTATACACTTTGCTAATTGGCAAGTCATCAAATCTTCCATTTTGGAATGTTGGATTTGTGGCTTGTTGTCTGGCAATTTCCGGATCATTATTAATATTAGTATAAGTCCATTTAATCTCAACAATTAATTGTTCTGTTGCTTGTCTATTATTTGTTGCTGGGTCTACACCATCACCAACTACTGTGTTTGTGTCAACATGTATATATGGAACTCTGTATCCTTGTTCACGATGCTCTGCTGCAAAACGTGCAAACTCAGGAACGTTAGCTGTTATTAATCTTTCCAAAAATACTTTCATATTTGTATTATTACCAACAGTACCATCTCTTAGATTTGGATCTTCATTACTTGCACTGAGCATTGCAGCCATAGCTTGATCTTCAGTACTACTGAATGCGGCTTTGGGTAAATTAAACTCTTGTCCTGTTGCACTTGGCGCAAATATAATTTCCCATTGCTTAATAGGTTGAGCAGTGGCATTTGGTGGGATATCTGCAGGATCTCTACCACCATTCCTAATATCGTTTTCATGTTCATTTAATGCTGTCTGTAATGAGGATGCTAAACTCTCTACATTACCAACATCTGTATACTTAATATCAGTTACAACTGTAACATTAGCTTCTGCACTTTGTTTTGTATTGAAAGCCACAATATTATATCTACTACCGCTAGCATCAACATTGCCTTTCATTTCTCGTATTGTACAAGGATAGAAAAAACTCTTTCCTGGCCATTTTACTTCTACACCAGTGTCAGGATCTCTTCCTAAAAATTCCAATTTAAGAACAAATAATGCACTTTGCAATCCCATTTGTCCATAAAAATTTGGTTGTAGTTTTACTAACCGATCCATAAATGTAAATCCATATGGCTCATACAAGTCAAATTGGAATGTTCCAACTGCACCTGTACCACCAACAAGTTTACTCAGCATTAACATATTTTCAATAGCAAAGGCAGTCTCAACACCGCTTTCAGCTATTACAACTGCATCACCTTGTCTAGTTACACTGTCGTCATTTTCTAATACTGTTGGTTGATTCCAAATATTTGACTTAACAAGATAAAATGTCCATTTGTATGTTGTTAGATCATTTTGAGTCATCCAATTTTCAACTACTACATCTGAATATGAACGCTCAACAGGATCAGGTCCTTCCACGATTGCGTCTTCGGCACCTGCATTAAATTGATCGGTAAATTCGTCTGCTAAATCAGGATCCTCTGCTCCAATGGTTTCTTCAACCTCATCGTCTGCATCTCCTGCACCAGCATTTTGTTCATCCCATGCCGCTTGCTCTGCGGCAAGTCTGTCTTGTATTTGTTTCTTTTCTGCTTCTAATATTGCTACTGATGATGCTGCACCTTGAAAGTTATAAGGATCGCCTTCTTCGTCTCCAGTTGGTCTACCAAAGTCTAAATCATCTACTCCTGCAACTTTAGCAGTGCCATCTGGATTATGTGTTGCTCCGAACTCTTCATCAAAAGCTGCTTGGTCTGCTGCTAATTCTCTTTGTGCATTTTGATAAATCAAATTGTTTTCTATTGCTTCATCAATTTGTGCTATTCTTTCTCTGTCACCATCTGACATTTCTGGTCTAGGAGAAGTTGGTACTCGTTGTGCGTTTGCTTGTGCAATCGCTTCTGCTGACGTAACTGTTCCGTTTTGCATCCCAATACCAACAGCGTGGCTATCTTCAAAATAACTTTGCGCTCTAGCCCCACCTTCTTTTTGAGTCATATAGTCCATCATTTTAGCTTGTAATTCTGGATTTCTAGATAAGTCAACTGGTTGATTAACACCAACGCCCATCGCATCTGCTACTTCTTGTGCATAACGCCCTGTGTCATTTTCGTTAGGAGGTGCCCAGCGATGAATAATTTTATTAACTGTGTTTGCATCAGTACCATCGCCTTGGTAATTTTGTAATAACCTAGCCATAGCTCTTGAGCCGTTTTCTGGTGTATCAAAGACAGCAAAGCCGCCAGAGTCTACGCCAGTTTGTCCTTGCCATGTAAAGTTAGGATTATTTCTGATGTTTCCTGGATTATTATTTCTTACGCTCCTTGGAGCCTGTCGTCGTCTGTCGCCTTGTGCCATTTTATGAGAACCTTGTTGGTACTATGATAGTTTTTCCGGCAGTAAAATCTACAATAGGATCGTTCAGAGAATCTGGATTGAACTCTGCAAATACCCACCATAGTTTGGCGTTTCCATAAAGTTCATGTGCTAATATATCTGGGCGCCTATCTTGTTTAGCTGTAATTTTTAATGAGCGAGTTGGAAAAGATGCAACATTATCAATAATTGGATCCATGATATCCAAATATTTACTGTTAACAACCTTTGTATTCCTATACATGCTATCTGATCTAAATTTCATTACATAAATCCTCCAGCTCTGCCACTTCTATAATCTTGTATGTTGAAGTTTTTTCTAACTTTTGTCGGTGCGTATTGTGGAATTAAACTAATTGCAACCATCATTTGTGTTGGTATAGTTTGTGGTCCTGCGGCAGTCTCAACAGTAACATAATCAAAATCATCTGGCAATGTATAGTTAAATGAACGCAAAACAACAGGAACGTTTTGCGCTGTTGCACTACCATATGTGCTAAAGAGAAGTACTGGAGGCGGTGTGCCTGCTGTAGTGGCTCTGGATGCTTCTCCAAAATCACCTTTTGTTACCGCTTTAAAAAAATGTAAGCATGCTACTGTGTGTTCTGCTTCTGTTATATCCTGAGCAGTAAATGTACATGTCATATCTATCTGTGGGTTAGGAGTATTTACATAAAAATTTGGCTGGTAAATTCCGTGTGTGATATCATATTGTCCAAAGTTTGCCGAGTGTCCAATGTTAATCACAGGTGTATAAGGGAACACAACTCCTCGATCTAAATTGAGAGGAGATAATATTCCATCATAGTTGAAACTTGAACCTTTTGTTCTTAACGTGGTTCTTTGGCTTGTGTTAATACCACCGCTCATTTATTCCTGTCCCCCATTGCCTAGTGCTTGATCCAATAGCTGTACTGCTTTTGGTGCACCATTGCCGTACATTAATTGTGCAGCTTTTAATTTTTCTTCTTCACCCATGTTAGGCCATGCGGCTCTTAGTTCACTTGCGCTTTTTATACTCATGCCACCAAAGTTAAAGTTGATAGTTGGACCGTATGCCATATAACCCATCTCGTCTGATGTTCGTGTATTTTTTCCTGTGTAAGTGCGTAAGTAGCCTGGCTCACCATTCTTTTTAGTTTGGTCTGGCATAGGCGCTTCGCCCTTGTCTTTCACACTGCGTACAAATACTAGTGCAGTATTACTATCTAAAATATCTGCATAAGAACGCATGTTGAATGGTGATTTGACTTGTATAAATCTTTCAGCTGGAACGCCTGCCATTGATGCTAATTGCTTTTTAATATCAAAAGGGAATGGTCTCGTACTAACGTCTGATGTTGCCGCAACATATACGTTGCTTTGCCCAAACGTTTTAGACGCCCAATCATATAGACTCTTATGCCCAGGATGAAACGGATGAAATCCACCTGGCATAATTGCTATAACTCGATTTGCTTTTGCTTCTGTTAATATTACTTCATCAATACGCATGACTTTTCTCCTATAGGTATTTAGCCTGGAAAAATACCGGTTGACACGTTAACAAAATAGTGTTAGATTAAGTTTAATCAGAGGACTAATCTATGGCAAGAAATCACTATCTATCTAATAAAGAGTTATTAAAAGAGATACACAACAGCAAAATGAGCTATTGTTATGTAATGGACGACAAATATCACTACTTCGACCTAATTTTGGAAGAGGATCAGGAGATAACTGACGAGCATATTGCAGAGGCAAAGCAAAATCGTGCATCTAGAATGCAAAAATTAGCACATGAAGAACAGGTTAAAAAATGGGAACGTGGAGAACTTGAGCGTAAAACCAAACCTAGAGGTGCTGATTTTGTTGTTGATCCCGCAACAATACTTGATGAAGAAATTGTAATTAGGATTATGACATTTGATCATGTTCCAGAAGAGCAAAGAAAAACTAATCCAAAGACAGAAGCAGACAGACATGCTAAGTGCAACTTTCCTCCCTTTAAGCATATTGCTAAAGTAAAGGACGAATGGAAAGAAGTAGCACGTAGTCATTGGGAAGGTGGACTTGGTAACGGACATTTTAGTGTATCACATGGTACTACAAATGATCGTTTGGCAAGAATGTATATGATGTTATGCCATAGGTATAGCATGAAAAGTAACTGGCGAGGTTACACATATGTAGATGAAATGCGTGGACAAGCATTGTTACAATTAACACAAATTGGTTTACAATTTAACGAAGTTAAGTCGCAAAATCCATTTGCATATTATACTGCCGCTATAAACAACAGCTTTACTAGAGTTCTCAATCTAGAAAAAAGAGGACAGAACATTAGAGATGATTTGTTGGAAGAAGGCGGATTAAACCCTAGCTTTACCCGTACATTTAATGCTGAATGGGAAGAGCGTTTAAAATCTGAAAAACCCCCTGAAACTGAAGAAGATACCAAGGACACATAGTTAAAACATGTTATTTGATGAAGCAGTAATCTTTACCGATATTCATTTCGGTATGAAAAATAACTCACGAATTCACAACATTGATTGTGAAGAATTTATCATTTGGATGATAGAAGAAGCAAAGAAAAGAAACATTAAAAAATGTCTCTTTTTAGGTGATTGGCATCATAACCGTGCCAGCATCAATGTTAGTACACTAAATTATACAACCAGTAATTTACAACGATTAAATGACTCATTTGATGAAGTTATTATGATTACAGGAAACCATGATTTGTATTATCGAGAAAAGCGAGAAATACACAGTGTTCCAATGGTTGACAAATATCCTAACATTAGAATGATTAATGATGGAATGTTAGTTGAAGATGATTGTGCATTTGTTCCATGGCTTGTAGAAGATGAACATAAAAAATTAAAAGAACTCAATGTCAAATATATATTTGGACATTTTGAGCTACCACACTTCTTTATGAATGCGATGGTACAAATGCCAGATCATGGACATGGATTAAAGCCAGACGATTTGCGTAAAGCTGAAAAAGTTTTTAGTGGACACTTTCATAAAAGACAAACTCGCGGAAATATCATTTATCCAGGAAATTGTTTTCCACACAACTATGCTGATGCATGGGATGACGATCGTGGTATTACATTTTTGAAATGGGGACAAGAGCCTGAGTTTGTAAATTGGGCAGATGCTCCAAAGTATAGAACACTAAATTTATCTAAATTGATTGACAATCCTGAAGAAGTATTGTCGAATAAAACACACTGTAGGATTACCCTTGATGTAGGTATTACTTACGAAGAGGCAAATTTTATCAAGGAAACTTTCTTAAAGCAATATGATTTGAGAGAGATAAGTTTGTTGCCTAGTAAAAAAGAAGAACACGCACAAGACTGGAGTAAGGGTGCAGAGATAGAAGTAGAAAATGTAGATCAAATTGTACTTAATCAACTTACTACTATTGACAGCGAGGTTGTCAAAAATGAAGTTCTTATCTCCATCTATAATGGTTTAAATTAATATGCTGAAAATAAAAAATATATCTGTTAAAAACTTTATGAGTGTTGGCAATGTAACACAGGCTGTACACTTTGATAATCATGGGCTCACACTTGTGTTGGGTAACAATATTGATTTGGGTGGCGATGGTTCACGTAATGGTACAGGTAAAACTACTATTGTTAATGCACTGAGCTTTGCATTGTTTGGTAATGCATTATATAACATTAAAAAAGATAATCTAATCAATAAAACTAACAATAAACAGATGTTAGTTACTGTTGAGTTTGAAAAAGATGGTATGGAGTATCGTATTGAGCGAGGACGCAAACCAAATGTTTTCAAATACATGGTTAATAATATTGACAGTTCTGATGATATTACTGACGAAATGCAGGGAGAAGGTAAACTTAGCCAACATGCTATCGAAAAAGTATTAGGGATGAGCCACACAATGTTTAAGCATGTTGTGGCACTGAACACTTATACTGAACCTTTCTTGAGCATGCGAGCAAATGATCAGCGTGAAATGATTGAACAATTACTAGGTATTACACAACTTAGTGAAAAAGCTGATATTTTAAAAGAGCTTGTAAAGTATAGTAAAGATAGTATTCAAGAAGAAACATATCGTATTAAAGGTATTGAAGAAGCAAATCAACGTATTGAAAAAAGTATTTCTGACTTGGAGCGGCGTGAGCGTACTTGGCAGGAAAAACTACAATCAGATATTGAATATCTAGAACGTGAAAATGTAAACTTAAATTCAGTTGACATTGAAAAAGAACTTAAAGCACATGCTGAGTTTGAAGAATTTAACAATAAGCGTACACAAATAGATGTGTTAAACAGCGAGATTGCTAAACTTACTACTGGCATCGAGCGTGAACAAAAGCGTTTAGATAAAGCACAAAAAGACTTAGATACTACGCTACAACACAAATGTTATGCATGTGGACAAGAGCTACATGATGATCAGCACGAAAAGATTGTAGCACAAAAGACAGAATTAGTAGAAGAGTCAGTAAGACACATTACTTCTGACACTGATCAGATAAATGAATATAGAGAAGCATTAAACGAATTAGGGGGACTTGGGGCGGCTCCTTCTTTGCATTATAATACAATCAAAGAAGCATATGAGCATCAAAGTAAAATAGATTCAAACAACACTACTTTAGAGTCTAAAAAAGTAGAAGAGAATCCATATGTTGATCAAATTAAAACACTCAAAGAAACTGGACTACAAGAAGTACAGTGGGAAGAAGTTAACAGACTTACAGAGTTAAAAGATCATCAGGAATTTTTGCTAAAACTATTAACAAACAAAGATAGTTTTATTCGCAAAAAGATTATTGAACAGAACCTACAATTCCTTAACAATCGTTTAGAGTATTACATTACTAAACTTGGGTTGCCACACGAAGTGCAATTCCAAAGTGACTTAACAGTTAGTATTGTCCAACTTGGACAAGACTTAGACTTTGATAACTTATCACGTGGTGAGCGCAACAGACTTATACTAGGACTTAGTTGGGCATTTCGTGATGTATTTGAAAGTATGAATCATCCTATTAACTTGGTTTGTATTGACGAACTTGTTGATAGCGGCATGGATACTATCGGAGTTGAAAGTGCGTTAGGTGTACTTAAAAAAATGGAGATT
>VMHT01156590.1_pt1 | contig 31328 bp, 51 predicted proteins | sample 4693611 | NCBI WGS metagenome assembly VMHT01 (sample SAMN12280063, study PRJNA550983) | marine metagenome | isolation source: seawater sampled from same location over 5 years 0.02-0.2 micron viral filtrate | place: USA: collected off the coast of southern California halfway between the port... ... | reverse complement strand
CTTCATATGGCATTTTGTAACTTCCATACGAAAAGTCTGGAGAGTAAAATCCGTATGATCCGTCTGGTACTTGTTGACCAGCTAAATTTAAACCGCCCATCTCTTGGAGTAAGCGTTGAATGTCTTCAGGTGTTGGAACGTAATTTTCTGCCATATTATTCAGTTATTAGTTTATCTATTTTAGCATCAAGTTTGTCTAATTTGTCGAAAATTCTTTCTAACTCAATACCAAAGTCTTTTTTGCTTACATATTCTTTTGCAAGTTCTTCACGAGTTTTATTAATTAAAATGTTTTGTCTTTGCAATTCTGAGCCATGACTTTTAATAAAGTAAAAAATTGGAATAACAACCAATGGAATAATAATATCGAAAATAAATTCTATATCATCCATCACAACTCAATAGCTCCATATATGAGGCCTTGGACGACCAGCTTCAGCCTTGCCGATATCGAGGTGTATAAATCTTCCATCGCCTTTTTGATTAACTCCTAATCCTGTAAATCCGTAACCCTCTGCCACAGATACTATTTGTAATGCTTGTTTATGACTGCAAGCTATATCAACAGCTATACCTTCAGCATGAGTACCAGGTTTACTTTTTCTTGCTTCTATCGGATGTTCTTTACAACGATATCCTGATGAAATAATAAAAGGAAAACCTAAGTCCTCTCGAAGAGATTGTAGCTTATCTACCAACTCATATTCAATCTTATTTTCACCGCAATGCTTGCAAGCAAACTCTTCTAGTCTAAAGTTTTTCCATGCACTCATTTTCTATCCTTATTACTTGATCCAAAGTAAAAAGATATAACTGCTGATGCTATACCTGACAGGTAGCCAAGAATCAACATAACAATATCATCTGAGGCATCATCGATAGGATATGCAGTAATCATAAATATATAACCAATAAAACCAACAACAGTTAATGAACCCAAGAACTTAGGAGTCCAATCGCTACTAAACTTTTCTCTAGCGTGTTGTGTGTCTTGTGTTTCAAGAGAATAAATATCTATTTCATATTGTTTCATTTTTAATTGAAAATCTTTCTCAGCCTTTTTTAATTCCATCATTTGTTCGGCTGTTAGATTGTTAATAGCTTTTTCTAGTTCTACTGGAGAATTTTTAACCCCCAATACTTGAGAAAGTATTTGACCAGCTTGTCCACCCAATGGCCCACCTATAGCTGCACCAAGTGTTGGAGCAAGACTGCTTACTATGTTTTTAATTTTGCTTAGTTTCATTTTTCTTTTTTAGCTCCCTCTCTTTCAAGAGTAATTCTAATTCGTGCCAACGATACATTCGTTTATTTACATCATCCCAAAACCAACCTTTATAATCCCATATTTCATCCATCGACATCTTTTAATTCCTTGCTATGAAGTTTAATAAAATACTCTGCATCGACTAATGCCAATGGTTTGGTATTGTTTCTCTTTATTATAACCAAAGGTTCGTAATCTTTACAGTTTGTACAAGACTGTTCATAAGCCTTCCACACATTAACTGCTTGTTGGTTTTTGCACTCGATTGAGTAGGGAAATTGTTTGCGTGATTGAACGCCCATAATGACATCTTCACCAGAAGATCCCATAGGTCTTGATTCTAAATCTTCGGGATCAAAACCAAGCAAAGCAACGAGTTTATCAACAACCCATTGCTGTAGTTTTCTACCCTTGGCTTTTGCCGAGGATGGTCGCATTTATTTTTTCTTATAAGAAACTTTTTTATTGCTTTTCTTAGCAGCAGCTTTTGCTTTTTTTATACCAGTTTTTGTATAGTTGAATTTTTGTTTTCCTACTTTTGGCATAATTATCTCCGTTATTTTTTATTTTTCTTTTTAGGAAAACCAGCTTTCATATTGGCATATGCTCTTGAACTAATAGTAGATTTTTTTTTGCTTCTACTTGTTCCAGCTTTTTTCCGTTTGTTTATATTATCATATAGTGACATACCTATCTCCTTACCACATTTTGCAAGACCAATATCTTGCGGTTAATTTACTAGGCGGATTAGTGTCGCATCTATGCCTAGCACGAAAAGATTTTCTTCTAGCTGGATTGCTTTTTTTGATTGTCATGTTGGGATCACCAAAGCGTATAAGTTTGATGGTGTCACCAACTTTGGCTAAAACTGCAAACTTTTTATTTTTACCAGGCGTTCTTTTAGGTTTGTTATAACCGCTAAACCTTTCGCCTCTGTATGTAATAGCCATTAGTGTAAAGTTTTCTCCTCACAGCTTAATACTTCTGAATCCTCGGTTACTTCACCACCAGAGATAATACCAAGTATTCTAACTGCATCTTCTTGGCTTTTGGCTCTAATATCACTACCGACATAAACTAGATCGTCAACTAACACTTCTAGGTTATATAGTTTGATTGCCATTGCCAGTAAATAGTCCTTGAGCTTGATCTTTTGCAGTTTGCCTAATGTTTTCTCTGTCACGCTCCATGATAGCATTTATCTCTGCAATATTAACTTGTGCGCCATATTTAGCAGTTAATTCTGCTGCTTTAAGTCTAATCTGTGCTTCAGTTTCATCTCTGCTTCTATCATCGTCCATAATGATCTTCATACGATCAGTCTCAGCATCAATGATAGCTTTTTGTGCTTGGTTTTGTGCTTTCATGGCTTCTGCTTGTGCCAACATTCCCAATATACCAAACTTCTCATCGTCAGAAGATTTAGAGATAGCTACATTAACCACCATGTCTTTATCTGATTCCCAGTATCTAGGATCAACAGGAATAAATTGACCTTCAAGTCTAAAGACATCCTGTGCATTTTGATGTTTGATAATTAAGTTGTTAGTAACTTTAAACAGTTGTTTAAGTCCACCCTCTGCAAAATGTCTACAAATAATTTCTATTCGGCCTTGCGCTCCTGACATGGTAGCGGATACGGCTGCACTGGTGCTTGATTGCAAAGCATCTGCATTTAAGCCAGCAGAGGCTTTAGACACACCAGTCCTATTCTCTTTTGCTTCATCGAGGTATCCAAGAACAGGGAAAGCCTCTTTACCAGCGAAGGGTACTGTAAAGGGTTGAATCATCCCAGGGGCGCGAACTCGAATGGGCTGTCCGATATCAGTATTGAGTACATCGTCAATATTGACTTGACCTTCAACAACAGCCATACGAGGAAAGATAGAGTGTCCAAGCGAATCAAGGGTATCTCGCATAATTTGGGATTTTGCAGCTTGGATAGGCTTTAAATAATCCGCTGGACACGAACCGATTGCAGTATGTGGTTCAGGGTCAGGGCAGAACATAGCAATAGGTAAATCATCCCATTGTTCTACATTCAACACATTAACACCTTCACCCGCAGTACAAACTCTAATTCTTTCATCTATGCCATCGCCATCGAAGTCATAAAAAAGATAATGTTCAACATATAAAACCTCTTTCGCACCCGTATCATTTCTGTCTGGGTATACCATGTTGTCAAATGGATTTCTTGCCTCAACCTCTTCAAAGGCTTCTGGGTCAACCGCGCTTGAGCTTTGGGTTGCGTATTGTTCTATTTCGTCTTGTTCATAGCCCATAGCAACTAAATCAGAAACAGATTTAATCATGCGGTGCGCGACATAAGATGCAGATTCAAGATCGCGTGCGTTGCGTGAAATTAAAACTTCTTCAGGTGGTATGGATTCAATACACACTTGATCTTTGGCTTTAATTCTACGAATCGTTAAATCATATTTAGCTGGAATTTCTTGTGTTACTTCTTCACCAGATAAAGGATCTACTTGTGTGATCGTTTCCATGGTGACAGATTCTTTAACAACCTCTACATTAGGATCAAGCACCAAGGCTTGATATGAAACAGGATCTAAGTCTGTGTATTCGCTGGTAGATGCAGTAATAGAGTCATCCCAAAAGACTTTGACAAAACCACTCTTTCTAACCAAGGCATCTTTAAACGCATCGTATAAAACTTGAAAGCCAGGATTCTTTTCTTGAATGATGTAATTGACATAATTGGTTTGTTGCTCGGCAACTTGGATATCTTCTGGGCCATGCGGTACAAATTCAACAATCTTTTTAGTACCAAAGAATGTGCGCATGATAGATGGAAGCATAAAGAGTACGCTGTCTCTAACATCAGTCGAAACAAATTCAGACTGCATACTAGATTGTGCTTGTGGTTGCTCACCTAAATAATATTCTGTAGATTCTGCTCGCTCTGCACCCACTTGATGAATGAAATCTTTTGCATCATCCATCTCTGATTTAATAACACCAGCAAGATGCTCCATGCTAGTTTCTTCACTAACCACATCTTCCATTTTGTCTTCGTAATCTTTTGCCATGTAAAACTATCCCACTCGAATGATTCGAGATTTTAAAGGTTTTTTGAAATTATAACCGAAATAACTCTCGCTTCCACTAAAACTTGCAGCCGAACTTGCCATGGTCAACGCAAGTGCATCTGCTTTGTCAGGAGATTTTATTCCGCGTTTGCGCATTTCATCTTTTGACTCTATCTTTATTTTTCCAGTCGAAGTATATTTATAAAGAGGCGCAGCTAATTCTGATACAAGCTCATCATCATTAGGAAGTCGGCAATCACGCTGCGCCAGCCAATCCTTAATCGCAAACCATAACTCAGCACGCAAGTTCAAATAGTTCTTTTTGGTACTTGGAGCTTCTGCTACATTCACCCCGCGCACTGGTAAATTCTGCTCACGCAACCTATCAACCACTCCAGCACCAAGTCCAATCACATCGACTAATATTTCTTGGGGTCGTTCCATGACAGTACAATCATCGAATCGATTTTTAACCACACCACAAAGTTGCATCAAGTCCATGGAGGCAAATGATTTAATTTCTAAGACAGTGTTTCCCTGGCGCACGCACAGCGCACTGTTATCGCCACCGAATCTAGCAACATCCAAACCCCAAACGATTGGCTCATTCGCGGTGAGCGTGACATCGCGTTCTACCGCACCGCGCACTAAGTCAAGCGGTATGACAGTATCATCGTCTGCGCTAGGAAACTCACCCATGACCTCCACACGCGCGACAGTAGAATCTTCGCCATACTGCTCGATCATCGATTGGAAGAGCTTTTGGTCAGTGCCTTCGACTGTGCGCGAGTCGATTTGCACATTCTGCCAAAAGCGCTTTTTGCTATTAAAGGAATCGTAGAATGGGCCTGTGTTTCGGCGCGGGTTGGAGAAAGTAAACCAGTAACGATTGGATGTTGGTTCAGAGAAGAAACCCTCGGATACGCTGTAGATGGGCGAAGGTATACCTGATGCCTCATCCATGATTAAACAAACTCCGTAGGAGCTGTGAATACCCGCAAAGGCATCTGGATTTTCCTCGCTCCATAGTTGCGCCTGCGCGTAGTAATAACCAGTATCAATCTTTAGGTCGCGCTCTAGCGCTTCTTGAAACCAAGGTGCTGGTTTGACTGTGGTTGCGGTTTTTTGAAACCAATGAGAGTTAATTGCAAGAGTCATCCATTTACCAAGTTCAGCCCAAGTTCTACTTCTAAGCTGTTGCTCGGTGTTAGCGGTTACTATGATGGTAGCTCCTAGTCTTGTGGATAACATCCAAAGAATAATCCATGCAACCAAAGCAGATTTACCAATACCACGACCTGAAGCTACAGCCATTCTAAACATCTCTGGTAAATCCCTAGTGCCATTTCTAGCAATATGGATTGTCATTTCTCGTAAAATTTTTTCCTGCCACTTACGCGGGCCTTTAAAGTCTTCGAGGGGGGTGTCTTTCATTCCCCAAGGGAAAGCAAACTTAACAAAGTTTAATGGATCGTCTTTTACATTGACTGACCATATCTCTGTCATCAATCTCTTTTCGTCTTCGGCTTTATATTTCATAAAAAAAATTTAAAAAAAAATTAAAAAAAATTATCGCAAGAGTTCCATGTACACTGCCCCGCGCCCTCAACGCAAGGGGGGGTCATACAGCGATAGTAGGTACTAACTTTCACCCTAGCGCGCGCCTGGACTGTAATTGAGTGAGCGCGCTGTGAGAAGCGCGGAGAGTAGCGCTGTGAGCTTCCGCGCGCTCGGTGTGTAGGAATGTACAAGGGAGAAGAATAAATCCCTACAGCAAGCTCTCATGAGTTCTTAGCCTTGTTTAATTGTTTTATGTCGATCTCTTCGGGCGCGTGCGCTAGCGCTTCGCCTTTGTGTTCGATTATGCGCGCGTTGGCGGAGCTGATTATTTCGCTCAAATTTAAAGTATGGGAAATTTCAGCTTTTTCTGCCCAGCGCTCGCGGTCGGCTGATTTGAGATAGAACTGGATCGCTTGGAATTCGCCATCCTCTATTTTTTCCATAAGTTTAGAAGTTGCTCTAGTTAATCCTTTTGCTTTTCCTCTCTCTAACGCGTCATTTATTTCTTGTTTTTTTTTGCGGTTCTTATCGAATGCACTCCAAGAAATGCCAAGAGATCGGCAAATATCCATGACTCCCATGTTCAGAGCTGCCAAATGTTCAACTTGATTAATTTGATCTTGTGTAAGAATTAAAGCCTTTCGCCCTCTCTTTTTAAGCGTTTTTTGTTCCATAATTCATTTTTATTAGTAATTAATTGTAATTAATTAATATTCCCTTATGCCCCTATATTATCGCATTCCTGGAGCATTCACCTAATCTGTTTACAAAGAATGTTGGCTGTAATGTGTACAAGTTAGTTTATATATGCATAATAGGAGATATATAAATTACTTAGGAGAGTAAAAAATGAAAACAAAGAACTTAGAAGCATACTTATCAAGCGGTGTTGAAAAACACCAAGATGGAACATTTACAATGTTTGGTTATATAGATAACAAACAAGGAAAAGAAATTGCATCTCATAAATGCAAATATCAAGGCTATACATTAGCGGAAGCAAGAACAAAATTTAAAATTGAATTATCTGATATTGTAGAAATGTTAGAAGATGAGAAAATATTTTCTCACGATGAATGGTTAATTTTTGAATACCCCCATAAAAGCATGATCTAAAACCCCCCACGATTTAGCGCCCCGTCTTTTTGGGGCATTCGTGGTATAAGCAACCCATTTAACAAAGGAGAGTAAAAATGGATTATAAAAGAGAAGAGATAAAAGAATATTTTGATGATTTCATTAATGATCAAGATGCGGAATGGATAGAAGAGAATAAAGATGATCTTCATCACCATGCTTTCAATACTGACTATTACATCATAGGCACTTACCAAGCTAAGCAATGGTTAGGTGATCAAGTTTTTGATGTTATAGAGCATATTAGAGAGTATGAGCAATCTAACTTTGGCGAAGTATCAACTGATTTTAGTAATGCTGAAAGAGTTGTAAATATGTATACCTACATCATAGGTGAAGAGATTGTTTGTGAGTATGTCAATAAACTTGAAGAGGTGGCGTAATGAATCTTATTAAAGCAAAATTTACATTCTCAGATTATGAGGATTTCCCAACCTTTGAGGGCGCATACGACCCAAGTAATAGATATTGGAACGGATGGGCGAACCCTTACTTTAACCAAGCAACAAGAGATGCTTTTATTGAGTATGAAAAAAGCTTATTAAAAGACATGAGCAAAGAATACCAAAAAGAAAATGAGGAATTCTTAGCCGAACTTGAGAGCATCCAAGCGGAGACAATCAACGGAGAAAAATTATATTACTTCGGCGGGTTTTTTTGTTGGGATGAAGTGGAAGAAGTTAAAACATTTCCAAAAAATAGTTGGACTTGTTTTGATAGAACCGAGGTTGATCTTGCGGGTATCAGATACACAACAACCCCAACATATTGGAATAAAATTATTAATGATGATATGCCAAGGTTAAAAGAAATCCTCGGAGACAGATTATATGAATGGGCGCTTGATGGCGGTTATGTTGTAAAAATACCACAGGATGAAATCTTCTGTAAGGAGGTGATCTAATGAATATCATTACTAACTTTGGAAATAAACGCTTTGAGGGTTCAGCTGATGAACTTAAAAAGAGAATCAGACAAGAGCGCAAGATATACCTAGTTGATTGGGTTGATGGTTATGGAGAAGTACCAAAAGAAAAGGTTTCTCTCTATACGCTCATTAACTCGGATGATTGGGGCTTAGATGATGAATTTATTGCCCAGTTATATTTTCTTAAAGATGATGCAACGCTTACCTATTCAGACCCTAGCGGAACTTTAACCTTTACCAAACAAAAGGAGGTGATCTAATGAGCGCGGACACATTAATAGAATTTAGAGTTATTAGAAAAAAGGTTATCAAAGAAGAAACCTACATCTACGCGGAAAGTTGGGAAGATGTAGAGTCTAAACTTGATGATGCAATTATTAATGACTCTGTTGAATGGGAACATTTAGAAGATTCAGAAACCATAGATATAGAGGACGCTTAACATGAGCATTAAAAGATACAACTTCAGCAAGCCTAAGATTAACCGCCAAGAATTAGAGCTTCTTAACTGGTTTTTAGCGCACACCAATGACAACCCGCTAATCAATCCGCAAGCCTTGGAACTATTCAAGGCTAACGGATACAGCGCTAAAAATTACCAAGACTTAGTAAACAAAGTTAAAACTATTTTAAAAACTTATAAAACCAAGGGGAAAAATGATAACTAAAAAAGAACTAGAAAAAAATAACTGGACTGTAGTGCCAAAGGGTGTTTGGTTCGGCGTGGACTTTGCAGAGAGCCACAAAGTAAATGTATTGGATGTCTTAACTGACTTACTAGACCTAGACACAGATGCAGATGGATATAACTTTGTTGTATGTGCCTATAAAAAAGAGGAGAGCAATAATGAAAATAAATAATCTAACGCCTAAACAATTTGCTAGACGCGAAATAATAAAATACTTGCGCGATCTATTCGACAATCCAGCAAAGTATATAAAAGGCTTCGACAGCTACACACACAGACAGCAAGAGGAAATCTTACGCTTTATATCTTTAGATGAGCATAGAATAGATAAACTTTTAAATTTACCAATGGGGGAATCGTGACACAGCATAAACAAATGATCGAAGAGGCTAAACGCTTACTAAACAGCAAAAGGGAAAACGTCCCATCGCTTTCATGGAACATTGGCGATGACTTCTTTTTAGAGAAACATCCAAGCGGCAAGATTATTCAGAAGTTTGACGACAAGCGCAAAAGGGATGTAATAATCCAGGAGTCATATAGCGGGGGCGAATCATGAGCATAATATATGTAGTGATAGATGAGTTTCACGGGATTATTGATGATGTAAATGTTTATAAGAATAAACCTAAAAACCTAAAAACAATCAGCGAAGACGAAAGGCAAAGATGTTTTACATTAGAGATTAAGGAGAGCACTAATGAATGAACAAATAGCAATGACTTGGCTGAACTATTATGAATGTCCAAAATGCGAATACGCTTGGCAAGATTATTGGAATTGCCAAGTAGATGATGATTGCCCGCATTGTGGATGTAGGCATATCTCACCCATGGAAAGCCAAGAGGTTTAAATGATTGAAACAATCGGCTTCATCTTTGGTATTGGTTTTTTAATTTGGTTAGTCATAGTCCTCGCGCTATGGCTAATCGTTAATTATTGGGGTAATAGATAATGTCATACAAAATGTCATACACACAAGCGCAATTCAAATACACCAACCACATGCGCGAACACTATGGATTAATAGGCGAAATAGAGTATCCTTGTCGCACCCGCTCGCACCAAGACAAAAACGGCAACTGGCTTTTAATCTCGGAACAAGGCCTAAAAATGGCAAAAATATTTAAAAACGGGGATATAATAGCCTAACCAGTAACCAATCAACGGGGCGCACACAAGATAGCTTTACTCTCCTTCCCCAAGTTAGCTATCGCGCCCCACCTGCTCGCGCAAGTGCGCACCTAGACCAACCAATAGAAAATGCTTCTTCCCACCCGCTTGCGATTTCCTCAACCGCTTGCGCTCACCCTCTAGCACACACCATAGAACTTCTTTCTCTAACAGCTCACTCATCCCCCGACTCGCGCTCGTTCTATGTACCCCTATCATCTTGCAATAATAACTAATGGCATCATGGCTACTCCAGGTTTGCCATCGATACCGCTCGCACACGCTCCAAAGTAACAGCTTCGCTACTGGCGATAAATCTTCTCGCCCCGCGTGCGTGCGATAGAGATTCCATATTTCTTTTTTTAACTTAGAATAATCGCGAAAGGTTTTATCGAACTCGATGGATATGAGTGCGCTCTCGCGCTCGCGCTCAATGTTCCCCGCGCTCACCCACCAGGAATTTTTTAATTCTTCTCTCATACTTCTCCTTTCTTTCTTGAAGAGACACAAAACCCCTTAAGGGTTTTTGTCTCTATATATATATTTCATATATATACGGATATTTGTAGCGTTATGCTATAGTCGTTGCAGTGATTTGCTACAGTCGTTGTAGCGTTATGCTACAAGCATTGTAGCGCTTTGCTACAAGCTAACCAATACCACCAAGCAACATAACAAGCCGATTAAGGCTAATTTCATCATCATTTCATGGTTCATTCTTCTTTCTCCTCCTTGTCAAACCCAAAGGCTACTTGACTAATAATGTTCTCAATTCTTTTATAAGTATCTAAATCTTCTTTTGATTTGGTGGCCTGTCTATCTATCTCGGTGGCGTAATCACCGAGGACAGTAACAATAATATGTTTATCTTTTTCGCTTAGAATCAGTCTCATTTTTTTGCTCCTTATTTGGTTTCTTCTTACCAAAGATTTTATCAAAATTATCTCTATATTCTTGGCTATAGACTAAATCTCTTGGTTTATCACCTTTACCCGCCATGACTCACCTTTTGATTATCATCTTTGGGTGGATAGGCATTGGCTACCGCTCCACATTCTTTACATTCAAAAGTAAGTTTTAGATTAAATAAATAGTTGTAATAACTAATATCTGTTTCTTTTATTACTTCCATATTGGCATTGCAATTAAAACATTTCATTGTTCACCTCTCGTTTGTATTTCAAAGTGATTGATTTCATTTCTCTCAACCGCTTCTTTAAACTTCTTTTTAAGTTCATCTTGACTTAGATTGATCGCATCATCAATGAAGACCACACCTTTAACTGCATCGCTCATATTTCCATGTTCTTTAAAATGTGTGCTATGACCTCTATAGTCCAGCCATTTCCGAGCATTTGGTAGCGTCTTGTATTTGATACATGGTTCGTGTAATTATCTGGTACTGTTTGCAAGCGCTCACATTCGATAGGTTTTAGCTTGCGCCAATAGACTTCTTGTTCTTCGGTTATTTGCAATATATGTTGTTTGGTTAATGCGCTTGTAAGGGTGTTCATTTTCTCATCTTGCCTTTCAACCAAATGTCTCATATGCCTGGGCGACCAATCTTTTCCTGTTTTTCTTTTATGCTCATATCTTATTTGATTGGCTTCAGGTGTTCTTACTTCTGTCATAGCCCTAACATCAACTAACTTCTGCGGTATTCCTGTTGCGTGAAAAGTACCACTTCTTTCAAAGTTTGCTTTAGATGATTTGTAATACTGCGATTTAATTGTTTGCGACTTTTCTGGTAAGTCATTAGTATCGTCAACTAACTTTTGTGGCACTAAAATCATGCCATTGTTTCCAGAATCTTTAAAAACCATTTGCCTTCTACTTTTCTTTAAATAGTTTTCAACACTTGAACCTTTGTAATAGTTAGCATCCAGACAATGACTTTTATCTCTTTCGGTATTGAAGCCATCTTCGAGAACATCTTTCAGAACAACTCCTCTATCCTTAGGTTGCTCAACATTAGGAATGTTAGTCCAATAGTATCTCTGTCTTGATTGAGCGGAAACTAAAGAGCTATTAATAAAGATAGGTTCAACGCCCATATATTCAGATATAACATCCAAGTATTCTTTTTTCATCTTCACATTTTCTAGTAAAAAATATTTCGGCTGTAAATATGAGATAGCTTTGTGAAACTCAAAAAATAACATGGATCGAGGATCATCGAATGCAAGCTGCTTACCAGCAAAACTAAATCCTTGACATGGTGAACCACCCATCACCAAATCAATCTTTGGCAAAGTAGACAAATCTAACTTGGTAATATCACCCACTTGAATAATCTCTGGGTAATTAGCCGCGCTCACTTGCATGGCATACTTATCAATCTCACTTGCGTAATACTTATCGACTTTAATGCCTAGCCTGTCCAAGGCTAACATTCCGCAAGACATACCATCAAACAGACTTAATACATTCACGACTGCCTCCAGGTAATTGTTCTACATCAAACCATCCGCACGGGTAATTAATCATATTAAAAATCTCCAAAATTAAAGTTGCTCTCTTTGTAAGGCTCAAGCACGGCCTCTTTTCTAAACAATGTCTTGATTGATACATCGACTTCGGATGAATTACTTTTCACCACCGCACCCTTCACCACGCGCAACCGCTCATAGTCCACTCCATTATCAATACAAATTCTCTCCGCTTCTTCTTCATTCGCTAACCACAAGGCTATTGCTAACCTATGACCATCGACTAAAGAAGATGCGCCTCGTATCTTACTGCGCACATTCATCGGATCGTCATCAGCTTGGAGAGCCGCTTTTGACATATGATGAATACTTAGGGTGCAACAGTTAAAGCGCGAGGAGATAGAGGCGCAAAGTTGACAGTAAAGTTGAGCAGCTTCATTAGATGAACTAATCGGCGCTCCACTCATGGCTTGGATTGGGTCAATGATAACCAGTTCTAAATTCGGTATGGTTTCTAATTCAGCTAAGAGTTCTCTAGCTTGATCGGTGATTTGTAAACCTTTGGAATCATCTCTAATGAGTATTAAAGGTTCAGGTTGATCGGGGATTGTATGGGTGAATACATCGTAAGGTGCATCGAATCTTTTATTACCTTTATCCAAAGCATTGATTCGTCTATGGATTTCAACCAAGTCATCCTCGGCTGATAGTATCACCACATTACCGCCTTTGAGTATGGGATGATCAAACCACATTCCAGAGCCTTGCGATACTTTAATGGCTAAATCTAATGCCATCATGGATTTACCTACCCCACCAATCGAGGCAAGGATACCAGGCTTGGATATTTCTAACAGTTTATCCACAAGCCAAACTTTTGGCGGCGGTTCTTTAACTAGGTTTCTAATGGGGTGTTTGGTTAGACCTAAACCTTGATTAAGTATTTCTAATCTAACTCTATCTAATCCATGAGTTTTAGCTAAATCGTTATAGTCTCCTCTCGCGCTCGGCACGCGCACGAAACAGTTAGGAATGGCAGATGCTACCTCGTTAGCTTTCCTCTCTCCTACGCCGTTCTCATCGTTATCTAGGGCTATATATAATCTTGCCTGAGATATCTTCCTAATATTAGTAACAGCCTCCAGAGTAAAGTTCGCAGAAAATACGCAAACTGTCGGTATCTTCGTACTTTCATAAACTGTGGCTGCGGTTGAGTATCCCTCAACAATAATTAAGTTTTCTTGCGTGGCTAATGTTGATGGCTCGCACCCAATAAGAAAAACATTACCTTTAATTTCGCTCGCGCTCACAAATCTTTTCTGTCCTTTCTTATCGATATACTGTAAACTACGCACCTCTCCGCTTACTGCTGAGATAACAGGAACAATTAAACTTCCGTTCAGTTGTTTCAATCCATAGCTTTTAACATTTTTACTATTTAGATACTCATGCGAGATCACGGGCTGACAGTTCTTATATCTTTCTTTTACTTCTTTAGCTACTTCATCATGCCTAACTTTCTTCGCTACTTCGGCCCGCTCAATAGCTTCCTCCATTCTTTTTTGTAGTGCGACTCTATCAATGTTAGATAGTTGATTGGTGTTAATGCTTGACCACTTATGTTGTTCACCAGTTCGCCAGTTACCAAAAGTTGCAAAATAATTTCCGTCTAGCTCGTTGATAACATACCAACCGCTACGCTCATTGCCTTTGTCTGGTCTAACACCAGGCGCAGACTTGACTGGAACTCGCGTAACCTTGCCTGTTAAATCTAATTGATTTACATACAAGCCTTGGTTATTCATCTCGTTTTGCAGATCATAGATATTATTTCCTTGCTGGAAATTATGATCTTGATTGTTTGTAATTACCCTATATTTAGTCAGATCCATCGCGTATAACCTTGTCCATATGACCAGTACGGGCTTGTTCATTAGCCCAAGTCATATATTCATTTACCACGCGACCAAATAATAGTTCTCTGTCTGTTCTTTCCCACTCGTGCATGACAAATGTGCCACGCTTTTTTGATATATCTAAGTAAGTTTCTCTCGACTGTGTGATTGCATAATCTATCCCTTCATCACACACAACTGCTATTCTTTTCAACTTATTATCCTCGCGTAATAGTTTTAAATGTTCCATAGAGCAAGCTCCATGTATTGTGTTCTCTCCAATCTTCAGGAATGGCCCAGTCGGTATGCGACAATAGCCACATAACGCTGGGCGCATTTTTTTTAGATTAAAATGGAATTGCGTCTGTATCTGCTTTCGCACTTACAGTTTCCTGCGCTTTAACCTCAGCTTTGCTTTCTGTTACAGGTTTGTAATTGTTACCATAATCATCATCAATTCTAAGGTACTTGTTTCCATCTTTATCAATTTCGGTTATATCGCACATAACGCTTTTGCCCATTATCCCGTCTGTTTTCCAAGTTTCGCTAAACTTAGGTAGACCAGCTGCAACAAACAAACCATTAAGTTTTGATACACCAACATTAACTGCTTTGGGATTTCCGCTACTAACTGTGTACCACTCTTTAACAGATGCAGAACCTTTGGGAAATATAAAGCTAAGTTCTACTTTAATAACATCTCCGTTTTTGTCTGTACCCTCAAAAATTGTTTCTTCAACAACTTTTATTTCATGCACACCTGGTTTAATAGTAGATTCACCCATGTCCAATGAGAAATCATCATTCTTATATTGTTTTAAATCCATATTGATACCCTTTATATCTATATATTAATTAACCTGGATCGTAAGAATCATAATCAGATAAGTATTTGATTAAATCCTCACAATCCGCCTGCATTGAAATAAGCCAATGTAATCCGTCAAGAGGTAATGAGTTGTCCTCTGGATTGATAGAATCTATGTGTTTATTCAAGATCATATCAAACAGTTTTAAGGTTCTCTTTACTCTTTCAACTTCTCCTAATCGGCTCATTTCAACATTTCCTCTCTTATGGTTGCCCACTCAAAAGGCATCTCACTGGGCAAGCCATATCTATTCTTGGCCATATAACCAGGTGCTTGCTCAGTAAAAATAGTTCTGTCGCCAGCAACAGTCTTGGTAGTCATACCCATCTTGCCTTTGACTTGTACAGTTCCAACTTTATAGTTGGCAAAAAAGACTGCATCGCTATGTTCTACCAACAAGTCAGCAGCTTTACGATGTAGTTTGATTTCATGTCGATCATGTGGATCATTAGATGGGTCTTCATATCTGCGAATCTGATTGTGTGCAATCTGTATTACAGTCATAGACTTTTCATCTCTGAGTTTGTTAAGAACCTCAACATACTCTTTCCACTTATCAAGAGCTGCAACATAGCCTTTACCATATGCAGGTGTATCTATTTGCGCCCAGCCATTTTCATTACAAACATGATCCCATAACAAAGTTTCTAACCAGTCTAATGAATCAATACAGGCAACACGAAACTCGTGATCTTCTGTAAGTAAAGAATTTAAGTTAGTCATAAACTCTTCATAGCTTTTGGCTACTGGAAAGTGATCGCACTCAATCTTACCGATACCATCTTCAGATTGTACGATTACACATTTATCCATGCTTGCAGCAAATGATGTTTTACCAATACCGCCTGGGCCATAACATATAAGTCTTGGTGGTTTTACTTTACCTTTCTTTTGGATTGCAGCTAAACTCATTTAGCCACCTCAACCTTAGATTCATCACCCTCAACAGCTTCTTTCAAAGCGTTGCTGTAATGTTTGCCAAGTATCTCTAACTTCTCTACTTCAAAGTTAGCGTTAGCAATGACCTCTTGCCTTTGTTGGTTAACAAGGGTCACTTTGTTATATAGAATCTTGTTCTCTTCAGACAAATCATCTACCTTATATTCTTTACCATCCTCATTAAAGGTAAAGGTTAGTTCTTTAGTTTCTTCAACCATATTTCTCTCCTAGAGTAGTTTTATAAGTATCACAATTTGCCTTGGCATTACAAAATCTGCAATGATCTCCCGCAACATATTGTGGGTTTTCTTCGTCACAAGCATCCGTTGCTTGTTTCAAATCGTTGTAGCCCCAATCAACCAGATTGGTAGCTGAAATCTCGTATGTTCTTATAGGGCCATCCTTATGCCAACCGCGTGGTTGTACAATGCTCAGCTCCATGGTGGTATTCTCATCCCCATACCGCGCGAGCGCACCCAGACCATAAATCATTAACTGCTTATTCCTTTCGACATCGACACCCCACTTACCAGACTTTAAATCTATAACAGCGATGCGATCTTCACCAATTAATATTGTGTCAGCAGTACCAAAACACTTTGTTGATATCTCATCCATGTAGACTTTTTCTTCTATCAACATCTTGGCGTTAAGTTCTTCTTTTCTTTTATGTATGTACTCTACATAAGTCTCCGCGCACGCAATCATATCCTCATCAACCTCTATCTCAAAGTCTTCAACCACCTGGACTTTACCTAACCAATAGTCACGCAATGTCATGTCCTTGAGCCTGCCTTTTAATAGCATCTCGCACATCTCATGTATAAGCGTTCCTGTAGCCGCAGGGATGCCTACCTTGTATTCTGCTGAATAGTTTAGGTACGCGCTCGCTGGGCATTTAAACCAGCGATCTGAGGATGAGGGGCTAAATATTGCGTGAGCCATTGGAAACGTATGAGCTTTCTTCTAATTGCTTGATCTCTGATAGATCATAAAGAATTTTACCGCCAATCTTATAATAGTTAGGGCCTCCGCCTTTGCGCCTTAAATTTGATAGCGCGTGTGGATTTTTGCCCCACCTTTTAGCTAGTTGCTTAGTGTCTATAAAGACTTTATCGGTGTCTGTCATTTCCTAATACTCCCTTTTTGTATTTGAATGTTGTTAAATTTACACTAAAGTTATATGATATGCAAATATATTTATAAAAAAGGAGAAGAATATGAGTATAGATAATGTAACCCCAGAGGAATGGGATCAAGCAATTGATATGCTTGCGATCAATAACCAGGTAGGTGGCAATCATTATAAAGGCAATGGCATACAACCCATTGAGTATATTTACGCAAATGGATTGTCATGGTCAATGGGTAATGTGTTGAAACTTATTACCAGAGATAAGGTTGATAAGGTTGAAGACTTACTTAAAGCCAAGCATTACATTGACCTTGAACTACAGCTTGTACATGGTGTAGACGGAGAGGGTAACAAATTAGGCCAATATACCAAAGAGGTAAAGGTCTAGGAGTAAAGCAATGAACTTGTTTGATTTTGAAGATCCAGTTTTAAATGAGAGGAACAACAATACGCCTGTTTATGTAAACAGACACATTGCGCGTTCTTTGATAGATGTAGCTGGGTTGGAAAACAAAGATCCTCAAGCATTAGCGGAGTATTTCCTGCAAGTAGGAATACACTCCGTTAAGCATTACAAGGATCAAGAGGTTGTATTTGATATTGATAATATCTAACTAAGATTTTTCAATATGTCTTTGATGTTTTTAACAGCATCATTGTTCTTCATGTGTTCATCAATGATGGTTAATTGAGCTTGGTCTAAAGGTTTAGAAAACACCACGTTTTTGTGCGGTACTGCCACAAAAGCAAACACATCTATTTCGTTATTTTTATATTGTCTGTTTTTTGCGTGTTGACCTTTACGCATATCAAACCGCCAGTTGCCTCTGCGTTCTTCTATTTGTGATTGGGTTTTGACCTGGCACTTATACAGCTTTAGGTTGTGTTCAAAGATGATGTCTGCGGATGCGTTGTGTGGAACGATGGTTACTGTGTCAGAAACTTGAGAAAGGATTGCTGCTGTGAGATATTCACCAAAACGACCAACTCGTTCTGTTGCAAGGGGCATGGGTTATTGTTGTTTATTCATCTTTTCTAAAAGATTTTCCATACTAGGAACTTGTAACACATCAAGAGGAGCGCCACTTCCAGCAACAATATTAGATTCAGCGGCTAATACTTGTGGGCTAATTGGTGTTCTTGCAATATTCTCAAACCCTTTGGGTATGTAGTTTTTTAAAATACCAGCAAATGTTTTTTTATCTGACAGCTCTCTTGCTATATTTTTTAAAGCTACTGGATTTGTTTCTATTAATATTCTTGATAGCTCGTTTGCTGCTGCTGTTGCCGCTCTTTCTTGCAGCTGAGGATTGTCGGCTTTTAACATACTATATATTAAACCAACTGGACTTAAATTTTGAAAATCAGATGGTTGAACCAGTCCCGTAACTGTTTTAACCGCTTGTGTTCTACCAGCTGTAGCACTGTTTCCAACAATCAAATTAGAAGTATCTTTTAACTCTATCTCATCTGTCAGATTTGATATAAATTTATTAAATTTTTGTTCTCCACTTTTGCCTGGCTCAAATGTACTTCTTAATAATTTTCTGCTTCTTGGAGTTTTTATAATATTAAAAGCTAAATTTGCTCCTCTTCCACCGATAGCTACTGACTTTTCCATTTTTTCAGTAATGTTATTAAGGACTCCATTTCTAAATGCCTCTAATTCAGATTTAGACATTGAGGCTATTTCTTCGGCTATTTCTTCAATATTTTGACCTGGAGCATCAAACTTTCTTCCAAGCTCTAATTTATCCATTATGGCTGCTTTTTCAGACCATTCATCCCTAGCTCTTTTATATGTTTTATTATTTTTATCCATATAATCTAAAAAATTATTCTTAGTAGATTTTTGTAAGTTTAATTGCGTTGAGCCAACTCCCCCAATGTTAGTTGGCGCTCTTCCTGTGTAAATAGCATCATCTAAACTTAACTTCATCCAGTGTAACAATTTGGTATCTATGGCTTTTACAGGATTACCCTTGCTTGTAAACATTTTTCCATTTTTTAAATTAATTCTTGGAAGATTAACACCATCTTCTGCCGCTAAAACATAAGCCTTTTTAAAAGCATTTTGAGCGCTAGGTCTTTTTAATATATCTACCAATTCTTCAGTAACAGGAATCTTTTTTTCCATGGCTTTGGCATATAAAATTTTTCCATTTGCAGATCTTGCAGATTCTAATGCTTTATAAGTTTCAAAATATGATGCTTTTGATCCAAAAGCCTCTTGCAAGTCTCCAGTAATCCTGCTCAACATTCCTTCATTTCTTTTTTTTAAAAATTCTTGAGCTTCTTTTTTTCCTTTGCCAGGCAAAACATTGACTGCATCTAAATAAGCTCTAGTGTTAGGACCTATATCAGCTAAAGCATATTGTTTTCCAGATCTATTGTTGATGAATTGAATAGCGCTGTTGATGTTTGTTTTATCGTAATCTAAAGCCTCTTTAACCAATTTTTGAGCAGCTTTTTTGCCTATCTTTTCTGGTTTTTCAAATGATGCTTTAATTTCTTTGCCTATTTTTGCTATAGGTCTTGCAGCTACCTGCAAAAGACTACCGCCAAGACCCGAAACAGCGCCAGTTGTTACAGCTGGCCCAATTCTTTCTGTTATTCCTTCAGCGCCACCAGCTCCATATGCTAAACCAGCGGGGATCGCTCTTAAACCAGCAGCTCCAATTGTAGTAGCCGAAACTGGAGTTGTAGCGCCTAAAGTTAATAGAGACGGAAGTGCTGCTCCAGCAATTTCTGCCCCAACAGCGGCAAGCGGCTGTTCTTTTTGCACTTTTTCAAAAGACCTTCTTTCTAACTCTCTACCCTGTGCTGGCGTTACTCCGCCTGGAAGTATTCCTCTAGCAGTCCCAACAACTTCATCCACCCATCTAAAGGTAGCGCCTTGTAAACCAGCTGCGGTTAATCCAGATGTAATTGGTTTTTTATAGCTGGCTTCATCAGTTGTATCTCCGCCCATATATAGACGAGGACCAACTGCTGTATCTATTATATCTCCTGGCTTCATGGTTTAAATGCGTCTGGCAAATCTAAATTTTCTGTGCTAACAAAATCTTCGTCATTTAATTTTTGTATAGCCTCTCTTTCTAATAAATTATTATATTCCTCTATTAAAGGAGCAGAACTATAAATTTGTGGATTTTCTGCCATATGTATTTGAAAAGCTATGTTTCTATCTATTTCTGTTTTTCCTGCATTTTCAGGATTTACATAAAATGCATTATCAAAATTATGTTGATCTATAGCTCTTGCGTTAGAAATTTTTAATGCCTTTAACATTAATTTATTACCTTCAACAGATTTTCCTAGCTCTGGCGCTCCTTTTACAACAAAGTCTAAATCTTTATCTGTTGGGTTTACACCAAGCAGTTTAACCAAAGGGAGAATTAATTGATTCGTTCCAGCAAGAAATGACTCTGCTCCAGCAATTTTACCAGCCTTGTAATCTGGGCCAACTAAACGCTGACCAATTCTATTTAAAGTTAAACCAATTTCAGATCCAAAACCAGTTTCAACACCTTGGTCTAGCAAATTTTCTAAATTATCTAAATTTATATTAGAGGCTTGTGCTGATGATGCTAAGTCAGATCTTTCTTCATATTTTTTAACGCCCAACGCTGCAAAACCTTTGTCTGTGCCAAGGTCAATTTTTGTAGCTTTTGATGTTTCTTTTTCTAACATCCATTCCGCGTACTCTTGAGGAGTCGGTGTTGAATCAGTCAATGCATATTCTTGATAACTAACTGGCGGTTTTACAGCTTTTGGCTGTCTCGCAGCCTCTTGCTGTTGCGCTATCTGCATCCTTGCTGGATCACCAGATAATTTAGCAGATGTCTGTGATAGTCTATAAGACAGCTCTTGCAATCCAGCCATTCTAGCTTGTCTTCTTTCTTCAGCATTGCTTAGTTGCATGGGATCATAACCGCCCATTCTAGCTAGGTTATTAGATAATCTGCTACCAACTCTTGTTAATGTACTTGGTTGCTCTAAACCTAGAGTGCCTGTTTTTGGAGAGGTTTGAAATTGCGGCGTTAAATCCAATGTTTCTGTTGGAGATGGGATGCCGAATACTTTTGATAAATCGTTTACTGCCATGATTTAAATTAATCCAGATAAAGTGCTATATAAATCCAATCCGCCACTTAATCTATCAAGCACAGACGGGCTAGTTCTGTCGGTTCTAGTAACATTTTCTGGTTGCCCAAACACAGCTTGCTTTAATAAACCAAATTGTTGCGGAGCATATCCCAAAGCTCTTTGGAACTCTTGATAAGGAACATCCAACGCGCCTTGTTGCAATCTTTGTTGTTGTAAACCAATTTGACCAAGCTGACCCAATCTTTGTTGCTGTATTGAACCTACGCCCCCAAGCAATCCTGCTTGTTGTTGTCTTGCGCGTAGCTCTAATTCTGGTTGCATCATAGCCATTCTTGCTTGAATATCTTGACCAGCAAGACCTGCTTGTTGGCCTAATTCTGCTTGTCGCATGGCTCTTTGTTGTTGTGCTTCAAAGCCTGTTAATCCAGCTTGTTGGCCCAATCTTGCTTGTTCTAATGCGCGTTGTTGTTCTTGACCTGCGCCAAAAATACCAAGTTGTTGTTGTCTTGCTAAGTCGGATAATGCAGCTTGTTGTGCTTGTTCAAATCCTGCCTGTCTTAATCCAGCAGATGTTCTAGCCATTTGTTCTATAAATGGTCTTTGTGATTCGCCCTCCAATAAAGCAGATCTTGAGCCACCAAAAGCACCAGCACCGATTGCTCGGGATTGTGCTTGACCCCTAGAAATATCAGCCTGTCTTTGGATGTCAGCCATAGATTGCTCGATGACTTGTTGTTGAAAAGGTGATTGATAGGCGCCAATATCAGCTCCTAATAAGCCTCTAAACTGCGGGGTTGAAACGCCACCAATCTGTTCAGGTTGAGGACCTTGCAAACCTTGTATGGTTGGTGCTTGAAATCCTGTTACTGGTTGAATGGTTGGAGTTGGAGCTTGTGCTAATTCTTGCAATCCAGCCAATGGATCATATTGCATACCACTTTCAAATAAACCGCGAGTGGCTTGAAATTGTCTAAGCTGATCTGGGTTAAATCCAGCAATTCTTGATCCTGTGTATGGAACGAATGGCTGTTGCGCAATACCTTTGGCTCTGCCATAAAGATCTTCGTACATAGCCATTTGTGCAGGATCGACTTGCGTAGATGATGTTTGTTTAGAGCCGCCACCGCCACTTGCGCCAAGCAAAGCCGCTCCTCCTGAAATTATTGCGCCCCATGGTAATGCCATAATATAAACCTCTTAAATATCCTTTATTGTAAACATTTTATGATTAAATTTCATTATCTAATCGCCTTTTCCATATTCAATAATACTTAAAATCAAATCAATGTTTGCATGATTTACTTGTGCTTTTATTATTTCACCTTGTTGAATAATTATTCCTGAACCAAGTACCAATTCATCTGTAGCGTATGCAGTTATATTGTGTTGTTTATAAAGAAAAAACTCATTAGAACTGGTATCGGTAATTGATACATCTAAGTTGGTTTGTTGATTACCATGGTCACAAGCTATGAAATCTTTAATAATCGCAAAATCAAAGTCACCGCCGCTAGGTGCTGTATAGATAGTTTGCTGCGTGGTAGCTGTAAAAGAATATTTAACATTGATTGCTCTTTGTATGTACTGTCTTTGTGAGGATAAATCCATTATCTTCTACCTCTGTTACGTACATCTAATCTAATCTTTCCTACTTGAAAATCTTGTGTGGTACTGCCTGTGACTGTCATTGAGACTTGTCTTGCAGTAAACCTAGCATCGGTATAACCATCACTTTCAAAAGTAAATGATCCAAAGTCCGTTTCAGGGCCTAATGGAGTAAATTTACCTTTGAAACTAAGGGTGACACCTGGAAGTGTATTAGCCTCTTCGTCTGGAAGTATTTGATTGCATTGGACATAATTGTCACCATTGCCTATTTCAATCGGCCCAGAGGTCGCATATGGAACAGCATCGCCTAAATTAGGTGAGTTACCCAATACAGTTGATTCATGCTGATAGATAAACCCGGAGTTATCTGCTGAAGTTGGAAAATCAAAGACACCTTGGTCAACCCAACAACCTCTATCTAGTTCACCAACAGACCAAACATTTTCACCATAATTCCAAATCACATATTTGTTTGGTGCGTATTGTAGTTCACCGCTTGGGAATCCCCACCATATTTCATTAAAGCTAGAATTGTGTCCACCCCAACAAGCTTTTCTCCCTGGCAAATTAAGTAAATCGTAAACATAATCATGCACTTCACATTGTATTTCTCTTACAGTGCCATCATAAATAAAGAAAGAATTTTCACCCATCCATGCTAGAAAATTACCAGTAGAAACAATAGATCTTCTACTGACTGCTTTACAGTTAGTTCCAGCATCAGCAATACCATAAACAAAAGGTGAGCCTGCATAGAACATTCTACTGATACCTGTATCGCTAAAGATAATAATATCATTGCCAAATGAAGCTGCCATGATTGCTCTACCACCTGTAGGTATTTGCAAATCACCTGCGGTGTTAGTAGCTTTAGATGTCCAGTTGGTATTGTCTTCTCTATCTGACCATGAGATTTTTCTTGGATCTCCGCCCGAACCAATAGCAACCAAATGTCTTTCGTTGGTCACGATAATTGATTGACACCCTGTAGGTGCATTAGTCACGACTGTTCCTATAGTATCGGCTGTACCGCCTGAATTGGGTCGCCATTTATAAATCTTGCCATCACCAGAGAAACAAAAGATTAAATGTTCGCCCCAGTTATCGAAAGAAAAATGACCTGTATCTAAAGGTAAGCTTGATTGTGAACGAGCATCACCATAGTCTTCTACGCCAAAATGATATGCACCATAACCAAGAGGATCGGCATCTCCATCATTAACAAAACCCGATGGTGTAATATCAGTCCAGGTGTTGTCGTATAAAACATAAACCTTTTCTGTTGTACCAACCGCTAATATAGGCTCACCTAAGTTATCGTTGTAAGCATACATTCCAATAGGTGATCCATCTAAGGCTGTTTGTCTTAGTTTTGTCCAGCCACCTATAGGTTTAAGGTAGCCATTTTCAAAGCGAACTAAATTTCCATCGACCCAACGACCTTTGTTGCCATAGTCAGTTCCATTTTTGACTATGCCTGCTGGGGGTGTTATTGGAAATAATGCCATTTAGCTTTCTAAGGCTGTAATTCTTGCTTCTAGTTCTTGTATGGTTTTGACCAATAATGGCACAAGCTTGGCTTGATCTATGCCCTGATATTCAGGATTACCATCATCATCGACTGCATCTTTTGTACCAGTAATGGCCTCGGGAACTATGTCTGAAACCTCATGTGCAATAAAGCCATCAACCAATGTGTTGTCATCATCAGATATCCAGCTAAACCTTGCTGGCTTGAGTTGTTTTAGTCTTGAGGTTGCATCCCATGTATAGTCTACATTTTGTTTTAGCCTGTAGTCTGAGGATGTGTTAAATGCTGTTGTGGTTGATGATCCAGTTGGTAGAGAAATACTACCTGCCAATGTGCCACTAGAATTGTAAAATGTCTGCACATAAGCATCGTTAATATTCCAATTGGTTACTTTAAATGCAGCTACCGCATTACCAGTTCCGCCACTACCACCATTATTGTGAAAGTATGCAGCTTCGTTGTTAACACTTTGAACACTTAACTTGCCACCCAAAGTGCTAGATGTGCCTATGTTAACTTCTTGAGAGCTACTAGAAGAATCTGTTAAAAACACTTGATATCCATTTGTTAAGGTAATCATTGTGCTTGTAGAATTATCATCAATACCACCCGAAGTAAATCCTGTCAGCGTACCAACGCTTGTAATGTTAGGTTGTGCTGCTGTTAAAACTGTTCCTGTGACATTACCTGTGACATTACCCGTGACGCTGCCTGTTAAATCACCAGTGACATTGCCTGTAACATTACCTGTTAAATTACCAGTAACATTACCTGTAATAGATGTGCTTGCTGTTAGTGTTGTGAATGATCCAGCAGCAGGAGTAGTGCCACCAATGACAGAACTATCAATGACTGCTCCGTCTAAGTTCATGGCCACCGAAGTACCAGTGGAACTAAATAATCCATCTACTGTATCGAGGTCAGTATTTATTTTTGTTCCCCAGGTATTGGTAGATGCACCTACCTCTGGTTTTGTTAAATTTAAGTTTGTTGTATATGTGTCTGCCATAATATTCTATTTTGTTAATTTGGACTTAATTTAATCAATCCACTCTAGTTTCTTTCTATTAATTATAAAGCTAATAACCTCTATCAGGATAATTATTTCAAGAATTGTTAGAAATGTAATCCTTACCAGTAGCAATCGCATCTGTGTAGCTAGACTTATCTGATGAGTCACCTGCTACATCTGGGTCTGTGTAAGCCAAGATAAGTTCAAGATGGTCTACATTTCTTTGTACCGTGTCATTTATCTCTGTTTGCTCCACGCCCTCTACATCATGTGAACCATTATCAATTGCATTAATTAAATCAACGCTATCGGTTGCTGCTGTTAGTACTTCTGATACTGTTTTCATTTTATTCTCCTAGTTGTGATTTAAGTGTTTCAACTTCTGCTGAAAGTTCTTGTATAGCTTTTACAAGCATTGGTAGCAATGCTGTTGGTGCAGCAGTGTAAATTCCATCGTCAGTTTCTTTATATATTTGGTGTCCTAAATCGCCTAAGTCTGAATAGTTTGCTACAGTGGCTTCTAATTCTTGTGCAATAAAACCATGCATATCTATACCATCACCAGTATCTTGAACCCTGTCCTCTGAATCAGCTTCATGTATATTAGGAAACAAGGTTGAATCTACATCCTTTTTCTTTTTCCAATTGAATTTGACTGGTCTTAAATCATTTATAAAATCTAAACCCACTGGCTCATCTACAATGTTGGTTTTAAGTCTTTCGTCTGAAGTAGAACCCCAAGTTGTTGAACCCATAGAAACATAAGTTCTACTAGAACTTGAACCAAAAGTTGCATAACCTTGACCAACCCCTAAAACATTTCTGCCAATAACAACCTCACTATTAGTGCTTGTATTTGCAGGACTAGAATATGCACCCACAATAGTATGATAATTTCCTGTGGTTATATATCTTGCACCAATTCCTATTTCAACATTTTCTGAGCCTGTGGTTATATTTTTACCTGCATCTGCTCCCACAGCAGTATTGCCTGTTCCAGAAGTATTTGCTGCTAAACAATCTGCTCCAACACCTGTATTATTATTAGCTGTCGTATTAGCTATCAATGCTCCATACCCTATCGCAGTGTTACTAGCACCTGTGGTACTTGCATACAAAGCACTTCTTCCAACTGCTACATTATTTACAGCAGTGGTATTATTAGCTAAAGAATTAGAGCCTATTCCAACATTATCTGAGCCTGTAGTATTAGAGCCAATTGCATTTACACCTATGGCTACATTTTCAGCTCCTGTTGAATTAGCATCTAAAGCATTTGAGCCAACTGCTGTGTTATAGGATGCTGTGGTGTTGGCATACAGTGCTGCATAACCTAAAGCTGTATTGTAATTACCTGTTGTGTTGGTGTCTAAAGCTTCATTACCTATTGCAGTATTTATTGCACCTGTGGTATTTGCTGTGAGTGCAAAATAACCAACTGCTGTATTTGTATGACCTGTTGTGTTTGCTGACAAAGAACCCTTACCAACTGATGTATTCTTAACGCCTGTGGTATTTGCAATCATTGCTTGATGTCCCAAAGCAGTATTATTATCACCTGTAGTATTGTCTCGTAATGCCATACGACCAACTGCTGTGTTATTTCCTGCAGTGGTATTGGCTGATAGAGCTGAAGCACCTACAGCAGTGTTTTCTGCACCTGTGGTGTTTGCAAATAAAGCTGAGTAACCAATACCTACATTTTCAGAAGCAGTTGTGGTTGAGCCTACAGCATGTGTACCTATACCTACATTAAAACTTCCTGTGCTTACATCGTCTACAGCATTTACACCTATGCCAATATTGTGGCTTCCTGTTGTTAAAGTTTGACCTGCTGCAAAACCAATCATTACATTTTCATCACCACTTGTTAAAGCATTAAAAACACCAACACCTAAACCAGTGTTGTAATTAGCTGCATCAATCGTGCCTGTGTCTGAGTCACCAACTAACAAAGATGAAGTACCAAAAGTTTTGCAATCTGATAGTCCATTAAGACTTGTAGCACCACTGCTTATTGTTGAAAAACTTAAAGTGCCTGCACCATTGGTAGTTAATGCCTGCCCATCAGAGCCATCGCTTACATTTAGAGCTGCTATTCCTACAGAGTTATCTGCTATAAGTTCACTTGGTATCTTTGTATTTGCCATTTATCCCTCTAGTGTTTCTATTCTTGATTCTAGTTGTTCAATTTTTGTTAATGCTTCTTGCAATGCTTTGGTTAAGAGTGGAACAAGTTTTGCTTGGTCTATGCCTTGATAAACATTTGCTGTATGAGAAGCTTCCCATGTTGAATCAGATGGATAAGTTTCATCTTCTTTACCTGCTATCCAATCATCTTCTTCTATGTCTCTTGCAATGACATTACCAACATTATTAATTACTACATTTGTAAGTTCTTCTGTGGCATCTTTAGTTCCAGTGATAGCTTCTGGCACTATGTCTTCAACTTCGTGAGCTAAAAAGCCATCTACTGTAGTATTTGTGCTGTCTGCAATAAAATTAAATCTTGATGGCTTTAATTGTTTAAGCCTAGTGGTTGCATCCCAGTCAGTGACTACATTTTCTTTAACCCTATAATCTGAAAGGTTGTTAAAAGAAACAGTGCCATTTGTTGCAAGATAAATATTACCTTGGTTTGTTCCACCACTATCAAAAAATCTTTGTAAGTAACCATCGGCTGCTGTAGTTTTTAAAGCTATTCCAATAGAATTACCACCATTAAATTGAATACCTAATCTCTCAATTTGAATTGCAGAGGTTGTTCCACTAAGCAATCGTCCAGCACTATCAATTCTTGCACTTTCTGTGCCTTGCTGATAAAAAACAGTGTTATGACCCAATATCCCTATGTCTTTATAAGATGCTCCATTATCGCTAATAGCCATTAATCTTGCTTGCGAACCTCCTTCAAGTAAACGCCAATTAAAATCGGTTGCAAGATTAACTTCAAGTGGAGCAGCAGGACTGCATCCAATTCCAACATTTCCAGCACTATCTATCCTCATACGTTCTGTGCCTTTTGTTGCAAAAGCCAAAACACCTAATACACCACCAGAATCCCCTTGTGAATTTACAGTCCAAATTTGACCATTGGAAGATGATGAAAACTCTAACTGCCTGTGACCATCTTGAGAACCATCATCAATATATAGCACATCACTGTTTTGCGAACCTCTTAAATGTAGTTTGTATGATGGACTTACCCCAATCCCTACATTCTCTGAACTATCTATGGTTATAGCTGTAGCATCAGCAGAAGATGTAATTCCAGCAACGCCACCATCGGCAAAAGATAAAGTACCACTTCCATTAGTGGTAAGCACTTGACCATTAGTACCATCGCTTACATTAAGTTGAGTGATGCCAACTGAATTATCTGATGGAGTTCCAATTGAAACAGCTTTAGCATGATAAACAGTAATAACTCTGCCATTTGCAGGAGCAGTTGAGAAAGTTAAGGTTGTACCTGAAACGCTGTAAGAGTCTTGTGCTTGGAATACACCATCAATGAAAACCATAAGATCGTTCTCATTACCAACGCTTGATGTGACTGTAAAGGTTGTATCAGAACCATCACCAGCAAAAATATCTGTGGTGAATGATCCACCGCCACCGCCAATAGCACCCCACTCATTGGTGTAGCCTTCAAACTCACCAGTGGTTGTATTGTATCTGAACATACCTGCAACTGGAGTTCCATTTCTTTGAGCAGTTGTACCACTAGAAATCTTAATTGAGTCAGTGCCACTTAAAGTCATGTTGGCAAAAGTAGGTGAATCAGAAGTAGCTACAGCTTGACCTATAGAGACTTGACCACTGCTAACTGTAACGCCAGTACCACCAGTAATTAGGCCCTGTACTTCTGCATCAGTTCTTTCAGTAAATGAGAATACGCCAGTGCTTGAGTTGTAAGCTAAATCACCAGATGCACTAACAGCAGATCTTGCTCTAGCATTGGTAAAATAGAGGTTATTTGATCCCTCTGAAATATTATCGCTATCTTTTGTTGCAAGTCTTGTATCAAATTTTGCATCTGTGTAATAGAGGTTAGACCCCTCTGTTATAGAACTTGTACTAACTCCGCTTAAAGTACCAGTAACATTTAATGTTCCAGCTACCGCTAAAGTTTTTCCAGATCCTACATTTAAACCTATGCTTGAGCCTGTGCCATCTGATTTAAAAATTGCATCAAGAGTATCAAGGTCTGCATTGAGGGAAATACCCCAAGTATCTTCTGCTTCACCTGGCTCTGGTTTAGTTAAATTTAGATTAGTTGTGTATGTATCTGCCATCTAAGCTGCCTCTTGTTTATCTAATACAGTCCAATTTGTTGATGGGTTTGTTTGATCTGTCCATGTTGCACCTGCAACATTTTGATCTGTCCATGTTTCGCCTGGAACAATTATATCTTCCCATTTTAAACCACCGATAGCGACAAGACTACTGGTTTGATTTATGGTTGATGCTCCGCCAAATGTTGCCCTACCTGTTGCATCAAAGTCTGATGTTCCTGCAATCGTTGCAACTCCATCAAGTATTACAAATCCTTGTGCGTTTAAGTCTGATACTGCTGCTATTGTTGCAGAACCACCATGAGTTTTTCTACCTGCTGCAATTACATTAGAAACAGCAGCAATAACTGTTGTTCCTTTATCAATTTGTGTACCAGTAGCAGTAAACCCAGAAACAGCTTGTATAACTGCTGTGGTTCTATCTATTTGTGTTCCAGTAGCAGTAGCTCCTGAAACGCCTTGAATGGTTGCTTCGGCTTGTATAGCAAGATCGTTGTACCTTGATCTTGAGTAGTAGCCTTTGTTGTAGCCTATGCTGGCCATGATGTTAAGCTAATGTTATGTCTAAATCACCAGCATTGAATCTGAACACGTCTCCTGTACTAACAACTTTTGATGCAGTTAAGTTTGCATATGCTAATAAGTTTCCTGATGATAGGGCATCAAAGATGCCAACTGCAACTACAGTTCCGTAATCGGCTGTAGCTGTTGGGTATTCAATTGCAGCAGAGTTTGTTGCTGTTGTTGGATTTGTTCCTGAAACAGTAAAAGCTGCGGTTTGTCTTGCATAAGCTCCACCGCTTACTTCAGTACCGCCACCAGTATCAGTAGGTGCTACTGTATATAAAGCAACATACAATGTTGTAGGTGCTGTATAAGCAGTGCCGCCAAATACATGGTCAAGCACTTTGTCTTCTAAATAATCGCTAAATCCAGCCATGTTTTGTACTCCTAGTTATTACCAAAATAATAAATATCTTTTCTGCGTTTGCCATATGTTCTTCTTCTTTGCATTAAAGAACCTTTAGCAAACTCAGCTTTTTCTTGCTCTAGTCTCATTTCTTCTAAAGCTTTCTCGAACTGTGCTGTAAATAGTGGCACTCGTTCATCTTCCATTAAGTAAATAGAAGCGTGTTTTAGTGATCCATAAAGATAAGCATCTGGATATCCTGTGGATAAAAAATTGCTAGTATTAGAATCGCTTAACGCATCTATCTTGCTGTAGTAGGTTAATTGTACTGTATAACTTCCGTCTGGGGTAGGTGCAAATTCAATTGAATCATCTACCAATGCAAAGTAAATAGGTTGACCTGTGACGTTATCGTTTGATTTTCTGTAGACATCTAGTGATTCTATAGATTGTTGAAACAAAGGTGAGAAATCACCACTATCAATTTGTATGTTTATAGCCTCTAACCAATCAGTTGGTACTGATATGTATTGTGAGTCTAATGTTGCAGTGGCACGTTTTATCATGCCTTTAACCCTTAATCTGCGGTTAAATTCTGATTCTGTGCTATCAATAAATGTGTCAATTACATCTGTTAAATCAGAGCGATTTAAAAAGTTTGCAATGTTAGATTTTAATTCTGCATATGTCATAGTTTACCTTGCCATGTTCTAAAGACTTTATTATCTGATTTATTTAGCCATTTTCTCCATTGTTTCATATCATTGGCCCATCCTTCTCGACACGCT
>VMHT01139951.1_pt1 | contig 31332 bp, 52 predicted proteins | sample 4693611 | NCBI WGS metagenome assembly VMHT01 (sample SAMN12280063, study PRJNA550983) | marine metagenome | isolation source: seawater sampled from same location over 5 years 0.02-0.2 micron viral filtrate | place: USA: collected off the coast of southern California halfway between the port... ... | reverse complement strand
TTATAAATTTTTCTTTTGGTAATTTGTCTACTCGAATAGATCCTGTAATTAATGTACTCATATTTATTTAAATTTAGTTAATATTTATTTTTGGTAATTTCTCTTGTGTATTGAATTTATAATATCGCACAGCAGGGTTGCCGTCTAGATAAAAATTCCAGGCTTTAATTGCCATTCCTAATGTCCAATAAAAATTTAGTGGCTCTTTATTAATTTTAGCATTATAAAATTTAGTATAAAGATAACTTGTTGCACTGTTTTCTTCCTTAATTATTCCATAAATATTTTTTATGAAATCATATACTTTTTTGCTCGGTTTTTTTCCACCAATTAAATATGCAATTAATGATAAGTTTGTAATTGATAAAACTTTTGTATTTTGTTTTGCATAAATACTTCTTACATTTATTATTATTTCATTTAACCATTTATAGTTTAAAATACAATAATCTAATATTTGTTGGTTTGTTAATGTTTCTGATCTATTGTACCCACCACTATTAGCAGACTTTCTTTTTTGAATTGTATACTTGTCTATGTTTCTAATAAATGCAGATAATCTTGTTGAAGAATTGTAACCGTTTAAACTTAAAACATCTGCAGCACTTCTGTTTTTACCTGTATCATAAGTTGCCATAGTTAATGGTTTAACTCCTTTAACAACTACAATGTAAAAAGATTTTCCAGACTCAATAATTGCATGTAATCTATGCTGACCGTCATTTAAATTTCCATTTTCGTCAAATACAATACTTTCGCCATTTTCTTTAAATAAATTATATTTCATTTGATCAGCTAAAAACTTAACTGTTCTCTTTGATATTTTTCTATTGTTTAAATTTCCTTTTAAATACTCCTTTGCAATTTTAGGTGTTACATAAACTAATGCAACCTTTAAATTTGTTGACCTTATTGCTGTATTATAAACTTTATTGTATACCTGTGTTTCTTTAACTTGTGTTTCCATTATTATTTTGTTTTGTTATTATTTTTAAAATCTTCGCTTTCGTCTTCTCCAAAAACTCCTAAACTGTAAAAGCCTGTAAGTTTAAGTACTGCTCTTGACAATGCTCTTTTTTCTGCCATTTCCATAACATACCATGAATTTGTATTGCCCTCTTTAAATGTTGCACCTTTGTATGCAGAGCCAAATGTTTGTATTACATCTTTGTCTTTATCATTAATTGCTGCAGTTGCTTTTACTACTGCAAAATTATGTTCGCATTTTACTACATCAAATTTAATAAGTATTTTCTCTTGTGCCTGGATCTTTTCAATACCTTGCCTTGTAATTATTACAAAATGTTGGTGTTTAAACACATCTGTTTTCTCTAAATTATACTTTTTGTATAATTCAATTAATTTGTCTCGTTCCATTTTTGTTATATTAAGTTGTTAATTTCAAGAATTGCCTTTAATTCCTCAATCTTATTTTGTAAGGCTTCTACTCTGTATTGGTATTCTGTGAGTAGTTGATTTGTAGTTTGGTTACTAAAATTTGTGTTTACCATTTGTTTTGTTTTAAAATTAATTTTATCAAATATATAAACATTTATGTTAATAAACAAAAAAAGGGCTACATTTCTGTAACCCAATTTAAAACATAACAAAACAAACTTGTCAAATATACGTTATATTAAATCATTAACCAAATTTTTGTATTTTATTGTCATTTCTTCAATTTCAAAATTGCTAAATTTTACTACTTGTTTTGATTTGTAGTATAATTCGTCACTAATTCCAGGATAGTATTTTTCATCTAAATTTTTGCCAAAAATAAACTGCTCGCCATATTTAAAAACATTACAACCACTGCATTGAACTTGACAGTTTTTTTCGTCCCACCTTGTTGCATAGTGCTTTCTACTTTGAAAATGTCCATTTTGTAGTTTCTTCCAATGGTCTTTTTTGCCACAAGTAAAACAAACTGCATGATTGTCAACTGCATCTTTTAATCTAATATATTGACTAAATACTGCATCTAACTTTTTAACTAATTTACTTCTACTCGGTTTTTTTTTGCTTTTAGGTATTGTTTTAAATGGCATTATCTATTTTTTCAATAATGTCACGTAATTCGCTTCTTTCAAATTCTCCTAAATTTATTCCTCTAATTAATAGCATAAAGTGATCTTTACGTATTTTTACACAAGTTGGTTTTTCCATAATGATAGTTTTAAAAAAAAGTAATAACTTTGAATTTTTTATAAAATATAAATATATAAATATATCTTAATAAATATATATAATAAAAAAATAATATATCTAAAATAATATATAAATAAAAATAAAATAAAGATCCTGGAAATATATTCTATTTTTTTTGTGATATGTACTTGTATTTTTCAACGCCCCTTGATCCAAAGTAAGCTACATAAACTGTTATTAATAAACTTTTAAGCAACTCAATCCATTCTGCATTAACTCCAAAATCAATATTTAAACTGTCAAGTACTATTAAAAAAATCATTGATACAGTAAGAAATATCAAAGTCATTGGTCTTGTGTTTTTGCTTAAATAACTATCAGAAGCCATGTCAGCAGTCCACCTTTTGCTAACTTCCTGCGCTTCTACAATATCCAGATCAATAAGTCGTAATGCTTCTTCCTTATCTTTCGCAGGTAACTCATTATCATTTGTTATTAGTTTTTTAATCATATTTAAAACACCTGCATTTGGCAATAAATTACTTGCAACTCCTAATATATTAGGTGCAGCTTTTACCAGAAATTTGCCTACTCTTGTGTCTTTAAATTTTTTATTTGGCATTACTTATTTTTTCTTTTATTAAGTAAATACCACTTTTGTACTGTGTAACCTATTGTTACAAGCACAAGTATAATTTTTAATGCTATATCTATATTTGTCATTGAAATTCCAAATGCTCCTATGTTTATAAGTAATGTTTTAAAGTCTGTTATCATTTCTTATCGATTTTTTTTAATTTATTAATTGCCCAATTAACTCCTGCAGATCCACCCCAAGCATCCCACATTAAACCACCGCAACCCTCTGTATATGGCACGTCTTTATGCTGTTGATGCCTTTTAAAAGATGCCATTCTTGCTATTGTTTTTCTTGTTAATTTTTCTCCATTAGCTAATTGTCTTGCTCTTGTCCAACCTACCTGTGTTCCACAACTACTGCCATTTTTTTCTTTAAATTCTATTGCTTTTTTTGCATTATTCCTGGCGCCTTTTGGGTAGTCATTATAAGTTTCAAGTTCTACATCTTCGCTATTGTATGATTTGTAACATATTGCAATAGCCTGTGATTTTTCATGATACTTCATTAATTGAGGTACGCATCTGATCATAAAGTCTTTTTGCTTTTCTCCTGCTTTTTTCTTTGGTATTGGCATCTTAAAACTTGTTTTCTAAATATGGGTAATCGTGAAAAAAGTGTATTCCCTCATCTTCAATATCAATAGCAAAAGGTAACCACTCTGTTGGGTGTTCTGTTATTTCATCATTCCAAAGCACATCTACTTTGTATTTGTCATCTATTACAGCAATAAATGATATTGTATTTATGTTATTATCTACGCTTTCTGTAGCAATATTAAATTCTTCTTTTGTATTAAATTCGTATTTTCCAACTTTCATAATTATTCTTTATAAGTATAATATTTTCCTTTGCGTCTTGTAACTAAAACTTGTTTTCTGTTTTTCTTTTTTGAAACATAAGAAACGTGTAACCATTTAGGCACCGATCCAAATTCCCAGATAAGTTGGTCAAAATCTAAATTTTTTCTAATATAATGAAACATATCTAAATTTGTTTTACAATTTTCTTTTTCACATGACATAATTGTAATGTCTATTGCTTGACCTTTTAAATGACTGCTTGTTGAACTTCCTTTAATTGCAGTATTTAATTCTTTACTTCTAAAAAAACTGTTTACTTTTATAGGGCAACCCACCCATTCACGTAATGGCTCAAAAACTTTTTCCGCAACAGTTTTCATATTTTTAAGATTAGCTTCTGTTGGCTCGTTTTTAATACCTAAAGAATTTGCGGTATTTGAGTATGTTGCTTCTTTATAGCTTATATGTTCACTTATTTTCTCCATTTTCTATTGGTTTAATTGTTCCGTCCCCTAAATCAATATGTACTTGTCCGTACTTATCTTCCAGGACTTTTTTATTTTCTTCAATCTCTTGATTAAGTTGTGCAAATAAATGACTTAATGTATGTATTTGTGTTTGCAATAAACCCATATCATTTAAAATTGCTTTTTTTCTTTGATCTTGTTCTTGAATTAATGTTAATTCGTCTTTTGTGATTTTTGACATTTTAATATTTTTTAAAGTTATTTATCAAAGATAACTAATTTTTTAATACCCTAATGTTACAACAGTTAATTGTACTCTTGGTACTTGAAATTGATTTGGTAATGAAGCAATTTGCAATTCAATAGTATCATTTACAGCATATCCACTTCCTATATTAGTTATTGTAAAAGCAGTTGCAGTACGATTGACTAATGTTACAGTAAATGTTGCACCTGTTCCGCTTCCTGATGTTGAAAATTGTGTTGCTGAAAATGTACCGTCTTGTGATTTTATATTGCCTGATGAATTAGATATACTTGCAGTTGCAATACCAGAGGGCAAAGGAAAAACTTGCGTACTTCCTAAATATGCTTTTAATACTGATGTACTACCTAACTTTAATGCACTAATAGCATTGCTTCCTAAATTTATTCCCATATTAAGTAATTATATATAAAGTTGTTGAATTTTGAGGAGAGCCTGCATATTGTGCTGCTGTCATACTGACTACATTTAAAATTTGAGTAGCTCCCGTACCTTCTCCTGTTGTATTACTATCAATAGTGTTTACTTCTGCACCCGTTTCAATACCGTTAAGTTTTGTTGAAGATGTACTATCAAATGAAATTTTAGTATTGTTATCAGTAATATCTGCTGCTTGTTGTGCACTAATAGTTGTTGTATCTCCTGCTAATGCAGTTGTAGATGTTAAACCTAATTGTAACAATGCAGTATCTCCTGCCAACGCTGTTGATGCAGTAGTACCTAAAACCATATATTTATTAGTACCCTCTGCAATATTGCTTGTAGTTAATGTTACAGCACCTACATTTCCATTTACGCTGTCAACTGTATTAACTTGCGCACCTGCTTCAATATTTGATAATTTTGCACTTGAAGTTGCATCAAAAGATATTTTTGCAGTATTATCAGCAACATTTGTATTTCCTGATACTCTTGCTTCTGTGTAATAAAGATTAGTGTTTTCTGCTATATTTGCAGTTGTCAAAACTACTGCGCCTGTTAAACTGTTAACACTATCTACTGGAGCAGCACTTGGTATGCTTGGTTTGTTAAGTATTAAAGCATCGCCACTTGTTGCGTTCCAATCCGATTGCACATTTACTTCTGCATTATCCTCAATCCCTGCCAACTTTGTTGCATCTGCACTTGGATAAGAATTTTTAGCAGTATTATTTGTTATTGCAGTTGCTTGCGCTGATGTTATTACAGTAGTGTTACCTGCCATTGCTTCATTTGCAGCAGTACCTATAACCATTGAAACCTTTGCATTATTATCTGTAATATCAGCTGCTTGTGCTGACGTTATACCTACTTTGGCTGTGTTGTTTGTAACGTCTGTATTAGCAGATACCAAAGCTTGTGTAAAACCTACCTTTGCAGTATTTAGTGTAACAGCTGAATTTGCTTCCACCCTTGCATTTGTGAAATATAAATTAGTATTTTCTGCAATATCTGATGTATCTAAAACTACAGTTCCAACTTCTCCATTTACGCTATCAACAGGTGCAGCACTTGGAATTGTAGGCTTATTTAATATTACAGCTAAACCACTTGTTGCATTCCAATCACTTTGCACATTGCTAACTTTAGCACTATTATCTGTAATTGCTGTTGCTTGTGCAGGTGTTATTGTTGTAGTATCGCCCTCTAAAGCTGTGCCTGCAGTAGTTCCTAAAACCATAGAAACTTTAGCAGTATTATTTGTTATTGCTGTTGCCTGAGATCCAGAAATTGTAGTTGTATCTCCTGCAAGAGCAGTAGTAGATGTTAAGCCAATTTGTAATAAATCTGTATTACCTGCTAAAGCAGTACTTGCAGTTGTACCCAATACCATATATTTATTGGTCGTACCCTCTGCAATATCGTCTGTGTCCAACACCACTGCTCCTGTTGCACCGTTTACACTATCAACGGGAGCTCCTGCTGTTGGTGGTACATTTAAAACTCCGTTAACAATTTGTAAAGTTCCTGCGTCGCCTGTAACACTTTGTACTATTCCTAAATTGCTTGTAAAATTACTTGGATTGGCATTGCTATATGGAGTAAAACCTAATGCACTTGTTACATCTGAACTCGTTACTGTATATGATGAAATAAAATTATCGGGATTTTGATCACTATATGGAGTAAAACCTAATGCAGTTGTTACTTGTCCCGATGTAATATTTGTTAAATAATTTGGATCCGTATTTGGCACCCAACTTGGAGTTGTATCGTAATTATCAGGATTAGTAGAATTATAAGGAGTAAAACCTAATGCTGTTGTAACATCAGAACTTGAAATTGAACTAATAAAACCGTCTGGGTTTGTGTTACTATATGGAGTAAAACCTAAAGCTGTTGTAACATCGCTGCTATCAATACCTGTAATGTAATTATCTGGATTGGTACTATTATAAGGTGTAAAAGTTAAAGCATCTGTAACGTTTGCACTTGTTAAACTTAATGTGCCACCTAATGTTAATGTTATATTAGCTGCAGTACCACCTGTTGTTAATGTTAAGCCACTAACTGTACCTGTTCCTGTTACACTTGATACACCACCCCCCCCACTACTGACAGTTGTAAAAGTAAATGCACCGTTTCCGTCTGTTGTTAAAACTTGACCATCTGCACCGTCTGCACCTACATCATTTAAATCAAGCAACCCTAAAGAAACGACACCTGTTGCACCATTTACGCTGTCAACAACGTTAACCTCAGCACCTGCTTCAATTCCTGCAAGTTTAGTTGCGTCTGCAGTAGGATATGAATTTTTTGCCGTGTTATCAGTAATTTCATCTGCCTGGGAAGTAGTAATTCCAACCTTTGCTGTGTTCAAAACAATAGCATCTGCTTGTGCTGTAGTTATACCTGTTTTTGCATTATTTGCTGTAATATCTGATGCCTGTGCCGATGTTATGCCAACCTTATTATTGTTAGTTGTAATGTCACTGGCTTGCGCTGATGTTATACCAACCTTTGCTGTATTCGCAACTACATCAGAATTTGCAGAAACTAATGCATCTGTATAACCTACCTTTGCATTATTAGTAGTTATGTCAGTAGCCTGTGCTGTAGTAATGCCAACCTTTGCTGTGTTTGCAGAAACCGATGTATTATTTGTTACTCTTGTATCTGTAAAGTATAAATTATTTGTACCCTCATTAATATCGTCAGTATCTAAAACTACTGTTCCAACTTCTCCGTTAACACTTGTAACATCGCCACCACTTGCAACAACTTCTGCCCAAGCTTGATTTTCTCTTGCATATTGTTTTCCATCGTTAGGTGCTTCTGGAAATGATACTTTTAAAGTATTTGTTGTAATTTCGCTTGCCTGTTGCGTTGTGATCCCAATCTTTGCATTATTGTTAGTTATGTCTGATGCCTGTGTAGGTGTAATTCCAACCTTTGCAGTATTTAAAACAATAGCATCAGATTGTGATGTAGTAATTCCAACTTTTGCAGTATTAGCTGCAACATTACTGTTTGCATCAACTCTTGCATCAGTGTAATACAAATTTGTTGCACCCTCTGTAATATCATCTGTATCAAGTGTAACATTTCCTGTTTGTCCGTTTACGCTATCGACTAAACCTGTTCCACCAACAACAACCGACCAACCTTGTGATTGTCTTGCATACTGTTGTCCGTCATTTGGCGCTTCAGGAAATGAAACCTTTGCTGTATTTAAAACAACTGCATTATTAGCTTCAACTCTTGTGTCAGTAAAATATAAATTTGTACCCTCTGCTATATTAGTACTTGTAAGCACAACAACCCCTGTTTGTCCGTTTACACTATCAACTGCACCACCAGAAAAACCAACTACTGTAGCATTTGTTAAATCTAATGTTCCTGTAAAACTTGCTGATGCTGTTCCTAAATTTAAAGTTGATGCAGTACCTGATCCGTCAGTTATGTTTTGCTCAACTGCACCAATAATGCCATTGTTAGATGTTTTTATTAAACCTGTGTATGTTTCAGATATTTTTGTGTTATATAAAGTTGCCATACTATTTTTTGTTTTTTGTTTTTGCCTTTTTCAAAAAGGTTTTTAATTTTTCTATGTTTGATTTTTTTGGTTTATAAATCATAGTACCCAACCATTAAAAGTAGCATCGTTGCTTGGGTATATATCATCGTTGACATTATTTGTGTATTCTGGATAAGTTGTTTGGTTAAAACTCATGAAATCAATAAATCGTCTGCTATACCATTCTGCATTTGTTCTTGCTTTTTCTACTAAAAAATCTATTTCGTTTTTATCAACTGATTGTGCATTTTCTGAAGTATGCTTAAATACTCCACCGTTTTTAACTTGGTAAGCAGCAAAAGGAAAATAAGCTGCTTGTGCATACCATATTAGCATTGGTTTAACATAATCATCTAGTACAGTTTTCCAACGTGCATTTACTGGATCATCAATATTAGGTATTGCTGTACTTAAACCGTCATACAAATTTGTTCCTAATATTTGTTGCACATCAATCTCCTGACTTAGCTTAATAAACTGTATAAACTTGTCAGTGTCTACGTTACCGTCAAGAATTGAGTTGCGCACTAAATCTGTTCTATTTATAAATAATACTGTTGCCATATTTTATCTGTTTATAAAGCCCTCATTAGGCATATCTATTGGTCGTTTTGCAACTTTTTTGTCGTTTACTTCTGGTTTAAAACCTTTTTTCTTTGCTTCATTTACGCTAATTGTTGGAGCTAAAGGACTTTTTATATCAATACGTTTACTGTCTTTTGTAAACATGTAAGTTTTCCTTGTCCAATAATGGTGGCATGCTCCACCCCCTTTGTAAAACCAAATAGAATAGCCCTCTTCTTGTTTATCTTTTTCTGCCCAACCGTAATTTAATTTAACACTATTCATGTTAATAATGTCTTCTTTGCGATATATTTTTTTAGCTTTTACCATTTTCCTGCAAAATTCTCTTGAAACATTTTCGTCATCATCATTAAATGTATCTTTAAGTGGTGCATATTGATAACGTACTTTAAATTTTACATCTTTAAAATCTTCGTCTTGATCTGATTTGCTGTTTGGTCTTGCAGTTCCTGTAGATACAAATTCCCAAATCTTTGATAATGCACTTTTATCTTTCGTTTTATTCAATACATTAATTTGATAATCTAATGCTTCCTCGTCATCGTAATCAACTTTCCTTTCGTCAATTAAGATCCAATTATCCAAATCTTCGTCTTCGCCATTTTCATTTAAAAAAGTGTCTAATTCAGTTCTTTCTACTGACATTTTTACGCAATTAGGCACTTCCTTTCCGTCTTTTATTTTTGTACCTTTTTGTTGGTAACCGTCCCAACAAGGCGACTTTGTATTTTTACCTGCTTCAATTCCTGTTTCTTCTTCAATAGTTTCATCATCTTGTACCTCCTTATCTACGTCTGTAAATTCTAAAGGTTGTAATGTTGTAAAATATAAGTTTAAGCTAATATCATTGTATGCAAGTATTTGATCAAAGCAATCGATCAAAAGTTCCTGGAAAGGTCTTATAACGGTATTGTCCATTAACAAACTTGCAGTTTTTATTTCTTCTGCATTATTACCTAAACCGCTACCGTCTTTTATTCCTAATAACATAGGTGATACAATACGGTGTGCAACCATTATTTTTTGTGTACTTTCTTCACTTAAAAATTGGTATTGATTATGTGCATCGCTTAACTGTACAGGTGTTATTTCTGCTTGACTTTCCTTATTGTCATTAAAAGCAAGTATAAATTTTCCTGCGTTGCTTGTGCCACTAAATTTTTGTGCAATTTTTTTCTCAATTAATTGTCTTTCTTGTTGGTTAGGTGTACCGTTGTTAAAGTTAATTAACATGCTTGGTGCTAAACCATTCATGATATTGTTAAGGTGGTAGTTAGATACTTCTTCCTCTAATTCTGCGTATTGTAAGCCACCTTGATAATCTACAGGCGAATAGTAATAAAAACCGCTTCTATATGGTTTAATATAATATATTTCAATGTCTTCCTTTGACATTCCGTATGCAGGTATTCTTAACGGTATATCGCTACGTTTAATATTTGCCCAATCTTTAAAATAATAATATGCAGGTATTTCTCCGTCTTCATTACATTTCTCTGCTCTTAATGTTTCAATAGGTATATGCTCTAACTGTACGATTTTAGTTCTTCCTTTATTATAAATTACTTGTATTGCAGCATTGCCCATTAGTTTAAGATCATAACAAATTTTTCTAATTACATTTTTTTTAAACAATGCAATCATTTGAGCATATTCGTTTGGCTTTTTATTGCTATCTGTAGCATTCAATCCTTTCCCGTAAATAGCCTGACTAATGCCATTAATAGCAGCGTTATTAGTAGGACTTCCATTGTATCTATCTATTAAGTATTGAAAATAATCATTATCTGCTCCGTACTCAATCCAATCCTTGCCATTTACTTCTTTAATTTCTGGACTTGTGTAAGTGCTTAAATTAACAATACCAAACTCCGAAACTTTGGTTTTGCTAAATTGCCCTTTACTATTTCTTTTTTGTTTCATATTACTAAATAAGTATTATCACTCTTTGAGCTTATATATTGCCCTTTATTTATTTTATAATAGTCATTATTTTCTTGGTCAATATTTTGATCTGTGCAAAATATTTTATCCTTATAAATAACTCCGTCACTTGTATCATCTACATTCCATAAAGTTTGGTCATCTTGCCAAAGCTTAATATTTGTATTCCAGAAACTATTTGCAACCCCTAAAGTTATATCATAAAAATGATTTTCAACTAAAATAGGATTAAAAATATTAGTAAATGTTAAGTAATTACCTGCAGTTGTTGCACCTGTTATTTCATAATGTTTAGCAACGTTTGTGCTATCATCTTTTATAGACAAAACAAATGTAGTTAAATAATCTCTTGGTATTACTTTTAAATTTTGTGCTGCTGCACTTGTACTTAATATAATCATCGTATATATAACGTAAATAATATGCTAATTTGTAAAAATTATATTGCAAAAAAAAGCACCCTGTTAAGAGTGCTAATTTACTAACTAAAACTAAAACTATGCTGTTGGATCTATTTGTCCTGCTTCTGCTGTTACCTGATTGCTTTCTAAAAAGAAAGGTGCGCTTTCTTCCATGCCCTCAAACGTTAATGTAAAGCCGCTTAAATCTCCTGCTGCTGCTCCTGTTACAACTGTTCCACCTGTACACTCCATGCCATTTTCCATGCCGCATAAAAACTGATTACCGTAATAGTCCTCAACAACAATGTAAGGTCTTCCTACTGCAAGTATTTGTAATTCCTGCTGTGTTAACGCATCTAAATATGTAAGTGTTAAATTTAATGTCTGTGTGTAAAAAGTTGTTCCGTTTTCTCTACTACTTGTTACAGTAGTTTCTAAACTTGAATTACCTTTTACATCATATTCATACCAACTTGGCGAAGTAGTGGCATTTATTGATGCTTCTCCTGTTGCTGCATCTATTGTTACTCCTGTTATGTCTCCATAATCTGCAAACAAAACTTTTTTTATTCCGCCAAAAGCTGATTTGCAAGGTATCTTTCTTCCTATTGTTATACTACAAGCCATTGTATTTTTATTTTTTAAAAAAAAAGGTAAGTAGATAATTACCTACCTACCTTTATTTTGATTAATTAATTTTAAGCGTATTCTACTAAGTCCTCTGCAATTCCAAACTGTACTGCACTTGTGAAACGCATTACCATTCTAACATTGTTTGAAGCATCTAAATCTGCCATGTCTAAAACTTTCACAACGTTTGTATCATTTAAAATACCTGTTCCAAAATATAAGTTTGAACGTCTTGCTGCATACATTTTGTTGTCTGACATTCCAGGGCATACAAAAATCTTAACACCATTAACAGTTAGGCTTCCGTTGTTCCACCATTGAGTCCCCTGTGCATTCACACCATTTGCACCCAATCCTGCTGCTGCAAAACCACCTAATGCTTGTACATAGTTTTTAGCTGCTGAACTTCCAATATATAAAAATAAGTCTTCCTTTCCGTAAAGTGAAGACGGTATTGCATCTACAACTTTAGACATTTCAGCTATAATATTAGTTGCATCTAAACCACCTGCTACTGCTGCTACTTGCTGTGCTGCTGGTATATCTCCTGCTGCTGCTGATGCTGCAATTAGTTTTTCAAAACCGTCAAATGAATTGTTAGTACCTGCTGCAGTATCTCCTTGCCAAATACAAAATTCTGTGTTCTGTGCTACTTCTGCTGCTACATGTGCAATCATGAAGTCTGCAAATTTAGGTGGTAAAGTTTGACCTAAACCGTAACCCATTTGTTGAGCTTCCCAATCGTTCACAAAATCATATTTGCATAATTGTAAGTTTACTTGTAATTCTACAGGTTGTATAATTCTTTCTGTTAATGTTACTGATGAGTTAGGTGTAAAATCACAACCTGCTGCAGTAACCAAACTTCCTGTTGCTAACTTTTTAATAACTTCTTTGAAAGCAATATTTGCTTTTACTGTTAAACCACCATCATCAATAGTAGATGCAGATAATAATGCAGCAGCAATATACTCCCCTGCAAATTCTCCTGCATAAGTTGTAGTAATGTTAACTGCTGTTGCAAGTTCTGTTTTTCTTAAATTTGCCATTTCTATTTTATTTATTTAATTTATTTAATACTCGGTCTAATGTTGTGTTAAATTTACCTTTTGCAAATTCAACGTTTCTTTTTTGTTTTACTTCTGCCTCAGGATTGTGCTTGATTGGTTTTGCTGCTGCACTAAGTTCTTCCTTAACTTCTTCCTTAACTTCTTCTGTTAAATCTTCTGTTTCTTCTTCTTCCTTTTTTTCTACTTTGTCGCCTTTTAAATCTGCAATAGCGTCTTCAAGGTTTTGTATTCTTTTTTCCATACCCTCCCAATCAGCAACGTCAGCCATTTCTTTTTCTTCTTCTTCTTTATAGTCTTCGTCTTTCATTTCTTCTTTTTCTTCTTCTTCTTTTGCTTCTTCTTTAGCAGGTACACCGTCTGAAACATCTTTAATTTCTGCAATAATGCCTTCTTCTTCTACGCATAACAATTTGCCATTTTCCAGAATATACTCGCCAACAGGCATCGCTACTTTTTCATCGTCAGTAACAATAAATACTTCCTTTCCTTTTTCTAATGCTTCTGTTGTAATAACAGTTCCATTTTCTAACTTCATTTCGTCAAGGTTTACCTCAATGTTTAGAAGCGTTTTAATATCGTTTAACATTTTTTGTGCTTTCATAATTATTAATATAACGTATTTAAATTTATTTTTTGCGTTTTCAGTCTGTTCTTGTTATTACTCCTATGCCTTGTGCCCTCATTGATCCGTCACAGCAATTTATTGAATAGGTATTAGTGTCCCAACATAAGCAAGCACGTGAACTGCCTTTAGGCGATGTTCTACTTGGTATAAATATTTTGTTTTTATTCTGCATTTAAAATATTAATTATTTTATTTAATGTCTCTTGATCACTTTTATTTTTTGCCAGGTTTTCGTCAATCTTATCTTTAGGTCTTTCCATTTTGTCTGCAAAGTAACCCTCAATAGAAAAACCTTTAACTTTATTTGTTTTAACATACTCTTGCCATATTTCATCGTTGTTAACTTTTACTGCACCAACCCAACTGCCAACAGGCACATTAAGTCCGTATTTCCTGGACTTGTCTTGTACTTCATCTGCAACAATCCAACTTTCAACAAGTGTTAAGCCTTGTAATGTTTCGTTATGCTCTAATGTACTATTATGTTGGTAGCCATTTTGTAAATATAACTGCGATGCTTTTTGTACTGTATCTTTTGAAAAATAAATATAATAGTCGCCCTCGTCTCCTTTCCTGTAAATTGGTTTGTTAGGTATCAACAATGCTCCCATTAGTATTTTTTTATCTTCATCTACTTTGGCTAATTTTATTTCTTGGTCTTTTAAAGCAATAAAATCACTTTCAATAGCAGGGTTTTCAACAATAGAAATAGCTTCAACTCCTGTTTCCTCTTGATCCTCGTCCAATATTAATTCAATAATTTTCATATATATATAACGTTGTTAATTAATTATTTTGCGTTTATCCAATACTTGCACCCTCAATAATGTTTCTGTCCATTTCCTGCGCTGTTGATACGTCACTTGCAACAACAAATGCTTTAGTAGGCACTTGTGTTTGATCTCCTATTGCATCTGCTAATTGATTTGTTTCACTTGCTCCAACAATATTAAATGCAGGTGCTTGTGATTGTGCTTCTTCTGCAGCAGGTACTTGTGGTGCTTGTGGCGCTCTTGCTCCACCACCATATTTAGTTTTTGCTATTGCTGCAATACTTGCAATTCCAGATGCAGTTGCCATAGCTAAAGATGCTATTCCTATTGGGTTTGGTACAACTCCAATAGCAACAGGTGCTTGTGCTAAAGAAGAAATAATTGCTTGTGATGCATTAACAACAGCCATAGCAATATTTAATTTCTTTTGTTCTTCAAATTGTTTTTTAGCTCTTTTTTCTTTTGCTTCTGCTGACTGATCCCCTCTTTGATTTTCTTGATCATGACGCATTTTTTGCATCTGCCCTATAACACCTAAAGCATTTCCTAAAACTGCAATCCATTGCTGCGCTTTTTCTAATTTTTTTTGATATTTTTCTTCTTCAATAGATACTTCTTCCTCTGCTATTTTTTCTGCATAACTTTTTATTAAAGCATTTCTTTCTTCTAAAGTTGCTCCTAATTCAATTAAGTCCTGTAAATCTTTTTCTCTTTGAGCTTCTAATTTTGCAATATTATCTTCATCATCAAATTGCTTAATTTTATCATTAATTTGTTTTTTTTGTTCTAATTTTTTATCTGCAATTTCTTGATCAATAGCAAGTATTTTTTCTCCTTGTGCCTTAGCAAGTTCTTCTGTACTTAAATTATTATCTTTTGCAAGTTGAATTAAAGCAGCATAATGTTCATTTATTTTTTGTTTTTCAAGAGTTCTGTTTTCGTCTTCTTCTCCTTTTGTTGCATCTTTTATTTGCTTTATTGCATCTTTTAACTCTTGTTCTTTTGTTAATTTGTCAGTTGCTATTTCTTTATTAATACTATTTAATTCTCTTTGTACTGATCTTTCAGCATTTGCCTTTTTTCTAATTTGCGTATTTACTGCTGCTATCGCTTCTGCTTCGGCATCTAAATCAGCTGTTGTAGATCCACTTAATTTATTTTGAGCAATTATAGCATCACGTTTTAAAATTAATGCTTCTGTTTCCTTATCTAATAGTTGTTGCTGTAAAGCATTCGCATCTAATAACGCTTGTTTCCTGTCTTCTGCACTGACTTCATCTTTTTTCCTTGCCTTTAATCTTAAATCAGCAATTTGTCCCTCTAATGTACTCCTTTCAACTATTAAGTCTCTTTCTAACTTTGCAGCTTTTTCTTTCTTGTCCATTATTCCAGACATGATATTAGCTTCTCTGACTTGCTCATCAATAAAGCCTGTAACTGCATCTGTAGCTTTATTTACGCTGTCCTCAACTCCTGTCATTGCATCCACTAAACTACTCCCTGCGTTTTTTGCAGCATCCATAGCTCCAGAAAAATCACGCTCAAAAAGTTTTTTAAATGCTGTACCTAAAAAACCTGCTGTTTTTATAACTGCATTAAATCTATTGGTAATTTGCTCTTTTATTAAATTAGCAAAATCTTTTACAGCCTGTTGTGGATCTTCAAAAACCGATATAATGCCATTACCTAACTTTGCAAAAATATCTACTAAATTATTGACTACAACTCCAATAGCTGCCATTATTCTTTTTAGTTTCTTTTGCCCTTTTTCATTTGATGTAAATGCAGCTGTTAAAGATGTTACAGCAATTAATAATGCTCCAATACCTGTGCCAATTATTGCAACTTTTAAAAGATTAAAACCTTTAGTGGCACTTCCAATCATTTTGGTAAACTTTCCCATTTTACCAATTATGCCTCCTGTCTTGCTATCGACAAAATCTAAAACACCGCTGTAGTCTGCTTGGTTTTTAGTCGCTTCTTTTAATACCTTGTTTGACTTTATTCTTTCAGCCTTTACATCTTTTAGCCCTTGTTTTTCTTCTGATAATGCTTTTCTTGCTTGACTTATTTTTTTGTTAAGTTCACTCCTTTGCTTTAAGGTTTTTCCACCTGCACCTGTTAAACTTTTTAATTCGCTTTCATATTCTTGTAATTCTTTTTCAAGTTTTCCAACTAAATCAGCCTGTAGCTCAAATGATTTATTTAGCTCGTCAACATTTTTTTGCGCTTCCTTTGTAGATAGGTTTAAGCTGTAACTGTTCTCAATCATTTGTTGCTCGTTTTATTAATTTAATTCCCTGCTTTAATGTTTTTGGCAAAGCATATTTACCTTGTGCAATTTTTATATTTTCAGTTTCTCCATTTGCAACCTGGAGTAAATCAATTATATTTTTTATCATAAATCGGTATTTAACAATTCAAATTCTGTTTTCCCTGTTGTTAAATTTGTAGTCATTGAATTAATTTTATAATTCTGTTGCCTAAATCTTATCCTATCATATAGCTTTAAACTACTAAATATTTTGTAAGGTAGGTATGCAGTAACTTTTGTTAGTCTTCTATTTCTTTGAAAAACCTCTGTTAAATATGTTTTATAATATTTATTAAGTAAAGTATCTGAAAAAAGAGCCGCATCTGATCCGTCAGCATTAGCTTTGTATTCGCTTAACTCTTGATGAAAATTTATATTTACTTTGCTTGAACTTGAATTTAATTCTTTTGTATTTAATGGCAGCCAATAATTTTGTTGTTCTACAACTAAACCTGCAGCTCTCCTCAATAAAAATTTAGTTCCCGTTGTTCTTTTATAACCGTAAAAAATTAAAGGATCTCCGTAATAAGGCTCTCTGTTACTGTCAACAAAATAACCATATTGTATGGTAGTTGAGTTGTTTGTAGCTTGATTAAATAATCGTTCATACTGCACGTGTTCAAAAGGTACTGTAATGTTATATTTTTCTGTAGGCGCATCAAAATACTCATTTAAATCAAAAGTTGTAGATCCCCACCCTTTATTGTTTATTTGTTCAAACTGTTGCGCTAAAAATGTTTTTAAACCTTTGTATGCAAAATTTACTGACTTATAAGGTAATGCAATATCTACAGTTGAGGTTGTTACATCTAAGTATTCGTCAATATTTACGGAATTTAAATTACCATTTGTATCTGTTCCAACTCTTGCGTAAAAATCATCTAAAGGCTGCACAACAATAATGTTATTTTCTACATAAGCAGTTAAATTAAACATTTGAAATATTCCTGTAAGAAAATCAATAATTTTCATTTTAGGTATTTGTTCCTGTATGTTAAACTCTAAAGTTGTTGAAGTAAAAAATGCACCATTTGAATTTTTAAATTGTTGTGTTTCATAATCTCCAAAATTTGGCAATCCAAAACCTGCTCGTACTCCTATGGTAACTGCCACTTGATTTGTTGCAAAATTTATAGTAACTGTTGGATCTGTAGGTGCAACTTCAATAATATATTGTGAATTGTCATTGAATGGACCAGGTGGATCTGCACTATTTATATTTCCTATAAATTGCATATTTTGTAAATTATTAAAACTCCCTACAATAGATTGATCGCCATTAGCAGCAATCATTATAACTCTTGCACTATATTCATCTGATGTAGTGGGGTTAAGCATAAAAGTAGTTGTTTCTAAATTATACAAAGGCAATGTGCTTACGGTTATAACACCGTTTTCACTTGTTGCATTTACATCGCAGGGGCTTGTTGAACATGATGTTTGTGGCAAATCTGTAACTCTTGTCCAAATTCTGTCTACTTGGTTTGTAGGTGTTACTCCTCCTTTTTTTCTATGAAGCCACATAAATAGATTTTCAAAATCTGTATTTGATGTGTTGTTAAAAAAGTCGTTAGAGAAAGTAATAGGGTATTGAACTTGTATTGCATCTATAATTCTGCTTAATCTTATTGCATACTTAAATTGCTCCCAAAAAGCACCTGCTTGATTATTGCTTGTTGAAGGCCATACGTTTCCGTTTTCATTAAAACCCCCCTCATAATAAAATAATCTATCTGTATGTGTGATCATTGGAACTATTATATCTGCGTTACTTGCAGCTGCCATTCCTGCCTTTATATTTGTATAGCTATATGTTTGATTTTCATTTTCTAAATCTTCCAGGAAACTTAATTGAGCATCGCCTAAAATATCTTTTAAATCGACTGTGTTTCCGTAAAAAGTAATCTTGTATGTGTGAGGCACGTTGTTTTTTAATTCAACTCCTGTTAACGCTATTTTACCTGTTTTAAATAGTATATCGTTTAATTCTAAAGACGCACCAACTTTTACCCTTGCATCAAAAGCACTATTGTCTGAAATATCAAAATTATAATAATGTTTAAATAATTTATTGTTTCTTGGCGATGCAGGTAATGCAAAGGTTTTAGTAAATTCAGTAAAGATTTTTTTTATGTCTTTTACGTTTTGTATTGTTTGCGTAAAAGAAACACTTTCATCTTTGAATTGGTCAACCCTATCAGCTTCTGTATAAACTCCTAAACTTCCTTTGTTGCCAATATATAAAATTAACTTTTGCTGCATTATCTAATATTGTTTATGTAATCAAATGCTTCTTCAAATTTAATAGTGTAATTAATAAGCTTATCATTTACACTTGTTTTAAAAGCTAATGAAGATTTTGTTACCTTAACAGGCACAACCTCGTTAGTTCCTGTTGCTTTGTTTGGTCTTTCAATCCAGACGTGTTCGCTTAATAAAAGTTCTTCAAAAAAGTTATTTGCACCTTGTGGGTAATATCCACTGCTTAAAGTAAAACTTTGTTTTGCAGTTGTATTAAATATTCTGTTAGGTGCATCTGAAATAGAGTAAGTAGCAGGATTGTTTGTGCTTGGATATGTTAAAATATTTGTTTTATAATTTTCGTTTTTTCTTGATAGTGTTTTAGTCTCTTTTAAGAAAAACCACAAGTCTTGCTGCACACCGTATTTGTTTATAAAAACTATTCGCCTACCGTCTCCATACTTTGTACAATCTATTCTTTTAATTAATCCGCCATAGCTTCCGCCTATTGCAGTTGCAGTTGCACCAAAACTAACTGTTACTTGTGAACTTGACATTGTTTGCACAACTATTCCTGTTGTGTTATTAGGAAAATAAAGCTGCACATCGTTTAATTCTGGGTTTTCAGAAATAAAGTATTGATTGTTTGCAATAGCAGGGTTTGTTCCGTCTTCAAAATAACCATAACCCATAAAGCCTGTATCGGTACTGTAAGCTTTTGTACTTATTAAAGTTCCTGTACCATTAAAATCTGCATAGTTCCTTAATGTTACTTGTATTGATATTGTTTGAGGTGCATAATTTGATTGATAAGCAATTTCTAAATAATCTCTGCATAGTTCTGAAATATCAAAATTTTGTGTAGATGCTTTTTTAGTATTTTTTACTAATGTATATCTAACTACAGTATCAATTTTAATTTCGCAAGTACAAGAATTAACACCCGATATAGGTATTTCTATAAATTTAAACTGTGGACTTCTTAATAATAATCTTGGCATAATTAATTCTTTTGTAATATTGTTAGCTCCTGCTCTATGTCTAAAATAAAACTTTCAAACAGTTCATCTGGCAAACGCTCAACAGCTCTGTTAAATGGGTCTGTAAAAAACATTGTTGCTTTAATTCCTTTTTTCTTTATACTTTGTGCTAATATGAAACCCATAGTTTTATAAGATCCAAATCTGCCTTTTTTGTCTCTTGGCTGCAACCCTCTAAACTTTGCCCACTTTGCAAATATACCTGTTGCATATTCCAACCCTATTAAATTGCTGCTTGGCTTATAACTAAATGGACTGTTCTTGTTTACTATATAATTACTGTTAGTACCCTTAACACCCTCGTTGATAAACTTTCCGTAGTCTTCCATGAAAAAGTCAATCCTATAGCCTTGCGCATTTTTTACAATTCTATAACCTAAAGAGTTGTATAATTCTTTTGATACATTATGCTTTTTTTTAGTAAGCCTTGTCCTGGATTGTTGTATTACATAATCACTAAAATATTTTAAATATTTTTCTGTATAAATATCTTTCATTTAGCAAATAGTTATATCGTTGTAAATCATTATGTCAAGGTCTGTACTCCACCCTGCAAGCATATTCTCAAAGCGATCATAAAAAGGTGTGCAATTTGGGTTTCCGTCTAACTGATATTTTTCTGTATGTAAATTTCCTTTACGCAATACCTGGATCAATTTATTGATAACTCCTAACTGTGTATTTAAAATGTCTTGCTCGTTGTTGTTTCCTACAAATCTGTCAAGTGTTAAGTCTTTGCTTTGATCTACAATATCTGCTGCAATAACTGTAATGTTAAAACGCAATACCTGTTCTTCTGCAGTAACATTGTTTACCATAATATGACCTAAAGGGAATATGTCTTGTTTGTTGAGGTTGACATTAGAAATGTTACCTGTTGAAACAGTATTAATATTTACGTCTGCAAGTAGCTGCTCCTTAATAGTTTCAGTTAATTGATAAAAACCTCTTATGCCTTGATTGCTCATTTAAATTTTTTTTTAATTTCTGCTTGTTCTATTTCGTTTTTTTCTTTCATGAAAGATAACATTGTAAGGCATTCGTGCATGCCTAATTCTGTGATATTTTTAAATCGTCTAATATCGCCTTTAGCGAGTCCGTATATTGACTGATACCACCCCCATTTTTGTCCAAATTGAGAAACGCGATCAAGTCCTTGTTTGCTTCCTTGTCCAGATCCAAAGAGTTCATCATAACTGTTGACAAGTCCATTCCTAAATTCAACAAAAAAAAAATTGAAGAAAGCACAGCATTCATTGGCATATTTTCTAAATTTTTATGATTTTCAATTACGTACTTATCAATACTGTATTTTTCTTTTAATCTTACAAGTATAGGTCTATATAAAACATTCATAGCTCTGTCAATGTTGTCCCAATCTCCAATGTAGGTGTCAAGGTCAATGTATTCTCCAAAGCTTATATCATCTAGTTGAGGTATAAACCCGTATTCTATTCCGTTTAATTTAAACTTAGACACTAAGCTTGGTTTTTGCTCAAACAAATTATAAATAATATTAGTTATATCTGTAACATCATTTAACTTCAAAAGCATTACTTCTTCCATTTTTATATTGCAGAAAATATTAATTACTTTAGCATTGTAGATCTTGTCATTTTTTTCTGTTTCCTGGACTTGTAAAAACGCTTTATATTGTTTTAAAGTAATTTCAGATAAACAAGTTGGTATTTTTAATTTTAATTCCATATATATATATAACGTATTTATTTAACTATTTTATTACATGCAAGATAATAAAAAAAAAGCAGCCATTTCTGACTGCCTTTTACTATCATAAAAAAAAATAACTGCTAAATCATACTTGCTTCAAAACAAATTCCAGAGCATACTCCTGTGTCTTTTGGCATTGATGTTCCACATTCTGTGCATTCGTACTCATCTTGTTCGTGTGGGTTTAAAAAATCGTGCCAACTCATATTCCAAAAAGTATTGATGCAAATGTTCTACCTACAAAATAGCACAATGCAAAGATTAAAAACCACTTTGTAATTTTTTTTGATATTCTTCCTAATTTAGATCCTTTACTTTCCTTTTTTTTCATCTTATTATATTTTTAATTATTTGTGTGTCTACCGTTCCATATTTTCTATGTACGTTTCTTAAATATATTTCTGCATGATATATTTTTTCATGATCATTAGAATATAAATAAGTTTTTAGCTGATTATTTATTTCTGTTAGTTCTGTTGCCATTAGTGATAGTCTTCAAATATTTCCACAACTTCGCTTCTTTCTTGTGCTGTTAGTTCCCACAAATCTTTGTTTGGAAATAAATTGTTTGCTATACTTATAAATGCTCCTGTTTGCATATCTATTCTTTTATTAAAATTAAATCTAATTCGTCTGCAACATAGTTAATATGTTTTTGTGTAGTCATACTCCAATATCCTAATTGGTATAATTCGTTACCCTCAATTTTTGCAACGATAGTAGAATAACTATAAACATTGTTTCCGTCTATTGTTAAATTCTGTTTGTACTTTGATAATGTTCTCATTTTGTTTTGTTTTTATGATTAATAATGTTTTATATCAAATTCAATATCTGATAATATTTCTTCTAATTCTTCCATTGAAAAACTAAAAAGGTCTTTGTAATCTTGTTCGTTATGGGTGTTTTTACAATAAAACCAAATTTGATTAATTAGTAATTGTTTCATTTTGTTTTGTTTTTATTTATTAATTTTTATACTGTTTGTGTAATTACTTCTTCCATTTCAAAAATTCCATTGTCTCCATAAAAAATAATTAGATTTCCGTCAATTCGGTTATATAATTCTACACGTCCACCCTCTTGCATTTCAATGTCCCAAAAAATCTCGTTGTGCATTTCTTTTAACCAATAATATAATTTTTCTTTAATGTTTTCTTGATTAAGGTTGACTTGTACTAATCTTCCTCCTCTACCTTGCATTTGGTATAATTTAGTCATTTTGTTTGTTTTTATAATTATTAATAATCAAATATAATATAAATAAAGTTATAAACAAAATTTTTAATAACTTTTATTTAATGTAAAGCATATCTTCCAAAGTTTGGTCTGCTTAAAATTGAGTATGTCGCATATCTACAGCTATCAATAATATGGTTGTGTTTATCTTCTGGTGTATTTGTTAACATGCCTGTTTTGTCCTCTTTCCATTTATAGTTTCTAAACTCCGATATTGCATTTGTTGAGGTGTTAAGTACGTGGATCTTATAACGTTTCATTAAATCAATCCCTGCATTAATACTGTCTTTCCCTTTTATACTTGCAAATATGTTATGCCCCATTTTACGCAACTCGCTAATTAATCTTGGCTCTGCACTGTCTGCGTATATAGTTCCTGTTATATTTTTTTCTTTTAAAAATTGATTAATATCATTTGTAGTCATTTGAGTTCTATGTAAATGCTCTTGAATAAACATGTTATTGTTTTCAATATAAACAGAGCATAATACTGTCGGATCATTAGTGTAGCCAAAGTCCATTCCGTAAGAAACTAAATTAGCAGATGCAGGTATTTTGTTAACCTCAACATAATTAAATATGGTACTCCTGGAAGCAGCTCTTTCGCCTAAACCATATATTTGCCAATACTGCTCGTCAGTTTCTTTTAATAATTCTATTTCTTTTTTAATACTATCAGAAATAAAAGGGTTATCAAGGTAGGTAGTTTTAAAAAAATCGCAATCAGATCTTGGTATTAATTTGTCATATATCCAATGGTACTCGTCTGACGGGTTAAAATCAAGTATTACCCTTTCCTGTGTTCTAAATAATAACTGTTGCATGTCTTCATAATACAACTCGTTGCCCTCATTAACAAATAGCAAATCTCTTTTACGTCCTCTTATCTTTTGTGGCTGATCCAAAGAAATAAATTCTACAAGGTTATTATATAAGTTATATTCGCTATTTGACTTGTTGTGGTCTTGTTCCCTGTATATATTATAACTTTGTAATATACTCATGAAATCACGCATAACAGTAGCACGTAAACTTGGAAAAGATTTTCTGCAAACAGTAATTACTTTGTCATTATTATTAATGCAATACTTAAATATTATCCAGAGTAAAATGTTATAAGTTTTTCCTGATCTTGTACCGCCCTGTTCTACAATTATTTTTTTATCACTATTAGATAAGTGCTTGTAGATTTTATTTGTCTGTAACGTCTTCTGTTTTATCAATTATTTCAATTTTAAAATTTGTAGGGAGTCCGTCAGCACCTGTTATTTCTTGTCTTTCTATATATCCTCTTTTTTTCCCTTTTGTCTTTAAATAAAATATTGTAGCAGAAGTATTTCCGTCTCCTATTTGTTTATGTAATTGACTTTCTGCAAAATCTAATGCTATGTTTTGTATGTCATCAACTTTTTTAGCAAAGTCTTTATCGTCATTTATCCAACCATAAAAAGTAGTTCTTCCTATTCCTACAATTTTACAAGCTGTTGTAACGATCCCTAAATGTTTTTCTAAAGCATCTATTATTGCTTTTTTATGTTGTTCAGTTTTGTTCATTTATATTCCTTTTATTGGTGCTTTTATTATTGGGTTTAAGTCAAAATTCTTTTTTCTTTTTCCTCTTTGTGTTGTATCTATCTTTACAATTTTTGTTCCCCACTTTTTTTGCATTAATTTAATTTGATCTTTTTCTCTGCTCATAGTTCTATAATCAGCACAACCCCCTAAATTTCCATGATCTTTTTTAACTAAACAAGCATAGTTTATTCTTAATATTTTTCTATATTCATTTAAATTCTGCAAACAATAATCGTAGTCATCTTTTAAGGGTAGTCTTTCGTCAAACCTTAATTTGTTATTTAAAAAACCCATAAATGACGCTGATACTGTATTTGTTAAACTAAATGGCGAGTATTCTCTGTAACTTCCTTTGTCTCCCAGAATGTTCACACCCCAAAGTTTTGCTCCTACTTCTTCACACATATTGAAGCCTTGTTCAATCCATTCTGTAAGGTTATCTATTTTTTCTTGTTTTGGTTTTCCATTTTTTATGTTCCACCTTTTTATGTTTTCAAGATCATCGTCAACAATAATGCCTTTGTCTCCTATGTAATTGTCAAGCATAAAATTTCGGACTCTTGCAATATTTCCTTTAATTTTGTCAGGCATAATATTTACGTTATAACCTAATTTTATATATTCCTCTGCTTCAAACTCATGTACGCAATAAATAATATCTTTTAATATTTTATGAGTCTTTACTCCTTTAGATCTTTTATAGCTTGGTGCAAATATTTTCATACTCCTTTTATTGGTATTTTAAATTTTTGATTGCCATTTTTATTAATTTGTACAATTTTTAAACCATATTTATTGTTTATTGATGTTGCTGATTTTTTTCTATCATCTTTATTATATATAATTGTACTATCTTTGCCACCGTCCACTCCATGCGTTATGGCTACAAATCTATTGTCTTTTAAAATTTTTCTATTATAATTCATTTTAGCTATCCAAAAGTCTAAGTCTCCTTGTGTTATTAGTCTTTCGTCATATTTAATATTGTCATTAATATTTATTAGTACACAATGAAAAATTGGCTTTGTTAAACTAAATGGAGCCATGTCTTTTAATTTCATACAATCTTCGCTATAATCAAAACCACAAAAAAAAGCATTCATATCTTTAGCCATAATATACATTCGTTCTAAATGTTCTGTACATTCGTCTCCAGATAATTTAATATTTTCTTTTTTATTTTTTAATAAAATTAAATCATCGTCAATAACCCAACCGTAACCGTCTTTTTGTTCTTTTTTTATAAGATCTAAAATAGCATTTCTTTTTTTATTTACTGATCCGTCTTTTTTATCTTCAATACTTTGTACGGCATTTCCATACCTTTTTTTGTATTCTTTCTCTTGACTTTTAGGAACTATAATTTTACCACAACCTAAATATTCGTAAGTTCTAACAAGGTCTGGTCTATTATAAGAGGGTATATATATGTTATTCATTTTTTAAATCTTTTAAATATTCAGCACCATTTAATACTCGTCCAATTCCTTTGCTCCAGGGTTTTCCGTTTGCTCTTTTTGAATGTACCGACTTAATGTTGAAATGAGTTTGAGCAGATAACCAATCTACTTCGCTGTCAAAAAGTAATACTACGTAATTATGCGACTCGTCCAAATATTCGCTAAATTCAATCTCTTGTTCTCCAACTCCTGTAAATTCTTCTATGTTTGGCACATCAAGTCCCCAATCCTGGAGTTTGTCTACTTCCCACTCGTTTGCTAATATATCCCAATCCCACTCGCCAAAACCAACGTTGTCTTTTATAATAAATTCTTTTTTCTGTTCCTCTGTTAAATCTTTTGCTTTAAGTATATAAACTTCTTTAAAATTTAATTCTTGGCAAGCCTTGTAACGCATATTTCCTCCCAATATAATATTGTTTTCATCTACAATAATTGGTCGTAATTTTAGCATTTCTGGAAACTCTTTTAAAGATGCTTTTAACTTCTTAAATTTATTATCTTTAATAAGTCTTGGGTTTTCTTTATTAGTTTTTACTTCTGTAATTTTTACTTTTTTAATCATATATATAACGTGTTAAATGTTTAATTTTTAAAAGTCTAATGTAATTGTAATAAAAAATAAAAATAAATTTATTGTTCTATAATTAAACTTATCAGTTGGTTGCAGACATTCCCACCCTAACATAAATCTGTCATGTGGGTAATGTAACGATATTTCAATTTGCCAATCCACTATAAATGTCCCCTTGCATCTGCAACTCCAGGATCTCCTGTAATAATCTCGTAAACTTCTTCACGCTCATTATCTTTGCGTTTCCATTCAAAAGATTTTAAAACTAAATCTGCTCTTTTATCATAATCTTTTTTTTCTTCTTCTTCTAACTTTCTGTATGCTAATTCATTTTCAGTTAATAAGAAACCAAAATTTTTGGGTATTTTTGTAACTAATAAATTATTATATTTTTCTTTTAATTTATTGTACTGCTCAATATTTTGATATTGTTCTGTAATTTTTTGTCCTAAATAATCAATCTTGTATATATCATATAGTCTAGAATAGTTAGGTATACTCATTAAATATTGAAATAATTTTTTTCTTGCATGTAATACTGTTGCATGATCTCTGTTGACTACGTTTCCGATATCGCTTAATGTTTTATAAGTATTATCTGTTGCTAATTTAAAATATAAAGTCCTGTATAATACTGCATCTGCTTTCCTCGACCTGGTGCTTATATCATATCCTGCACATTGATCAACGTAATTTTTAATTCTTTGTAATTCTTCCATTAATTTGTTCGTAATTTTAAAAGGTTATAACATTCTATATATTTTAGCTTTGCTTTCCCTTTATATTGTTCTTTAAATAATTGATATAATTTTTTTGTGTATTGGTATTTTGTTTCGCAATCTGCAAAATATTTTTGTGCAAATCTAATTCCCTTGCCTTTAAAATAATTTACATTGTCTGCAGTATCGCCAACAATACATTGCTCGTAAAAATTATAAAGAGCTTCGTCTTCTTTAATATCCAGGACTTGCTTATGCTTATAATGATAATTATAAATTAATGCAGGAAATTGTTTATAGTCTTTGTCAATAGATACGATCATAACATTGTCTCTGCCTACTGTACCGCATAATTTTTTCCAATACCTTGCAACCATATCATCTGTTTCAACTCCATAACCTACAACGCTTTCGTAATAACTTTTGACGTAATCGTGCATTTCATTTAGTAAAGGTGGAAGTTCCGCTTTTTTTCTATTAGCTTTATATTTTGTTGTAATTAATTTCCTAAAATTACCTCTTGATCCACTAAATGTTATGACTTTGTCAATAGGGTATTTTTCTTCTAAATCATTAACAATTTTCATGTACTGCTCATCAAACTTATGTCTTGCATCTTGTATATCTGTATAGTATTTTTCATCTTCTGGTTGTTCTCTTTTTTTATAACATGAAGCAAATATTAAACTGTCAGCATCTACTAATAATATCATAATTCTTGTAATGTGCTTTTAATTCTTTCAAGTGTATTTTTATCACTTTCTTTTTTCTGTTCAACGCATAGCCTAATTATGCTTGGCAAATCATTATATAAAGTTTCTACATTAAACACTAATTGTTTGTCAAAATCTCCATCGTCATAAAGTAAATATAATTCTCCATTTTCTGCATATAATGTATGAGTTTCGTGTATATAAGTTGATTTGTTTTTCATTGTTATTGTTTTACTGTTAGTTTTAAATAATTTTTGTTCTTAGAGGGTTTCACTTGGTAGGTAATGGTAACATCTGTTATTTCCTTATCCTGCGCTGTAAAGTGTTCTATTTGCTTTTTTAAGCCATTCCAAACTGCATCGCTTACTTTCATTATCTGTTTTCGTATTTACTATATTTAAGACCTATTGAGTCGCATAAAAATTGTTCCTCAAACCAAAACATATCGTTTATTTCTGTTTCAGTAGGTGGCGTATTATAGTAGAGATCTTCAAATGTATATTCAAGCATTTCTAATTCTTCGTTTGTAAATTTATGTCCTGCTGCTGCATTCCAAAATTCAAAGTCTTTTAAGTTGATTTGTTTTGTATATTTCATTTTGTTTTTATTTTATGTTTAATCTTTCAGAAAATTCATCAACAGTATCATAACCTTTCTGTATAAGGTCTCTTTCAATTTCTAATTCTAAAATTTCAAGTTGATTAAGCACATAAGTATTATGCTCAAAAGATGTTTTAAATAAATCTATTAAATTGTGTAATCGTTTTTTGTGTAACATTTGTTTTGTTTTAAATTAATAATAATCAAATATACTATAAATTAACTTATAAACAAAATTTTTAATAACTATTTGTTTAGATTAATTCTAACTGCATCGCTTTCTTTAAGTAGATATACGTTTTTTTTTACTCTTTTTTTTGCCCACATTGTACTGTCTGGGCAATATTTTTTTTCTATTTTAGGCATATCTAATGTATTTAAATAATACATGAAATTTCCTTTTGTATCATTCACAAAATAAATTTTTACAATTTTAGGATCTAAATTCATTAAAGCATCGTACCTGTCTTTTTCAAGCATTTTAGTTTCATAGTATTTATTTCTGAATTTCATTTCTATAACGCAGTCAACACCTTTAGGTGTTTTTCCTTTTGCATCATATCTTTCACTTCCTTTGCCTGTCCATTCTAATTGCCAACCGTCAAAATTTAATAATTCAATAGTTGCTTTTTCAAGTTGATGTACTTTAGTTTCTTCCATTATTCCAGATAATGTTTAGATCTTTGATCCACTGTTTTATTGTTTTTGGGTTGCAGGTACAAGGCTTATAATAACTGTGCTTGTAATATTCTGCGTGTAACTTGCATACCAACTCAAACTCGTCATTAGTAATGTGTTGCTTTGTACCCAATCTAAATGTTTCCCACTTTGCATAGTCTTGTTTTTTAAATTTTACCACCTGTCTATTTTTATATTGTTTAATTTTTTTCTGCGATCATTACATTTGCATTTTGTGCCTTTGTATTTATGCCAGGACTCAACAAAATATTTTATGCCTGTGAACTTTGTAATATAATAAATTATGTTTCCTAACTTCATAATATTTCTTTTATTGGTAAAAGTATTCCTTTTGTGTTTGGCTTGTTTCGATCTCCACCAACTGTGTCCTTGTCTGTATTAATATACTTTCTGCACTTAATTTTTAAAGCCTGTGTTTCAATTAATGCAAAAGTGTTTTTAAAAGCAAAACAATAATAATCAGCTTGTGATGTACTAATTCCAGATTTTTTGCCCCTGCACTCATATTCTACAAATACATTATAAATTGCACCTGTACACCTCTTGACCTCAACAGTTTTATTGCTAAATATATTTGCAAGTTCTTCTTCCTTAACTTGTCCAAATTTTAAGTCGTATTTAAAATCGTTATTGTGGATCATAAAAATTTTTTTAGTTTGTTTTTAACTTTAGTATATGTATTATATAAAGAGTAATATTGTATATAAGATTTTCTGCTTAACTCTGCAATACTTTGCCCTGCATTAATTAATTCAAAAACTTTTTTATCGTACCAAAATAGTTTATCTAATTCTTTTTGTATCTTATTATATGCTTTAGCATAATTTACGTCAGTATTTCCAGGATCAAAACTAATGTCATCAATATTAATGATTTTTATATTTTTACCTTTACGTTTCAAATCATAAAATAAAGATCGTAATGTTTTAAAAATGTAATAATAGTTTATGTCATCTTTATACATGATGTCCAACCCTTTTGTTAATTTATGATGTATTTTTATATACATTTCTTGTACAATGTCCTCTGCTGTTTCTTTATTACACCCAAAAGTTTGCACAATTTCAACCCAATTTTTATGCTTTTTTGCAATTAATATCAATGTTTTATCTTTCATTAAGCTAAAGGATCAAAAATGTTTTTTACAACTTGTGGCAATCCAAAATTGTTAACTTCAAAACTAAATGTTTCAAAGCAATATCCTCGACTTCTTCCACACTTTACTGTTACCCAATCTTTGTTTACTGTATTTGCTTCTAATGCTATAACTGTTTCTGCTTTTTTCTCTAATGCACTTCCTAAATGTCCTGTCCCTAATTTTGCAGATCCGTAATTTTGGTGTATAACGTTTATTATATGGCAATTATACTGGGTGCTTATTCTCATCAATGCAGCGACTAATTCATTGCTTTGCTCTATATTGTTTACATCTGCACATAAATCAGCAACTCCGTCAATTATTACCAAAGCATTTTTTTCTATTTTGTTTTTTAAAAACCACTCAATAAAATTTAATCTATCTTTAAAACCTACTGTCCGTAATGCAAAATGGTGGTACTTATCTTTTGGTATATTATTGTCCATATCTAATGGTCTTTTAAATACCTTGCTGCAATGCCACACCCCTTGCTCTGTATCTATATGAAGTAAATTACCATTTCCCCTGTGTCCTTTAATTTCTCCAACGTATATATTGGTATTACTTAAAAAGGCTGATGCTAATAAAGATACAAAAAATGTTTTCATTGTTTTTGGTGGTGCTGTTATCACACTTAAATTGCCATAAGTTCCTAATGCTATTGGCACTAAAATATCTTTTTCTTTTGTTTTAATTAGTTTTTCTCCATAACTTAATGCTACAGGTGGGTAATCAATTTTTTTGTCAATATCAACTATGCAGTCATCATGAATAAACTCCATAAGCATATTTTGTTCTGTTTGTTTTTGTTCTGTCATTAATTTTTTTTTTACAATATAATAAAAAAAAGGGTATTAAATTAATAACACCCTTTTATAAATCTAAAATGGCAAATCGCCACTTTGCTCATCTACTGCGACTGCAAGTTTTTCTTCTTCTTTTTC